>Ga0180436_10000741_pt1 | contig 32953 bp, 26 predicted proteins | sample SS_ome_2_FD_132434 | JGI IMG/M metagenome (GOLD analysis project Ga0180436, IMG submission 132434) | Hypersaline lake sediment archaeal communities from the Salton Sea, California, USA - SS_3_S_2 metaG | ecosystem: Environmental > Aquatic > Non-marine Saline and Alkaline > Hypersaline >... | reverse complement strand
GTTTTGCCGGCCCCGTTTGGACCGATAAGCGCATGGATCGTGCCCCGCTCGACGTTAACATTCAGATTTTCGCTGGCTTGTACGGCGCCGTACGATTTATACAGAGCGCGCAACTGAAGGATGAAATCCGGCATCTACAGCTCCCTCCCGGCAAGCACGCCGTAAAGACCGCGTTTTGCGAAGATGACGACCAGAATCAGAATCGGGCCGAGATACACCATCCAGTGTTCCGTATACATCGCCAGCGTTTCTTCGAGCAGGAGGTAAACGGCGGCTCCCAGCACCGGGCCGAACAGGGAGCCGAGACCGCCGAGCAGGACCATGACCATCAGCTCACCGGACAACGTCCAGTGCAGCAGCGCCGGGCTCACGTATTCGGTTTGATTTGCCAGCAGCGCTCCGGCCAGTCCAGCCCCGGCACCGCCAATAACGAAACAGGTGAGTTTATAGCGCCGCCCCGGAATCCCGAGGCTCCGCACCCGTTTCATGTTCACCGCCGCCCCGCGCAAAACAAGCCCGAACCGCGAGGCCGCAAGCCGGCTGGTGAAGATGAGAAAGAGAACCAGGAAGCACAGGCAGATGTAATAGAATTGCCGGTCATCACACAAATCCAATCCGCCCAGTCGATTTCTTGCATAGAGCGACATCCCGTCATCGCCGCCATAAGTTTCGAGGCCAACGAAAAAGTAATAGAGCATCTGCGCGAAAGCCAGCGTGATCATGATAAAATGCATACCGCTGGTGCGCAGGCTCAAGCTTCCGATTATCAGTGCGAAAACCGCCGAAACAAGTACCGCAAGCGGCCACACGATCAGGGCGTTATCGGTCCCGGAAATTATGCCGAGCAGCGGTTCTCCCTCGAAACCGTGAAAATAGAGTATGCCCGTCACATAGGCACCGATTCCGACAAACGCCGCGTGGCCGAGACTGACGAGACCGCCGTAGCCGATAAGCAGGTCGAGGCTGACGGCAGCCAGCGCATAAATCAGTACCCGGGTAAACAGCGAAACCATGTACGCATCGCCGAGATAATCTGCAATAACCGGCAGAAACAGCAGCAACAGCCCGCCCGCTGCGACGAGCATGACCTTCCTCGCTGATATGTTCGTACCGTTATTCATGCGCCGGAAACAGACCTTTCGGTTTCCAGATAAGGACAGCCGCCATCAGGATGTAAATGGACATCGACGCCAGGGACGCGCCGACACCGTCGGCAACCGATGAGGACAGAAACAGCCGGAAAACCTGCGGCAGAAAGGCACGCCCCAGCGTATCGACCAGTCCGACCAGCAGGGCACCGACGACGGCGCCTCTTACCGAGCCGATGCCGCCGATGACAATCACGACAAAGGTCAAGATCAGAATCGATTCCCCCATGCCTGACTCAACCGCCAGAATCGGCCCCGCCATAACACCGGCAAGTCCGGCCAGCAGCGTCCCGAGGCCGAATACCAGCGTATACAGCAGTTTGATGTTGATGCCAAGGGCGCCGACCATCTCCCTGTTGGATGCCCCTGCCCGGATCCGCATCCCGAGTCTGGTTCGGGAAAACAGGAACCACAGCAGCAGCGCGACCAGGCAGCCGACGATGATCACGAATATTCGGTAAACCGGGTAGATGAGCCCGGGCAGAAGCTCTATATTGCCCTGCAGCCAGAGCGGCATATCCATGAACAGCGGCTGCTTGCCCCAGATCATCCGGGTGATTTCATTGAAAAAGAAGATGAGGCCGAAGGTCGCGAGCACCTGGTCGAGATGATCCCGCTGATACAGGTGTCTCAGTACGACAATTTCCACGATCATGCCGACAATGCCGGCAGCGGTAACGCCTGCAATGAGCCCGGTAAGAAAAGAACCGGAGGCGACCGCCACGGTCGCTCCGACATAGGCACCGATCATGTAAAACGAGCCGTGTGCCAGGTTGATCACCTGCATGATGCCGAATATCAGCGTCAAACCGGCAGACATCAGGAACAGCGTGATGCCCAGCTGCAGGCCGTTAAGCATTTGTTCGACGAACAGGATCATTGCTCTTGCGAAACATGAGTAACCGGCGCCGACTGATTATCGGCGCCCTGGTCGGTATGCGACTACATGGAGCACTCGGCCGCGTAGACATCGACATGATCGGTAAAGACTTTCTCGATGGTCTTGTTGGTAAAAGCACCGTCATCGGTTTTAACCACCTCTCTGATATAGAGGTCCTGGACCGGATGCTGATTGGTGCCAAACATGAATTTTCCCCGCACCGATTCAAAATCGGCTTTGCGCACCGCCTTCCTGAACCCTTCCAGGTCGCCGACATTGCCGTTGACCGCTTTCAGCGCACTACCGATCAGGCGGGCGGTATCGTATCCCTGGCTGGCATACAGCGTCGGGGTGCGGCCATATTTCTCGCGGTACGCCGCCACAAACTGTTTATTCGCGGCATTGTCCAGATCATGCGTCCACTGAGATCCGTTTTTCACCCCCTCGGCAACCGGGCCGACCGCCTTGAGCAGGCGCTCGTCAAATGAAAACGCCGGACCGTACAGCGGAATTTGCTCACTGAGCCCTGACTGTGCATACTGCTTGATAAAGCTGACCCCGAGACCGCCCGGCAGAAAGAAGAACACCGCATCGGGCTTGGCTGCACGGATTGCGGCGATTTCCGCAGCGTAATCGGTCTGATCGAGTTTGGTGTAGACCTCGGCTGCTATCTCTTTTTTGAAATAGCGCTTGAACCCGGCAAGGTGATCTTTGCCGGCCGGATAATTTGGAGCGATCAGGTACACACTGCTGTGCTCCGAATCGTTCACGTATTGTCCGACCACTTCATCGATGTTGTCGTTCTGATACGACACGCTGAAATAATTCTCGTGACATCCTTTTCCGGCAAGTTTTGACGGCCCGGCATTGGCGCTGAGATAGACCACATCGTTTCTTATCACCTTGGGCACGACCGCAATGGCGACATTTGAAAAAACGATGCCGGTCATGATCTTTACGCCTTCTTTTTTCATGAAGCGCTCGGCAATCTGTTTACCCTTTTCCGGTTTTCTTCCATCGTCTTCGACGAGCACATCAACGGCTACGCCGCCCAGTTTTCCCCCCTCCTGGTCAACGGCAAGCATAAAACCGTCGCGGATATCTTCACCGAGATACGCGGCCTTCGTGGACAAGGTCGTGATCATGCCGATCTTAACCGGCTCAGCGCTCGCGATATTGCCAATAACAAGGCTCAGCAGCACGAGCATCGTCGTCGTGAGTAGTCGTTTCATGGACGTTCCCCTCTCGTTTCAAGGTTTTGGTTAAAACCCTCCGCTACAAGCGTCACCAGACTGCAGCGAATTTAATGGGATGATTAGAACGGAATATTTCTGAATTAACTGAAACCTGCTATCCGGACTAAAATGAGTGATTAAACCTAGAAAATGACCGTATGAGTTGCAAGAAAAAAAATACTACACGATCTTTCCCCGATTCAGGTTATTGCGAAAATGCTTATGATGTATTAGTAGTGTTGGCCGACTTGAATCCTCATTTTACACGACGATTCAATGATTTCTTCCTACAGGACCGTAATATGCCGAACGATATAGCAAGAGCCGCCGCAATTTCCATTCCCACGGTAACCATACCTGCCCATCCCGAATGGCCGCTGCTGGGCGCAGCCGAGGAGCAGGAGTTAAAGGAACGCATCAAACGCCTGCTGGATGAACAGAACGGCGTTCTCGTCGCCCACTACTACACCGACGGTAGGCTCCAGGATCTGGCCGAAGAGACCGGCGGATGCGTCGCCGATTCCCTGGAAATGGCACGATTCGGGATGGATCATCCCGCCGATACGCTGATTGTCGCGGGTGTTAAATTCATGGGCGAAACATCGAAAATCCTGAACAATGAGAAGCGCGTCCTGATGCCTGATCTGGATGCCACCTGTTCGCTCGACGTAGGCTGTCCGGCAGATGAATTCAGCGCCTTCTGCGACCAGTATCCGGACCATACCGTCGTGGTCTATGCAAATACGAGCGCCGAAGTAAAAGCCCGTTCCGACTGGGTCGTTACGTCGGGCATCGCGCTGCCGATCGTCAAACATCTGGCGTCAAAAAATGAACGCGTCCTCTGGGGTCCGGACAAGCATCTGGGCAATTACGTGCAGCGTGAAACCGGCGCCGATATGATTTTCTGGCCGGGCTCCTGTATCGTGCACGAGGAATTCAGGTCCGTGGCCCTCGAGCGATTCAGCAGGCTGCACCCTGAAGCCGCCGTCCTCGTTCATCCCGAATCCCCCGAGTCCGTGGTAAAACAGGCCGATGTCGTCGGTTCGACCACGGCCCTGATCAACGCCGTTCGGAACCGTCCTGAAAAAACGTTCATCGTTGCCACCGACAAACGTATCTTCAACAAAATGAAGCAGCTGGCACCCGACAAACACCTGCTGGAAGCACCGACCGAAGGGGAGGGGGCAACCTGCCAGAGCTGTGCGCGCTGCCCGTGGATGGGAATGAATTCACTGCAGAACCTTGCCGACATCCTGGAAACCGGTAAAAACGAGATCCACGTATCAAAAGATCTCGCAGAAAGGGCAAGGATTCCGATTCAGCGGATGATTGATTTTTCCAAACGAATGTAAAGCAATCAGTAAGGTTTTAAGATTGATATAATCTGGCTGGTTCTGGAATGGAACAGGGGGTTGATTGGCTTTGGATGCATCGCGGAGGCCCGACGTATCAGCGGAACGGTTGGCAATGTAGTTGATTTTGACGGTTGCCGTGGAGCTGATACGGCGATAAGGCCGGAGAGTAGCAGCCGAAGTCGATCAACCCCGATTCCTCCCTCTGAACTCTGCAGATGCCTTCTAAGTAAGATACGTCAGAAGAGCCATTGCTCATAAGCCGGAGCCAGTACACGCCAGTCGTATGGTTCGGTTAAGCGCAATGCGTCTTGTTCAGATAACCTTTCAGGCCTGAGCAACAACTCCCGCAGCCGTTCGTACAAACCGCCGTCTTCATAAAGAAAGCGATCCTCGAACAACTCCGGATAGGCAAGCCGTTCAGGAAGAACCGGCATGCAGCCTGCCCGCACCGCCTCCAGCACCGATATGCCAAAAAATTCGTGCACCGCCGTCGACACGACAATATCTCCTCCGGCAAGAAGGCGATAATAAGCATCTTCATCGGGAACATAGCCGCAGTGAATGATACGGTCTCCAAGCCGCCTGCGTGCCTGTTCGAAACAGACAGGCTGATTGGCAAAACTCTGTCCGAGCACAATCAGCTCGAAATCGACGCCTTCATCCGCCAGCTTGGCCGCTACCGCAAAAAATCCCTCCGGGTTTTTATCGTGCTCCCAGCGGTGATTCCAGACAATGCGTTTTCCTGATTTTCCCGGCGCTGCAGATCTGGCGTGATCGACCCCGCTGAAATCCAACCCCGGATACAGAACCCTACTCTTCTGCTGCAGCGTGCCGGCGAGTGCTGCGAGATCCATATCGGCGGCCTTGGCCAGATATCTCTCGCACTGCATCAGAAACGACGAGAGATTGTACGACGAATTGAAAGCGATCGAGTCGGAAACCAGGGCCGTGGTGAAATTGATGGCGGTGAACTGATGATTCGTATACTTGTCGAGAACTCCGGGATAGGCGAACTGGTTTTCGTGAAAGTAGGTACAGTAACGGCACCGGGAATTCCAGCCGGGAATATCCGCTGCCAGGGCCCTGAAAACGGCGACGTCGATAAAGGTTGAAAACAGCACGGTATCGAACGCGCGTCGTTCTCTGCCGAGCGCCGCAACCTGGCCGATGAACCACGGCGCACTGAGCTGCATGCGCATCTTCCACTTTCGCGCGGGCAGGCTCAGCAGTGTGCAGTCGGCATCGATTACCCGTACCAGTCCATCCAGGAAGCGCCTATGCGATCCTCCATAATACGGTTCGATGATCAGTATCCGCTTCATCGGGGCCGGCGAAAGGGGCTGGGCAGATCCGTTTTACGGATCAACGAGCGGTGATTTGAGCAGCTTGTTGTCTATGACGTGGTTCCAGATCAGGTCGGCCGTTTTCAGCTTGCTCGTGTGAATGAGCTTGACTGCGCGGTCTCTGTCGATCAGCGTAACCTGGTTGTTGTCGACTTCAAACCCGCCTGCCGATGAGGAAATATCGTTGACGGCAATGACATCTAATTGTTTGGTGATCAGTTTTTTACGGCCTTCCTCTTCAGCGTTTCGGCTTTCCGCGGCAAATCCGATCAAAGTCTGCCGGGCGTGGTCGCAGCGTTCGCCAAGCTCCTTCAGGATATCCGGGTTCTGGACAAGCTCAACATGCAGGTCCGACTGGTCTTTTTTGATCTTGTGGTCATGCTGCTCGGCATACCGGAAATCGGAAACCGCCGCGGCCTTAACGATGACTGACGCGTCCGAGCGGTGCTCCATCACCGCCTCATGCATGTCCTGCGCCGTCTGGACGGAAATCAGTTTAACCCCGGCAGGCGGTGCAAGCGCAGTCGGTCCGCTTACCAGCGTAACATCTGCCCCACGCCTGAAAGCGGTGCGGGCAAGCGCATATCCCATTTTACCCGAGGAGCGATTGGAAATGAAACGGACCGGATCAAAAGGCTCGCGGGTCGGTCCCGCGGTAACCAGAATCGACTGCCCGGAAAGGTCCGGTTCGGACACGTCCCGTAATACCCATTCAGCCACCTGCTCCCATTCCGGCAGCCGGCCCGCGCCTTCCTCGCCGCAGGCCATCACGCCCGAGTCCGGCTCGATTACCCGATACCCGTATGATCTCAGCTTCTTGATATTTTCCCGGGTCGCGGGATGATCGAACATCTTTACGTTCATCGCCGGACAGACAATGACCGGTATCCGGGCAGCCAGCACGGTCGTGCTCAGCAGGTCGTCGGCATATCCGCCGGCAAGCCGCGCGATCGTATGCGCCGTCGCCGGCGCGATCAGGATGCAGTCTGCTTCCCGCCCCAGACTGATGTGGGAGATCGCCCCTTCCCTCTCGGCCTCGAACATGTCGTTGTAGACGGGTCTGCCCGTCAAGGCCGAAAAAGTCAGTGGAGCGATAAACCGTTTGCCGGCGTCGGTCATGACCACGTCAACCAGCGCTTCCTCTTTTACCAGGGTGCTGACCCAGCCGGCAACCTTGAAAGCTGCAATCGATCCGGTGATCCCGACGACGATTCGCTTGCCTGCAAATGAGCTCCCCGCCATGATCCGCCCTAATCAGTCTCTGCTGCCGCCGAACAGCCTGAGCAGCATCAGGAAAAGGTTGATGAAATCGAGGTACAGGGCCAGCGCCCCCATAATCGAAACCTTCGTGATCGCATCGCGCCCCTGGCTCATGATTCCCTCTTCGCCCATACGTTTGATCTTCTGCACGTCATAAGCGGTCAAACCGGTAAAGACCAATACGCCGATCGCGGACGTCACCCAGTATACGCCGGGACTCTTCAGGAAGATATTGACGATAGACGCGATGATCAGGCCGATCAGCCCCATGAACAGGAACGATCCCCAGCCGGACAGATCGCGCTTGGTTACGAGACCGTACACAGCCATGGCGCCGAACATGCCGGCGGTGATCACGAACGTGCCGGCAATCGACGTGCCCGTATACCGTAAAAAGATGGTGGAGAAAAACAGGCCGTTGAGCACCGAATAGACAATGAACAGCATCGATGCGGTCGAGGCCTGGATTTTATCGATGCGTGCGGAGAGGAAAAATACAAGCCCGAGCGTTCCCAGGGCGATAATCAGGAACAGCGGTGAATTAATGATTTTCAGGGCAAGGCCGCTCGCCGCCGTGGCATACGCAACCACGCCGGTGATGCCGAGGCCGAGCGCCATCCAGTTGAAGACCTTGGCGAGAAAAATCGATGAAGCGTCCGTCTGTGCCTGGGCAATGGTCATCTGTTGTGTGTCTGTCTGCATACGTTCTCCGATAGAGCTGAATTTCGATTAATACGCACCGTCACGCTTGAACATGATATAGACGGTCCGTACGATTATTTTTATATCCGTCCACAATGAATAGTTGAGAATATACCAGTCATCGAGATTGACCCGTTCCTGATAGTCGTCGATATCGGAACGTTTACTGACCTGCCACGGTCCGGTAATACCCGGCTTCATCGAGCAGTAGCGGCCGGCGCTTTCCCGGTAAAATGCCCTCAGTTCACCGCCCACGATCGGCCGTGCCCCGACAACGCTCATATCGCCTTTTAGAACATTGATAAACTGTGGGAATTCGTCAAGACTGGTTTTCCTGAGGATTTTGCCGATCCGGGTAATACGCGGATCATTTTTCAGTTTGAAGGTCTGCTCCCACTCTTCCTTTAATTCAGGATCATTTTCGAGCAGTTTCTGCAGCTGCTCTTCAGCCCCGACCCGCATCGTTCTGAACTTCAAGCACGGAAACTCTTTGCCGGCAGCGGTTATGCGTTTGTGGCGATAGATGACCGGTCCCCCGTCCTCGAGTTTTATCAGGGCGCTGATTATCAGAAACAGCGGTGAACACAGGACCAGCACCGACAGCGAAAAGATAATATCAAAACCGCGTTTCCATTCGGTGTGGGGGTTGAAGTTCAGAATCAGCATTTTTCCCAGGGACTGCACCTCCGCATGGTGCAGACCGAAGACGTACAGGTCCGGCACGAGATAAATGCGCGCCCCGAGCGACCGGCACTCACGTAAAATGGAAAAGATTTTGCGTTCGGCACGCATCGGCAGTGCTATGTACACGTAGTCGATGTCGTTGTTTTTGAGATATTTGGCCATCATGCCAATATCGCCGAGCACCGGTATCCCCATCGCTTTGAGCTTGGGATGCTCTGAAACCTTGTCATCGAAAAAACCCATGACTTCGATACCGGCCCACGGAATCGAGTCGAGTTCCCTGACCATATTCAGGCCCAGATCGCCGGCTCCGGCAATTACTGCGCGGCGAATGTTTTTGCCCCTGCCCCGATAAAAGCGGAGTATCTTGCGGGCAGCCATATGTACCGCAAAAATAATCAGCGGGGTGGTGGTCGACCAGACCATGAAAACCACGCGCGAATACGCCACCGAAATCTTGAAAATAAAGAAATAAAACAAGAGCAGGCCGATGATCGTCACCCATGCCTTGATAATGACGTAAAACTCCTTGTAGAACTTCCACCCGCGCCATGAGCGGTAGAGCTCAAAAGACTGGAAGGAGATGAGGCTGAGGATGAAGGAAATGATCACCAGCCGGGTATAGTAGTCACTCCACGGAACCCGGTACCAGTAAACCAGGGCCCAGAGGTATCCGACCACCAGGAGGCAATCGACCAGATGCAGCATCCTGGCCATGATGGAACTCTGCTCGCGCAGGTTTGTTGAGAACATAGCGTTGTGTGATTAATCAACCACCAGAGGTTTAATCTCGTTTCTGCCGGCGCCACCAGCGGCGGTTCATACTGAGATGTTCCGTCAGGGTATGCGGCAGCAGGCGGTGAAACCGCCCTAATCGATAACCACAGAACTTCAGCCCCACTCTTACCATAAAATCGGCAATCAATCCATATTTACGGCGCCGCCACAGATAAGTAAGACCGGAACGGATATAGTCAACCCCTCTTCCCCCTGCTCCGCCGTATGTATCGAGCAGCCAGCGTTGGGTCTGATGGAACACACCGACGTCGAAATAGCGCCTGAATTCCTCCTCCCAGGTATAGTTGTGCGAGTGGTAGACCGCCGCCTCGGCGGTATAGTGAATCTTGCCACCGTTCTGCAGCAGTTTGCCGACGGCATTGCTGTCTTCGCCGAAAATCAGGTTGGCCTCGAAAAAACCGATATGCTCGAGGGCTTCTTTCCGATACGCGGCGCATGAATTGGACACAAAAACCGTTTCAAAACCAAAACGGTTCCGGTCTTCAAACGATTTCATCTTCGATTGCGCGGGATAATTGAACAATCTCAGGTGCGCCGCTATGTCATCTGCATTGAAAGACGGCAGCTGCCGCCCATAGCTCGCGACGATTTCAGCATTTGACGCAATCGGCTCCACCAGCTTTTCAAGCATGATCCGGGAAACCGGCAACACATCCTGGGTCAGGAAAACCAGGACATCGCCTGCAGCCATCCGCGCCGCCATCGACCTGGTTCCCCCATGATCGAAATCAGCCTGATCGATCCGGTGCACCTGCACGCCATACTGTTCGGCCACCTCCGCGGTACCGTCTTCAGAAGCCGAATCCACAACCAGCACCTCATCCGGCTTCACCGTCTGAATCGTGAGTCCGGCCAGCAGTTCCCGCAGACCGTCCCGGCCGTTTCTGGTTGGTATGATAACGGACAGCTTCATTTCCTGTTCAAACCCTGAAAATCCTGACCCCCGCGTACTTTGCGAGTGCCCATGTCAGATACGGTGAACGGTGCTTGATATTGAGTCTGATTTCATTTGCAGAAGCCATGCGGCGCGTTTCCCAGGCCACTGAATTGCGGTCCCTGGCCCAGCCCCGGGCGTGGTATGCAACCACCTGCGGATCATACCGCAATTGCCACCCCCGCTTCCGCAAGCGCCACGACAAGTCGATATCTTCCTTGTACATGAAAAAAGACTCGTCAAAAACCTGTCCGCTCCGCTCGATCACCGAATCAAGCGCCTGTTTTCTGCACAGCATGAACGCCCCGCACACGGCCGGAACATTTTCCGCACGCGGGTACTGGCCCTGATCAACCTGGCCCTTGCCGCGATCGTACCAGCGCCCGTACCAGGTCCGGAATATCCCGGCAGAATCGATGCGTCCGTTCGGCCGCATGGTTTCCCGGTCGAAGCCCCTGAGCATTCCAGTCAGCATTCCGACCCGTTCGTCTTCCTGAAGGCGCTTTACCGCCGTTTCGAGGCAATCATCCAGGAGAAATGTGTCGGGGTTTATGAACAGCACGTATTCGACATCGGGATCGAGACAGTCGAACCCGACGTTGTTGGCGGCGGAAAAGCCGATGTTTTCTCTTTTCTGGAGCGCATACCCCTGCTTCTGCCGATACGCTTCGAGATATGATCGATCGGTCGAACCGCTGTCGACAATGATGACCTGGTGCGGAGTGAACTGCTGTTTATCGAGAGCTTTGACGCATTCACCGAAAACCCCGGCTGAATCGTGTGTTACGATGATGACAGCTAGCATTTGGCTCATACCATTTTACCATCGGCACAGCAGCGTTAAATAGAGTTTCAGCAGCATGTTGTTTTTACCAAGCCCCGCCCTTCTCGACATGATCGAGCAGATCACCTGCCGTTCCGAGGCGAGAACAATATCGCCGAACTGCTTGTTTGTCAGACGCTTCTGGTTGGTGCGGCAGTCCCTTCTCCTGCCCATTTCAAACATCCTCGGAAAAGCCTCACATAAGCCTTTCATGTATGCAATAATATGTCTTTTTTTGACAACAAACAAGAGCCAGAAAAACTGATAGGCAAGAATTCCCGGAAGAAACCTGAGCTGCAATGCCCACGGAAAATTCTTGCAGAGCACGAACATGTTGTTTCTCGTTGTCAGCCTGACCGTGGTTTCGTTTATTTTGGATCCGGTCGTCGCGCTGCCAACGTGATATACCACCGCTTCCGGAATATAGCAGCACTTGAAACCGGCCCGTACTGCGCGCATGTTCAGGTCGACATCTTCGAGGTAGGCGAAAAAATCCGTATCGAAGTAGCCGATGGAATCGAACAGGCTTCTCCGATAGAGTGCCGCCCCGCCGCAGGCTCCGAATACTTCTTTTTTGCTGTCATACCGTTCATGCACCGGTTCCAGCGTCCCCAGCCGGTACCCGACGCCTCCCCGCAATACCCCGTCGCCTGCCCCGTCGAGAATTCCGCGATCATGATAGGAAATCATCTTCAACGCAAACATGTGGTAGTCCGGCTCCGCCGCCGCTTCCCGGATCAGGTTTTGGAGGCAGGACGGATCCATCTCGATATCGTTGTTCAGCAGCAGCACCCACTCTCGATTTCCCGCCTCTATTCCGGCATTGACGGCGGCACTGAATCCGGTATTTTCGCTGAATGCAACGATACGGACGTCCGGATACCGTGTTTTCAAAAAGTCAACGGAATCGTCTTCGGACCCGTTATCGACAACGATGACGGTAAAATTGGAAAAGTGCTGGGCGGCAAGCGACGCCAGGCAGATATCCAGCATGTCCCGGCCGTTCCAGTTCGGGATGACAATGTCGATTCCTGATGAGGGTGTGCCGGGCATCAATCTGTCAGTCGCTGATTTCCTTGTCTATGCCGAAGGTCTCTTTGACGAAATACACCGGCTTCTGCTGCGATTCGTGATAGGTGCGGGCCTGCAGTTCGGCAATGAGCCCGATGGAGATGAACTGAATGCCGATGAAGATGAGCAGGATCGCCAGCAGCAGCAGTGGCCGGTCGGACAGCGGTATGTCGAAAAACTGCCGCTGGATGGTCATGATCAGGGCGATGAGAAAGCCGCCCGTACCGGATATGAAGCCGAGCAGACCGAATATCTGGATCGGTCTGGTAGCGTAACTGAGCAGGAACTTAACCGTAATCAGGTCGAGGATCACCCTGATCGTCCTGGAAATACCGTACTTCGACGTACCGAAGCGGCGCGGCCGGTGATTCACTTTGATTTCGGTGAACGAGATCCCCATGCCGCTGGCTATCGCCGGGATAAATCGATGCATCTCCCCGTACAGGTTGATATTTTTGATCACTTCCCGGCGAAAGGCCTTCAGCGTGCAGCCGTAATCGTGCAGCGCCACTCCGGTGGTCCAGGAGATGATCTTGTTGGCAACCATGGACGGGAGCTTACGGTTGATAAACGCATCCTGGCGGTCGTAGCGCCAGCCCGTTACCACATCGAAGCCCTCGTCGATTTTCGCGATAAACCGCGGGAAATCGTGCGGGTCGTTCTGCAGGTCGGCGTCCATCGTAATGATCACGTCGCCGGACGCATAATCGAAGCCGGCGGACATCGCCGCTGTCTGACCGAAATTGCGCCGAAACTGGACGATCCCGATATGAGCATCTGCTTCCTGGATGCCCCGCAAAACCGACAGCGTCGTGTCCGAACTGCCGTCATCGATAAAGAGGACCTCGTAATCGTGGTCCATCGTCTGCATAACCCCGGTTATTTCATCGTACAGGAGTTTAATGTTTTCTTCTTCGTTATAGGTCGGGATGACAACTGAAATTTTCACAGAGCCTCCTGGTTGAAATCATTGGTATAATTCAATCGTATAGATCTTTAATCTTCGGTCCTAGGATGGCCGGTCAGCAGGGATTGGTTTCCCCGTCTTCTTTCCCGCCCACAGTTTATAAAGAAAAAACAGGCCCCCGATCAAGGAATAACAGACTGACATCGCCATGAAAAAAAGTGCCAGCGAACGCGTCTGCAGATCCCCCATACCGACCTGGGAAAAGAAATAGACGTAGCCGTAATCCCGCACCCCGATGCCGTAAATTGAAATCGGCAGCGCCTCCATCAGCATGATGACCGGCACAAAAGCCCCGAAGTAATAGAGCGGGGTTTCCGCTCCCAGCGCCCTCCCCATCAGGAAAACAACGACGATGGCGGACAGCTGGAACATAAAAGACAGCGCCATCACGCGCCCGAGAAGCTGCGTATTCTGTCCGTACCGCGCAAAAGAAACGAACAGTTTTTCAGACACCCGGTCAACGGCGCCGAAACGGTTCAGACGGGTGACTGCCATGAATTTCCTGACCGGCTCCTGTCTGGCAAGAATAAGGACAATGCCGCAAAATACCAGCAGCAGGATGGATGGAATAATAAGAAACCGTGGGGAGCCGAAAACAAAGGACACAACGATGGACGATAAAAAGCTCAGTACAACCAGCGCCACAAATCCGGACAACCGATCGGCAAAAACCGATGCAGCGGAGCGGACAGCCTGGTTGCTCTGTTTCGCAATGTCGTAGATCCGATAACTGTCGCCGCCGATATTTGACGGGAGAAACAGGTTGCAGAACGTGCCGCTCATATAGGAAATCGTCAATTCCCACAGGGACAGATTAACGTCGTCTGCGCGCAGAAACAGCTGCCATTTGCGGGCGCTGATGACGGTATTGCTAAACAGCAGTATCGTTATCGGCAGCAGGTACCATCCGTTGATCTGCAGGAACAGGTCGGCGATCTGCGCAAGCGGAGTTGCACGGTAGATAAAAGCGATCAGCGACAGGCTGATCGTCAGTTTAATGATAAGCAGATAGCTTTTGCGCATATCAAACGCGTTCTTTGACAACCCGGGCCGGAACGCCCATACAGATGGAATACGATGGAATCGATCGACTGACGACGGCGCCGGTCCCGGCAACACTGCCGGTACCGACGGTCACGCCGCCCATTACACTGACGTTGGCTCCGAGCCAGACATTGTTTTCAATCGTGACGCCGCCGTCGGTTACAATCGGGCTCGTGCGCGTCAACGCGGTTTTGTCGCTGATATCATAGTTGCCCCCGCCGATAACCAGGCAACCCTGACCGATAACGCTATCATCCCCTATGGTCACTGCGTTGCCGTTGGTCGACTGGATAATGGACTGGGAATTTATGCCGACATCGGCACCGATCGTTATCGATCCGTCTTTGCATGAAAGCATCACGTGGTTCGACAGGATCGTATTGTCGCCGACCGATATTGCGGCATCGTCAGCACCGGCCCGCCCATCGAGCACGCAGTACTCGCTGACGACCACCGACCTGCCCAGTTTGATTTTGCCGGGCTGACGCACAACAATCCCGAATCCGAACACGGTACCTTTTCCGCAGCGGCAGAACATCCGCGGCCAGAACAGTTTTCGCAGCACCATGCCGACCGCGCCGGGAATAAACGTGAACAGCTGGCAGAATTCATAATAGACAAACGCGGACAACGAACGGCTGCCGATAATGACCTGACGATACCGGGCCAGTGCCGAGCCTGTGCCGGTTACCGCTTTATGCGTCTTTTCCATTGGCTTCAGTCGGTTCCATGATCAGTTGAAAAACCGGTTATGCCAGATCGCGATATTGATCAGCGCCCAGAGGATGTGATTGTGATTCTGCTTCATTGAACAGTGTTCGTCTATCAGCGTATCGATATAGGACACATCCATCTGTTCGCGGATCAAGGAGGAATCATGCAGCAATTCTATCATGTAGTCGTGTAAATCGCCACGCAACAGATGCTTCACCGGCAGGCTGTAGCCCTGCTTGCCCCGGTAAACGACTTTTTCGGGCAGCATCCCTTCAAGAGCCGAGCGGAATATGTATTTGGTGGTGAGCTTGTTCAGTTTCCAGTTGCCCGGCAGGGAAGCCATGTACTCGACGAGGACATGATCGAGCAGCGGCACGCGGATTTCCAGCGAACTTGCCATCGACATCCGGTCGACCTTCATGAGCACAGAATCGGTCATCATGAAGCGCATATCCAGGTAAATTTCACGATTCAGCGCATCGTCGCCGGCATCGCATCGGTCACTGTATTTTCTCACCTGCCAGAACGGGTCGAGGTTGACCGCCCGCTTCAAACTGTCGCCGAACAAGTTGTCTTCGAGCTTCCTGTTCAGGAAATACTGCCAGCGCAGATGCTCTCCGCCACTGTCGAGGTTCGATCCTTCAACGAAGCGCTTGAGCATGTTGATCGCCCCCTTTTTCTGGGGCTGGTCGGGAAGTTTGCCGACCAGGCTGCCGATCACCTCCCGCCTGATAAAACCCGGCATGATATTGAACCAGCGGTTGAGCCTGCTGGCCTTGAACCGGTCGTAGCCGGCGAAACTCTCATCTGCCCCTTCCCCCGAAAGGCAGACCGTCACATGCTCCCGGGCCTGTTTACAGAGCAGGTAGAGCGGAACGGTGGACAGGTCGGTCATGGGTTCGTCCAGGTGGTACAGCGTCTGTTCCACATATTCCGGCCGCAGCGTATCGAGCATCAGTACCCGATGATCGGTATCGCAGTGCTTTGCGACGATTTCGGCATAGTCAAGTTCACTGAACGTCTCATCCTCGTAGCCGATCGTAAACGTTTTCAGGGAGCCGCTGATATGTTTTCGCATCAGCGCGACAATGCAGCTTGAATCAAGCCCGCCGGACAGGAAAACGCCGAGCGGAACGTCACTGACCAGATGCGACCTGACCGCATAATCGAGATGCTCACGCATTTTATCGACCGCATCTGCGAAGCTCTTTATCGACTCATCGGGTTTGAGCGACAGGTCCCAATACTGTTCGACGCTTATCCGGTCTTCTTCGAGCAGCAGGTAATGACCGGCCGGGAGTTTGTGAATACCATCGAACATCGTCTGGGGCGACGGCACGAATTCAAACCCGAGATAATCGTAGAGGGCCTGGTAGTTTACGCGGCGTTCGACATTGGGATCTTCGAGGATAGCCTTGATTTCGGACGCAAATGAAAACCTGCCCTTGTCGTAGCGGTAATAAATCGGCTTGATGCCGATGCGGTCCCGGACAAGCAGCAGCCGTCTGTTTTTAAGGTCATACAGCGCATAACCAAACATGCCCCGCAACCTGCCGATACTCTCCAGACCCCATTCCTCGTAAGCATGAATAATGACTTCCGAGTCGGAGCGGCTCGAAAACACATGTCCCTTTGCCTTTAGTTCGTCGCGGAGTTCGACAAAGTTATATATCTCTCCGTTGAAGACCAGTACAACAGAGCCGTCTTCATTGAACATCGGCTGTCTGCCGTTTTCGCTGAGATCGATGATCGACAGGCGCCGGTGTCCGAGCGAAACCTGGTCGCAGCAGAAAAATCCGTCCTGGTCAGGGCCGCGGTGTGCCAGCGTATCGGCCATCGCCCGGACAAGCTGATCGTCATTCCAGTTAAATCCACAAATTCCACACATAAATCATCCTTACGAGTAATCCAGGCGGCCTTGAAAAATGGCCATCTCGTGCCATGATTTTGCACGAAAAACCCAATGTTTCAGGCTGCCTATAGAAAAACCGGTCGTTAAAGACCGGTTTTTCTTATAGTCCTGTAGGTAGTTACAGCTCAGATACGCGAATACTGCAGTCTCTTCACGCCCAAGAAAATGACCGGAGCCATAACACCGGCACACAGCATCACAAATACATTAACCTGCATATATGCAATGCCGAACGGCAACAGGCATATCTACCCCAGTATCTTCACCGCTTTACTGTCCCTGATGAAATCGGCGATAGGCGGTGAGCACGCATGGCGAAACACGACAAAAGCACGTCTCACCCCATTGGTCATCAGGTATGAATCACTAAACTCCCTGATAAGTCAGCCCGCCCCCCCATAACCTGGTTTGTTATCGTCGAGTTGCAACCGTTTGCGTCGGGCTGCTGCTGCAGGCAGAAAGAATAGGGAACAGAATCGAACCCGGCTGTAATCGAGCCACCGAATGCGACAATCCGTATTTTTTCGGTTTCTTCCGTCTGGGCGCAGCGCCACGAGTGCATCATCAGAACCTCCGGTATTAAAAAGAGAATCGGTTTTTTAATTTCCAAGCCTTGATTTCCACTCAATCACTGAATTGCGCGTGATTACCATTCAATAAATCCGTACGAAGACCATTGACGTATTTTTTATAAAATCGGGCAGCTCCACAATTTCTTCTGCGGACTCCGTTTCTTCAACCTCCGGAACTGCGGCATCGGACCATTCGCCGTCATTGAAGGTGCTCATCAACATCACCGGCTCACCGTCCTGCAGCCGCTGCCAGCTTACCGCGAGCGATCCAGTTCCATCTTTTCCGATTTCGGGCAGCATATCAGCTACGGTGTTTTCCGGGTGCACCCGTGCCGGTTCTGTCCATGTGTCATTTTTGCTGCTGGCAAAATAGATGTCGTCGAGGCCGCCGTTATTGGCAGACCAGACAACCCAGACAACGTCTTCGTCATCGATAATTACCGATGGAGCGACGTTTGTTTTCAGTTCGCTGGCAAGCGTTTCGGAATCCTGCCATGCACCGTTTTCAGCGATTGCGTATCGCAGCTCCATGCTCCCTCCGCTGTACGCGGTCCAGAAGACCCACGGGCTGCCGCTTTGGTCCCGGTCGACAACGGGATACATATTATCGTAATAATCATCGGTGATCTGGGTCGGTTCCGACCACTTTCCGTCAAGCTGGTTGGTGTAAAATATCTCGGTGCGGGATCCGTCGGACGTAGACCACACGACATCGACTTCCCTTGTCTCGGCAGACGCCGCAAAAGCCCCGCCTGCAATCCAGACCGGCAAAACGGCACATAAAAACAGTAGCTTCTTCATGATGTATGTTTTTTGAGTTTAGGTTGCCGATTACATCCAATCTTCATAAATGCAACCAGCAGAAATTATATTACTATTTGATATGACTATAAAACAAAGACCAAATAATACAAATTATTGCCCAGAAGACTATACTACTGGTGTTTTTCTTTTTCAACAGGTCATATTCTTTTATATAACGTCGTAAAATCGGCTGCTTTTTAAAACAATTCCTGTCCATCACGGGGCGTTTCCAGTTCCAGGCAGAATGTTGCCGGAATTTTGAAAGGTGGTAGGTCCCTGCCCATTCTGCTATAGTGTCTTGCCCGCGTGCTCAGCAGCCGGGGAAAATCTATTTCTGCAACCATGATTAAGTATCGCATCGAATATATCGCTCTCAGGCTGATTGTTTTTGTCGTCAATCTGCTTCCGCTTTTTTTCATCAACGCGCTGACCTGGTTTCTCGGACAGCTGGTCTGGGTGTTTTTCCCGTTCCGGCTGCCGGTGGCTTATTTCAACATCAGCACGGTATTCCCGGAAAAATCACACCAGCAAAAACTGCAGATTCTCAAACGGGCATACCGTCAATTTCTCCATGCAGCCGGCCTTATTCTCGTTATTCACAGAAAAAAAATGGTGCAGATGATAGCAGAAGCGGAAATCGGCGGGCTCGACCTGCTCGACACGGCACTGCAAGAGGAAAAAGGCGTCATCCTTACCACCTATCACGGCTGCTGGTTCGAGGCCTATTTTGCCTGGTTCAGCCGCGGTCCCCGACCGACCAGCCTGATTTATCAGCAGCAGAGCAACCCCCTGTGCGATGCTTTTTTCATACGGCAGAGGCAGCGGTATGGAAACAGCTTCGAACATCTGCACAGTCTTGAAAAACTGCAGGTATACCAGCAGGCGCTCGACCGGAATCGTATGCTGATTATCAGCCTCGACCAGAACTATACCGATAACGGCACCACTGTCACGCTGTTCAATAAATCATTCGTCTGCGCCCGGGGTACCTCGCTGCTTCATCTGAAAACGAAGGCTCCGATCCTGACCAGTGTCTACTACGTCAAGGACGGCAAACTTCATATCGATTTTGAGCGGGTCGAGCTTCCTGAATATGACGTGGTAAACGATGAAAACATCCAGGAGATTGCAAACCTGAGCGTCGCTGCCTACGAAAAAACGATACGGGCGTATCCCGAGCAGTGGTTCAGCCTGTTCCACCGGCTGTGGAAGAAGCAGGGCTATCAGTCTAAAATTGACCGTTCTCTGCGCGACATTTTCCCGATTTTTCACTGGTGATACCACGTACCCTTTGTTATTTCCGGGTCTCTGGTGTAGAAAACAGGAACGGAAAAAACAACGGAGTAAAACCCCGGACAACCACTGTTTACTGCTGCTCAATTTTTATGACCAATAAGGAAATACTGGCAAGGATTTATCAGGCGCTGAAACCGTACCGCACGAAGTTGATCGTGTCGATGTTCGCCATGGCTGGCGTCGCTCTGTGCACCGGTGCACAAACCTACATGGTCAAAGACCTGCTCGATAAGATCTTTATCGAGAAAAACGAATTTTACCTCTATACCCTGACTATCATCATTGTTTTTGTTTTCGGCATCAAAGGCATCTTTTACTACACCTACCATGTCCTGCTTGAGACGGTCGGCCTCGCGGTAATCAGGGACTATCGTGCGAGGATATTCTCCCACATCCATATCCAGCCACTCTCGTTTTTCCACAATTACCCGACCGGAACGCTCATTTCCCGCGTGGTCTCGGACGTTACGCTGATGCAGCAGGCCGTCTCGAGCGCGCTTGTCGGCGTTTTACGCGATTTCTTCTCGATTATCGTGTTGATGGGGGTGGTGTTCTACCTCAACTGGAAACTTGCCTTGTTCTGTTTTCTGGTACTGCCGTTTGCCGCCTTTCCAATCGTCAGATTCAGCAAGGTATTCAGAAGACTCAGCACGCGGGCGCAGGAGGAAACCGCCCAGGTTTCCAACATGCTGTATGAGACCATCACCGGCAATCGTATCGTCAAGGCTTTCAACATGGAAGGCTACGAAAACAATCGCTACGAGGGCCAGTTGAACAAACTCTTCAACATCACCGTCCAGGATGCGAAATTTCGCTGCCTCCAACACCCGCTGATGGAGTTCATCGGCGGCGTAGCGATAGCCGTTTTTATCTGGTTCGGCGGCAAGCTCGTCATCAGCGAGGCGATGACTCCGGGTGAATTTTTCGCGTTGATGACCTCCTTGATCGTCGCGTACGATCCGGTAAAGCGTATCGGCAAAGTGAATTCCACCGTCCAGCAGGGTATTGCCGCAGCAACCAGGGTGTTTGCCATTCTTGATATCAAACCTGAGATTTCGGACAAACCAGAAGCTGTTCCGCTGCCGCCGTTTGCGTCCGAAATCTCTTTTGCCAACGTACGTTTCTGCTACGACGATAAAACAGAAGCGCTGAAAGACATCAACCTGGAGGTTCCCGCAGGTCAGACACTGGCGATTGTCGGCCACAGCGGCGGCGGGAAAACGACGCTCACCAATCTTGTTCCGCGCTTTCTCGAAGTTTCTGCTGGCAGCATCACGATAGACGGCAAAGATATCAGAGACGTCACGATGAGTTCACTCAGAGACCAGATCGCGATGGTTACGCAGCAGACTATCCTGTTCAACGATACGGTCAAAAACAACATCGCCTACGGCAGTTTCGAGCGCTCCGAAAAAGATCTGCGGGAAGCCGCCGCTGCCGCTCATGCCCTGAATTTCATAGAGGAACTGCCGCACGGGTTCGACACCGTTATCGGGGAAGGGGGAGCGCGTTTGTCCGGCGGCGAACGGCAGCGCATATCAATCGCCCGGGCACTGCTGAAAAATGCCCCGATCCTGATCCTTGATGAAGCGACTTCGGCGCTTGACACCGAGTCGGAGCGTGAAGTGCAGAGTGCGCTCGAAAACCTGATGAAGAACAGAACGACGCTCGTTATCGCTCACCGGCTCTCGACGATTAAAAATGCCGACCGGATCATCGTGATCAAGAACGGTCGCATTGTCGAAGACGGGTCTCATGCTGAACTCATTGCGCGGCACGGTGAATATGAACAGCTCTATACCATGCAGTATAATTGAAGACCCCAGGATGCGCGCCGACGCGTGCTATTCTCATGACTCCCTCAGGCCAGCACGTTGAAACCTGCCGCTGAAATCAGCACGGTGCTCATAAAGATCGGCACCCTGTCCGTATGTCTTGCGGCCCTGGCTACCCCGTTATCCACCTCACTCCTCGGCCTTTTTTCCATTATCGCATTCCTTGCCTGGTTTCTTGGCGGCGGCCTCATCAGGCTTCCCGGCGTATTCAGGGCAAATCCTTCCACAGCGGCTGCCCTGGGACTGTTTCTTCTCCTGCTGGCTGCCATTGCCTATTCGCCTGCGCACCCCAGTGAGGCCTTCGCCGTGCTCAAAAAATACCGGGAACTGGCGATGCTGCCGGTTGTTTTCTGCCTGCTCAGCTCCTCAGCCAGGTACCGAGCGCTGGCCGTCAGCTGTTTCCTCGCCGGCTGCATCCTCTTGATGATCCTGTCGTATATGATGTTTTTCGATCTTCTGCCGGGAGGCCGCTACGGTCATTCGCTGGTTTTCCATATCACCCACAGCTTCTTCATGGCCGTTCTGTCCTACTGGTCACTGCATAACGCGATGATTCCCGGAACAAAGCGGTATTTCTGGGCAGTCGTCGCATTTTTATCCACGGTCAATATTTTCTATATAGCACCGGGGCGAACCGGCATGTTCGTGTTCTGCTGCCTGATGCTGCTGTTTCTTTATCAGCAGCTCAGTTTTCGCAAATGGATTGCATCGATCCTGGTATTCTGCACACTGCTGGCCGGAGCCTTTTACACGTCCGATAATTTTTCCGGAAGAATCCGGGAAGCGGTGGCGGAGATACAGAAGTACACACCCGGAGAATCAAAGACCTCGGTCGGGCAGCGTTTTGACTGGTGGCAAACCAGTATTGCGCTGATCAGGGAAAAGCCGGTCCTGGGACATGGTACGGGCTCGTATCGTATGCTGCATCAAACGGCTACCCAAAATACCAGAATCACGGCGACGGATAACCCGCATAACGAATTTCTCTTCATAGCCGTTCAAACAGGCCTGATCGGGCTTGCGCTGTTCATTTCACTTGCCGTGCTTCAGCTCTTTGAAGCCCGCAAGGTCGCAAATCCCGAGCGCTATCTGTTCCAGGGAGTTCTGCTGGCGCTCCTGGCCGGAAGCCTGATGAATTCGCTGCTGTTTGATTCTCAGCAGGGGCACTGCTACCTGTTCATGAGCGCGGCCCTGCTTGCCGGAAGAAATTAGAACAGCCGTGCCAGACTGACAGACCGTCTGAACTCGTGAACGTTGGGTTAAGCTGCTGCGGATTTGCCGTGAGATGAATTTTCCGCCACCAGGCGCCGATACAGCGCCACGGTTTTCTCGCACATATTGTTCATTGAAAATGTGGAATTTACCGCTTCTTTACCGGCCCTGCCGTACTCGACCATCTTCTCGGGCGAATCGAGCGCCTCTGTGAGCGCCCGGGCCAGCTCGGCTTCGTCCCCGGGAGCCACCAGCCAGCCGGTCCTGCCCGGAGTAACCGTTTCAAGACTGCCGCCGTGGGCCGTGGCGATCACCGGTTTTCCCATCGCCATCGCTTCAATGGTCGTTCGCCCGAACGCTTCCGGTTCATTGGAAGATGCCGAGACAACAATATCCGCGAGCATCAGCGCCGCCGGCATATCATCGCAATGGCCAACCATGGTAATGTTATCTTCAAGGCCGAGGCTGCGAATCAAATCGGTAAGCTCACCGGTAAAATTCGGGTTATCTTCGATATCGCCGACCATTATCGCCTGATAATTTGAGTTTTTCAGACGATTCAACGCCCTGATGAAAACATCCTGGCCTTTCAGCCTGGTCAATCGCCCCGGGAGCATGATGATCATTTTGTGCCGATCGATTCCCCACGCCTTACGGAATTGATTCAATCGTTCCTCGTTCACTGCAGACGGATCAAATTTCTCCTTATCGACGCCTCTGAATATCAGTTCAATCCTGTCCGTAACACCGTAGGCCTGCCCGATATGCTGTTCAATGCTCTTTGAAATGGCGATGATCCCCATCCCCTTTGTCATGATCGCACTGTAGCTGTTGATCGAATAAAAACCGTGAAAGGTGGTTACCAGGACCGGCCGATTCTTTTTCGGCAGGGTTTTCCAGACGGTATAGCCGACCCATGCCGGCATGCGTGACCTGAGATGGAGAATATCGATTTTCTCCTTTTTCAGCAGCCGCCTCAACGGAATCAGGTACTTCAATATCAACGGACTTTTCGAGCCGACTTTCCAGGCAATATGGCGGCTGCCTTCTTCTTCCAGTTGCGGGACCATGCGGCCCCCGGCGGAGATCACCAGGGAGCGATGGTTGTGATCGGCCAGGTATTTCCCGATTTCCAGCGTTCCGCGCTCAACTCCGCCGCTTTCAAGCTCCGGCAGCATCTGCACGACCGATAATATCTCACCCGTCTGTCGCTGCTTCTTTTCATCAATCAGCTGCCGGTAGAGATCGAGCGTCTTCTCACACATGCGTGCCGCGGTGAAATGCCCGGCAGCCCAGCGTTTTCCTTCAGCTCCGATTTTCGGCAGCCGGTCCTTATTCTCCAGGACTTCCCGCAGCTTTTCAGCCATTGCATCCGGGTTTGACGGTTCCACGAGCCAGCCGGTAACCCCATCCTTAACCGTTTCCAGACTGCCGCCATGGGCGGTAGCGATAATCGGCCGGGCCATGGCCATCGCTTCGATAGCCACCTTACCGAAGGCCTCCGGCTGGGATGAAGATGCCGAAACGACAAGATCGGCAATCGTCAGAGCGGCCGGCATATCTTCGCAGTGGCCGACCAGCTTGACTTTTTGATCCAGTCCGCCGCTTTGTATCCGCTCCCGGAGTTTTTTGGTAAATGATGAATGCTCAGCAACGTCGCCGACGCACACGGCCAGAAAATCCAGATCCCTTATCTGCAGCAGCGCATCAATAAAGACGTCCTGCCCTTTCCACGACGTGAGTCGGCCGGGCAGCATGATGACCGGTTTGCTCCGGTCGGGAATATCCCACGTGCGCCGCAGTGCGGCCACCCGTCCAGCGTCGACCATATCGGGATCAAAGAGCGCCTCGTCGTATCCGCCGTGAATAAGGCTGATCGTCGTATGATCGATGTTGTAATTTTCCAGTATATGATCCTTGATCACGCCCGAAACAGCGATAACCCGCTCCCCTTTGGTCATGATCGTCGAGTAGCTGTTAACCGAATAGAAACCATGAAAACTGGTGATCAGGGAGGGTTTGAGTTGTTCGTCGATGGTCTTCCAGGCCAGGTAACCGATCCAGGCCGGAAGCCGTGATCTGAGATGCAGGATATCTACTTTTTCGCGGATCAGGAATTTCCGTAACCGGGGGATGTACTTGAGACATTTCTGGTTTTTGGAACCGATATGCTTCCACAGGACATGCTCTACACCGTTTTCCAGGAGCTGCGAAACCAGTCTCCCGCCGCCCGATATGACAATTGATCGATGCCCGGACTGGGCGAGGTAGACGGCAAAATCAAACGTTTCTCCCTCTACCCCGCCTTCATCCATTTCCGGGAGAATTTGAACTACGGTAAACGTGTCGGCCACCATCTGCTCAATATTTCCTGTGCACAACGATCCGCCTCATTCAGCGGTTCTCGTTTCGCGATAAATGTCTTGCCCGGCTGATAGCTGTCAAATTCAACGATCAGCTTTTTTTCTGCCAGATAAGCTAAACTTCTTTTAAATTTATTGTCTGCTTTTTTCCACTGAACCGGTATGACGCCGACCCAGCATCCGGCAGTCAGCGCCTCATACACCATGGAGATCGAATCACCGGTAATCCACACCGTTTCATTGATACGGTACTGCTCTTCTACCCATCCCGTTGGAGTCGCTGAAAACGGATAAAATTCGACATTATTGCGGTTCGCAACAAGCTCGCCGATCAGGTTTTCAGTATGTTCGGGAGTTCGCGGGGAAGTCGATACCGTCCAGCGTCGAGCTTCTTCCAGAATGGTGGATAGAGCTTTGATCAGCTGCCCGTTGTCCCATACGTGAGATTTTTCATCCACCCCGCCGACCAGTATCAGCGCTCTGTCAGCCTCATGCTGATTTGACGAACGGGCGATATTGGGCGGTCCGACGGTCTTGAAAACGGTATCGGAATCGCTGATGCTGTCGTGGACCGGTACGCAGCAGAGATCGAAATATCGTATCAGGTGCAAGGCAGGCGTCATGCACGTAACGGATTTTGCGCCGCATGCACGAGCTGCTGCAAGCATGGGAATATGCGTCCTGCTGCCGGTACCGATGATCAGATCGATATCGTTTTCTTTAAGCGGAGAACGTTCGATTTTCAGCAGGTACCTGGCGTGGGCTCCGAGCAGCGACCACCACGGCTCCTGCTTAACCTGAAATTCGGCAACCGCTACGTCAGTATAGCGGCGCAGTGCGCCAATGATGCCAAGCGACTGCTTTTCATGGCCGGGACGTCCGTCCCTGAACAGCATGATATTCAGTTTCTGCATAGCACCTCGGCTATTCTCGCCCGCACTGCTGCGCCATCAGCCGTTAGAACAATATAAGAGCAACGCAGATCGCGCTGCCGCTTACCTGGACGACGGTCCCGGTTTCCGGGCACCGCCTCCCGCCAGCTTTACGGTAATCTGGTTGGATTTCTGCAGCCTGGTGGTCATCGTCTTGAACAATCGCGTCGAAATATCCGGGTATTTACTGATAATTTCATCCAGCTTATCACCGGGATAGCGTTTGATCGTACACCGTCCTTTGGCAATCACCGACGCCGATCGGGGCTCCCCTGAAATCGCCGCCATCTCACCAAAATAATCTTCCGGTTCGGTAATTTCCGCTATCTTTTTCCCGCCCTTTACAACCGTCAGCGAGCCTCGTATGAGCTTGAAAAAATCAAGATCGGTATTGTTTTCCCTGATAATCGCATCGCCGTCTTCGTACTCTTCCACATCGGGGTTGATCAAGTACGCCGGCAGACTCTCTTCGTGGGCGACCGTGCGGCGCATCGCTTCCTGGATACTGGTAATACCCTGGCGAACCTTTTCCAGCGCGGCATCCCGAAGCGGCGTCATCCCTTCCTGGATCGCGATTTTACGGAGCTGGTCTTCAGGCACTTCCGCGCTGATCGCCTTGGCGACTTCATCGGTAACTTCCAACAGTTCGAAGAAACCTACCCGTCCCCGATAGCCGAGGCCGTTGCATTCTGGACAGCCGACCGGTCCGTACACGTCAATTTCGTCGAGTTCGTCTTCATGAAAGCCGACCTGCAGCAGTTCCTCTTCGGAATACCGCATTTTCTTCTTGCACTTCTGGCATAGCCTTCGTCCCAGTCGTTGAGACAGGACCATCGTTACCGACGAGGCAATCAGATACGGCGGTACGCCGATATCGACCAGACGCCCGATCGTGGCAGCACTGTCGTTGGTATGCAGGGTCGAAAACACGAGGTGACCGGTCATCGCCGCTTTAATGCCGATTTCCGCCGTTTCATAATCACGAATCTCACCGACCATGATGATATCGGGATCCTGCCGCAGAAAGGCTTTCAGCGCTGCGGCAAAGGTCATGCCCACTTCCGTATTCACGTTGACCTGGTTGATTCCCTTGAAACTGAATTCCACCGGATCTTCCGCGGTCAGGATTTTGATATCTTCATTGTTCAGCGAATTGAGTGCGGAATACAGCGTTACCGTTTTACCCGACCCCGTCGGCCCGGTTACGAGCAGCATGCCCTGCGGGCGCCCCAGACAGCGCTTGAGCATTTCAAAGGTGTGCGGTTCGAAACCGAGTTTGGTCAGGTCGACATTGAGTGAACTCTTGTCCAGGATACGCAGAACGACAGACTCACCGAAAAGCGTCGGCAGTGACGATACGCGGAAATCGACGGAACGATTTTTCCCGAGCCGCATCTTGATGCGGCCATCCTGCGGAACGCGACGTTCCGTGATATCGAGGCCTGCCAGGATCTTGACCCGGGCGATCATCGCATTCTTGATGGTCAGCGGCAGGTTCATCGATTTGAACAGGGAACCGTCTTTACGATAGCGAACCTGCATCGAACGTTCATACGGTTCGATATGGATATCCGACACCTGATCCTGCACGGCCTTGACGAGGATACCGTTGACCAGCTTGATAATCGGCGCATCTGATGCGGCAAACTGGTCGAGGCTGTCATCCTCGTCCATACGTTCGATTTCAAAATCATCAGCGGCTTCTGCGACAATCGCACCGAAGTCATCAACCTCGGTTATCGACATCTCCTCTTCCACCTCTTCGCCCGCGGTGAAAAAGGATTGCGCCTCCGCATCATCGATATCGTAATATTTCCGGTACGCGTCGACGATGTCGCGTTCGGTTGAGACACAGACCGACAATTCCTTCTTGAGCTCATCCTGCAGCTCTTCGACGGCAGCCGCGTCGGTCGGTTCCGCCATCGTTATCTGCAGGGTATTACCGGCCATGCGCAGCGGAAACGCCATGTATTCCTTGGCCAGATCGTACGGCATCAGCTTCACCGCATCCGGACTCGGCGGCTCGTTTTTGATGATCGCCGGAACATAGTTGTGATGCCTGCTCAGGAAATTGAAAATCGTATCTTCGTCGATATACTCGAGCTGGCGCAGAACGGCGCTCATGCGCGATTTATTTCTCTGGACTTCTTTTTTGGCCGTTTCAAATTGGGTAGCCGTTATATAGCCGGCCTTACTCAACAATTCTCCGACTTTTATGCGTCCGGCTCCCGATTGATCCTTTACGGTTTTCTTGATCGAGGACTTTCTGGGCCGTGCGGTCTGTGCTGTTGTTGTCGCCATATTTCTCTACAAAAAAAGAAAGGTGTAACTAGATTAAGTTATAGTAACTTATCTATATTACACCTTTCATACAAAAAATACTAATTACTGCCTAAATTCCTGTCTAGAATACTCCTTCGACCTTGCCGGTTTCAACATCGACATCAACCCGCTTGAACGCCGGGTTGGATCCGGTACCAGGCATGAGGCTGATGGTTCCGGCAACCGGAACGATAAATCCTGCACCGCCGTAGGTGAGAACCTCTCGGATGGAGAGCCTCCAACCTTTCGGCACCCCTTTGAGGGCCGGATTGTCGGACAGGGAGAGATGGGTCTTAACCATGCACATGCCCATCTTGGAGAGCTCGGGATCGGCCTGGATCCGGTCGATGGCGCGGTTTGCATCGGCAGAGTAGTCAACCCCATCGGCTCCGTATACTTCCTTGGCGATGAGTTCGATTCTCTCTTTTATCGGCATGTCGAGTTCGTAGAGCAGTTTGAACTCCGTTTTGTCTTCACACGCTTCGACAACGGTTTCGGCAAATTCGATGGCACCGTCGCCGCCTTTCTCCCAATGCCTCGACAGGGCCACACGGGCACCTTCCGCTTCACAGAGCTCGCGGACTTTTGCGATCTCCGCATCGGTATCGGTATAGAAAGCGTTGATGCAGACAACCGGACTGATTCCCGCTTTACGAACGGTCTTGATGTGGTGGATCAGGTTACTGCAGCCATCAGCCACCCAACCGACATTCTCCTGGTTGTATTCTTCGGGCATCGGCTTACCGGGGACCGGAACCGGTGCACCGCCGTGGCATTTCAAGGCCCGGATCGTGGCAACGACGACCGCGCAGTCAGGCTTGAGGCCGGAGAAACGGCACTTGAGGTTCCAGAATTTCTCAAAACCGATGTCCGCACCGAAACCGGATTCGGTGACGTGGTAATCCGCGAGTTTCAGGCCGACCCGATCGGCGATAATGGAGCTCTGTCCGATTGCGATATTGGCGAACGGTCCGGCATGAACGATTACCGGCTGCCCCTCGAGCGTCTGCATCAGGGACGGATTCAGCGCATCCACCATCCACGCAGTCATCGCACCGGCGACTTTCAGATCTTCGGTGGTAACCGGCTTGCCCTTCTTTGTGTATGCAACGACAATTTTACCCATTCTCTCACGCATATCCTTGAGGTCGCGGGCAACGGAAAGGATAGCCATGACTTCAGATGAAACGGCGATACCGAACTTGGATCTCATCATGAACCCGTCGGCCTTGCCGTTCACACCGTCAATACCGATAATGATGTTTCTCAGCGCCTGGCAGCAAAAATCCATGATCCAGCCCATTTCCACGTTGGTCGGATCGATGTCGATTCTCGGCATGCCGGACAGTCTCTCGAGCTGCTCATCGGTATAGTTTCTCTCATGCTGCATACGGGACGTCAAGGCAACCATCGCCAGGTTGTGGGCGTTCATGATTGCATTGATATCTCCGGTAAAACCCAATGAAAACGGCGTCAGCGGGATACATTGAGCGAGGCCGCCGCCGGCGGCTGAACCCTTGATGTTCATGGTCGGTCCGCCGGAAGGCTGGCGAATAGCGGCACAGACATTCTTGCCGATTTTGCCGAGTCCCTGCACCAGCCCCATCGAGGAGGTGGATTTCCCCTCTCCCAGAGGAGTGGGGGTAATGGCGGTTACGTCGATATACTTGCCGTCCGGCTTGTCTTTCAAACGATCGAGAACTTTACGAAAATCAATTTTACCAATGTAATGACCCTGCGGAAGCAGTTCCTCCTTGGTCAATCCAAGTTTTTCGCCGATCTCATAAATCGTCAGCATGTCTTTTTCTGCGTCTTGAGCGATTTCCCAATCTGCGTGTTTTGTGGGATCGAGTGCCATCAAAAACCTCCATGTTATTAGTGTTTTAATTGGTAAAATGCCAGAACAACGGCCAACAACCGAACCAAACGGTTCATCCTTCTTCATGCTGTGTCAAATGGTTATGGTAACACAAATGAATCGAACTCTGCACTAAATTCATAGCGTTAGACGAGAAAATTATCGATTCGCAGATACCGGGCTCATGCCTGCATCCCGGGCGTTTCAAGCACGACGATCATGATCTTATTAATTGCCAGGCTTTTAAGCCGATACACCCCAGAAGGTAGAGAAGGTAGGTGAAAGACCGGCTGAAATAATGGATCAGGTTGAAATCATCGAGAGATACAGACTTTCAGCCTGATTGCAGGCGATCTGGAAAAATTGTCTTTTCGCTCTAAATCAGATTTTTTTCGGTTGCCTGCAGATAAAATGAATCATGCCCCGGGCCAGAATGGCGACATCTCCCGCAATTCAGCGATAATTGGAGGCATTTTTTCGAGGACGAAATCAATTTCTTCCTCGGTGTTATAAACACTCAGGGAAAAACGGATCGATCCATGGGCCGCAGTGAACGGAACCCCCATTGCCCGCAGTACATGCGATGGCTCCAGGGAGCCTGACGTGCAGGCAGAGCCGGAAGAGGCACAGATGTTGAAACGGTTCATGTGCAGCAGGATCGCTTCGCCTTCGACGTATTCAAAACTGATATTTGCCGTATTCGGCAGCCGCTGATCCTTGGCGCCATTCAGCATCGAACGGGGGATGCTCGACAGCAGCCCCGTCTCGAGTTTGTCCCGCAGAGCTTTTACCCGCGTATTCTCTTCATCCATCTTCTGTTCCGCAAGCTCACAGGCCTTGCCCAGTCCGACAATGGAAGCCACATTCTCGGTTCCGGCGCGGCGCCCGTGTTCCTGGTGTCCTCCGGTCAGGAACGGCGCAAACGGAGTACCGCGTTTGACATACAGGATGCCAACGCCTTTCGGCGCATGCAGCTTGTGACCGGACATTGACAAGAAGTCGATATCGAGGTCCTTGAGGCTTATCGGAATCTTGCCGACCGCCTGGACGGCGTCGGTATGGAATAAAATCCCCCGCTCCCTGGCGGCCCTGGCCATTTCCGGGACCGGATAGATATTCCCGGTCTCGTTGTTGGCCCACATGATAGAAGCGACGGCGGTATCCTCGCTCAAGGCCTCCAGGTACTGAGCAAAATCGATCAGTCCGGTTTCCGACACCTTGAGCATGGTCACGCGGTAGCTGGCTGCGGTCATCGCACCGAGATTTTCACAGAGCGTCTTTATCGCCGGATGCTCGACCCTGGAGGTTACCACATGACGTTTTTCGGGTCTGGCTCGCAGCGAGGAGAGGATCGCCGTCGAGTCGCTTTCGGTTCCGCAGCTGGTAAAGACAATTTCCGATGGTTCGCAGCCAAGCAGCGAAGCAACCTGTTCGCGAGCGGTATCTATTGCCTTGCCGACCTGTCCCCCGAACGTGTGCATGCTGGAAGGATTTCCGTACAGGGTGCTGAGATACGGCGTCATTGCCTCCAGCACTTCCGGGGCAACCATCGTGGTTGCGTTGTTGTCGAGATAGACGACCTTATCCATTATTTCTCTTCCTCCACGATCAGCGTTTCCAGCACCTGCTCCCGCAGTTTCTTTTCGACCAGTTCCTTGATGGTGGTTTCGGATTTTGCACAACTGGTGCATTGACCGCGCATCGAGACGATAACGAGATCCCCGTCGACATCGATCAACTCGATATCTCCGCCGTCCATTTTCAGACCCGGCCTGACTTCGCGATCCAGGACCTCTTCGATCCGCTTGATTTTCTGCAGCGCCGTCATCCGTTTCGGCTTCACCTCGGGGCTGACGATTTTCAATCCTTCTGAAACGGACTGCCGCAGCAGCTCTACAAGTTTATCCTCGCATTTTCCGCAACCGCCGCCGGCTTTCGTAAAATTGGTAATTTCCTCAACCGAGCGAAGATTCGACTCCTTGATTGCGCGTTTGATCTCGATGTCGGTGACGCCGAAACATTCGCAGACGACCTCCCCTTCCGCGGACGGCAGGGTCATTCCCCGATAGTCGGCAATGGCGGCTTCCAGCGCTTCTCTGCCCATCACCGAACAGTGCATTTTTTCTTTGGGAAGGCCTCCGAGAAAATCGGCGATATCTTCGTTGGTTACCTTTTCCGCCTCGGCTACCTCCATACCGATGATCATTTCGGTGAGAGCCGATGAAGACGCAATCGCACTGGCACATCCAAAGGTTTTGAATTTCGCATCGACGATGCGGTCTTCCTCTATTTTCAAGGTCAGCTTCAGTGCATCGCCGCACGCCAGCGATCCGACATCGCCGATGCCGTCAGCATTTTCTATTTCTCCGACATTTCGCGGATTCTGGAAATGTTCAGTTACCGTATCGGTATAGAGCCACATGGTACCACTCCTCGTCAATCATTTGAGCAACCGCCGCAAATCCGACTTTTCACGGCCGCCGTTATTTTCTATACAACGCTTTACGCTCCTCGACAATAATACCTGGCAGACGATTTGCAAGCCGCAAACAACCATGATCATGGATATTGCTGGAGTTCGTCCGGAGACTTGAAACAGCTCAGCGGCAGTCGCCGACCAGCGCGCCTGCCGCTGCAACAGATCATCGTAAAGGTGAGCTATGGCCCTGTAGCGGGCCCCTTCTAATCGAGCACGCCGATCTCCTCCAGCATCGCCCGCGCAGCTGCAACCAGCAGTCCGGTCCCTTCGGGATCTCTCGATTCAACGTAAAACCGGACTTTCGGTTCCGTACCGGAAGGCCTGATCATCAGCCATGAGTTGTCAGCAAAAATCATTTTCCGGCCGTCCTTCGTAATGACCTCCTTGATCATCCTGTCCTCTTCCCCGAC
>Ga0180436_10000740_pt1 | contig 32956 bp, 30 predicted proteins | sample SS_ome_2_FD_132434 | JGI IMG/M metagenome (GOLD analysis project Ga0180436, IMG submission 132434) | Hypersaline lake sediment archaeal communities from the Salton Sea, California, USA - SS_3_S_2 metaG | ecosystem: Environmental > Aquatic > Non-marine Saline and Alkaline > Hypersaline >... | reverse complement strand
GCAGGCGCCCATGGCTCCGGCGAGCACGCGCGCATTGCGGGTGACGACGTCGAACACGGGCTGCACGTCGCCCGGCGAGGCGTTCATGGCGCCGAGGATTTCGGTCGTGGCGGCCTGCACCGCGCGCGCCGTCGCGAGCTCTCGCTCCAGCGATGGGATAGCCTCCGGCCCTGCCTCTGTCATGGCGTGCACTCTCCCCTGCTGGATTCGCCCGCACCTTGGTGCGGGGCCTGTCTCCATGGTGTCGGGTCACCGCGCGACGCGCGGTGGCGAAGCGCACACCGGGAGAAACGGGGATAGTTTACTCAATTGACCGCGCGCCGGCCGAGCGTTGTCGCTCGCCACGCCGTTTTCTCGCGGTCGGGCTTTCGCGTTTGCAGTGCACACCCGGTCGCGCCTTCCAAGGCGTCGACCAACGCGGTCGAGCCCGGTGGTCGCCTCGTACCGGCTAGCTTGTGAAGGCGTTCCGCGTCCGCCTCGGAGGCCCGGAGCGCGAGATCAGCCCGCCGGTCTTCGATTCGACCGAGCACGGGCGGTATCGTCCCGCTGCTCCACGTGCCGGCTCCGAGCCCGACGCGGTGCGCGCCGCTGTCTTCGCGCTCAGCAAGTCAGCGAGCGGCGTGCGCCACGCGCGCTAGCCACGGCCCCCGGGCGAGGGCCGCGACCATGTGACGGCCGAGAAAGCCGCTGCCGCCGATTATCGTGACCAGCGGAGCGGGATGCCATCCCTCCGGTTGCCGTGGGATGAGGTTGACGATGTGGCGCTGACTCAGGCGCGCAATGATCACGGCCTCCCCCGGGGCGCGGGTGATCGGGGTGTCGTGGTCAGGAATCCATGACGAAGGTCACCTTCATGTCCACCTGGTAGCCGGTGATCTCGCCTTCGTCGATGACGACCTTCTGCTCCTTGACCCACGCCCCCTGGACGTGGCGCAAGGTCTCGTTCGCCTTGGTAATACCTTCTTGTATCGCCTGCTCGAAGTTCACCGGCGATGTTGCGGTTATCTCGGTCACTTTGGCTACGGATGCCATGTTCGTGCTCCTCGTTGATGCTGGATGGATTGGAGTCCTCGACGGACGTTATGGGCGATGCAACAGGCATGCCCCCAAACGCGGCGCAGGCGCGCGGCGCGTGCCCGGCGGCGATTGCAGAAGTTTCCCGGCGATGTAATTCCTACGTGCCGCGCGGTGCTCAGTGTTCGAAGACCAGGCGTTCGCTGTCCGCCCCCAGCCCGGCGAGCACCTCGTTGACGCCTTCCGTGAAGCCGGGTGGTCCGCAGACGTAGAAATGCTGGTTGTAATCCGTCACATGGGCTTCGATCAGCCGCTTGTCGATGCGGCCGCGGTCGTAACCCGGATCATCGCTCTGCGTGCAGGTCAGGATGCAGCGATCGCCGAGCAGGTGCCGCAGTTCGTGTTCGAGCATGATGTCGGCCGGGGTCTTGTTGGAAAACAGCAGCGTGTGCGCTGCCAGGTCGCCGTGGCGGCCAAGGTCGCGGAGGATGGCGATCATGGGCGTCAGCCCGGCGCCGCCGGCGATGAACACGCCCGGCCCCCGATAGCCGATGGCGCCGAAGGGATCGGACATCCATAGCCGGGCGCCCGGTTCGAGTTCGTGCAGCGCCTCGGTGACGCCGTCGTGTTCGGCATAGCGCTTGATCGTGAATTCGAGCACCTCATCGTGGCGCAGCGAGGTCGGCGTGAACGGTCGAGCCTCGTCGCGCCAGTCGGGCGTGTCGATGGCGAGTTCGACCGCCTGGCCGGGCTCGAAGGCGAAGCGCTCGGGTTTCGTCACGATGAAACGCTGCACGTCGTGTGTGACGCATTCGCGCATGAGCAGGCTTACCTGGTGGTTCATGGGACGTCGCTCCAGTCGATGAGGTTTACTGCGACTCGCATGCACGAAGCGGTCCACCTGCCGAGGTCGGGCCAACGCGCACGCGTCCGACAAGAACGGGAAAGTCGCCGCGGATCGTCCTCGGGGCACCTCGAGCGCGTAAGGGGAGGCGGAGGACAGCCGACCGAGGGTTGGTCCATGCGGGCCGCTCCCCGTTTTCTGATCGACGTCAGAACCGCAGGCAGGGGGCACGGTAGTTTTCGTCGTGGTGGTGTTTCGCCACGTGCTGTGGAGGCACTTTCCTGTGAGCATGATGAACCCCGCGCCGCGGCGCACCCTGGTACTCGCTGGTGTGCTGCTGGGGCTGCTGCTGGCCGCTACGCACGCCCAGGCCCGCACGTTCGTGAGCGTGACCACGCCCGCCGGCGAGGTCTTCGACGTCACCGGTACGGGGCGGGTGAGCGTCTACAATGCCGACGGTGACACCGGCTGGTCGGCGGAGGGACGGGCGATTGCCGATCACGGCATCAGTCGGGCCATCGTCACGGCGATGGCGGACGGCGTCGCCGTCGACCCGAGGGTGTCGGCCTATGCCGGCTGGAGGACGTCTTCACCGTCAGCGGCGGCACGCCGGGCACATCCGGCACCCTGACTCTGGGCGTCACTATCACAGGCTTGTTCGAAGGTGTCGCCGGCGACGTCAACACGATGCCGCGAACCACCGTGCAGTACACCCTCGATCGCGGCTTTGCCGGCACCAGCGTCGCGGGCTTCTCCGACCTCGGTGTCACCGGCAGCGAGCGCGTCGAGACGACCCTCGTCGGTACCTACGGTTTCATCTATGGCGAATCGTTCCGCGTGCGCGGCAACCTCGAACTCGAGGCGAACGTGACCGGATTCGCGCCGCTCACCTTTGGTCTTGCCGAGGCGGATTTCCTCGGCACGGCGGTCGTCTCGCAGCTCGTGCTGCCTGCCGGAGCGACGCTCAGCACGCTCTCGGGGGCGCATTATCCGGTACCCCTGCCGGCGAGCCTGTGGCTGCTCGCAAGCGTGCTCATCGCAGGGGCCGTCCGTCGCACGCGGCGTATCGCGACGCCTTGAATCGCGGCAGGTGACGCCATCTCGCGCATGGCGTGCACGTTCGCTCGCTGCCGCGGCGCCGCCCGACGTTCCCGCGCAGCGCGTAAAACTGAATGACGCTTGGAAAACCGCATGATCGGAGGAGATGACATGAACGATATGACCACCACGGCACTCAGCGATGACCCGCACGCGGAGATCTCGGTGCCGGCCCGTGTGCGCCGGCGCGCGTCGCCCGGCGCGCTGTTCCGCATGGCCGCCGGTGTCGGCTTGTGCCTGGTGCTGGCGATGCCGGCGGGGGCTACGGTCATCGTCGATCAGCCCCACGACGCGACCTTGCCGGGTAAGTTCAGCAATTACGTGGGCCCCCTCGCGACGAACCAACAGGCAGCCGACGACTTCTCGTTGTTCGATGATGCCACGCTGACCTCGCTGTCCTGGGTGGGACAATATGACGTCGAGCAAAGCGCGCTGACCAACCCGGTCGACTTCCGCATCTACTTCTTCGCCGACACCGGCGGTTTGCCGGACACCGTCCCGATCATCACGGTCGATGCGCCGGCTACGGGCGTTCCTACCGGTGGGTCGTTCGATGGCTCGCCCTGGCTCGCGTATAGCATCGCCTTGCCGTCGCTGTTCCTGTCGAGCGGCGACTTCTGGATATCGATTCTCGAGTACGACACCCAGACCCCTGCCATCGGTGGCAGTCAGTGGTTGTGGGGGCGTGCTTCACGGACGGGTTCGAGTGCGGTCCGCTTAGGCGACGTGGACACGTGGGCCGCGGGCGACAGCAACATGGCCTTCACGCTCGAAGGCACGGTGGCCGGCGTGCCCGAGCCGGCGTCGCTCGTCCTGTGCGGCCTCGGGATCCTCGCCGTGAGGTCGGTGCGCCGGCGCGCGCGTACCGTCGGCGCGTCGTAACGCCGCCTCGCGTCGAGGCCAAGCTTCGCGCCACGCGCGAACAGCCGCCGCGCCGGGGACGGCGCGCGGCGTGGCAGTCGATGCGCCGCGAGCAGGCCGATCGCCGATTCTGACTGCAACCGGCGAGAGCGTGGTAGGCGCCGGTTAAGCACCGGTTCAGCCTGAGCCGTTAGCATGAGCGTGGCGCCCAGCAAAGCCCTGCCGTGCGGGGCTGGTCGCCAGCGAGGAAACCATGACGACCGGACTCCGTTTATCGCGTCGCTGCCGCGGCCGTATTGCCTTACGCCTGTACGCGTTGCTGCTCGTGCTTTCGCCGGGACTCGCCGGGGCCGGCGACGAGTTCCCCGGCGGCGCCTACGGGTACGGGCCGCCAACCGCTTTCGCGCCGCGCCAGTCCGCGCCGCAGTACCTGGCACCCGCCGTGCTCGAGACACTGGTCGAGCCAATCGCGCATTACCCCGAAGTGCTCGTCGAGCGCGTGCTGGCCGCCTCGACCTACCCATTACAGATCGTACAGGCCGCGCGCCTGCTCGCGGCGACCGGGGGCGTCCCCGCGCCCCAGGACACGCCGGAATGGGACGACAACATCGTCGCCTTGCTCGCCTATCCCGGCGTCGTCGCGATGATGGATCGCGAGCTCGACTGGACGGCGCGCCTGGGCACCGCCGTCGTCCACCAGCACGCCGACGTACTCGTCGCCGTCGATGCGGTCCGGGTGCGGTCCGCGGATGCGGGCGTGGCGCCGCCGGTGGCGACCTACGCCACGCAGCCAGAGGTCGTCACCGTGCCCGATCACGCGCCGTCACGGGTCACCATCTACCCGTCGGCGCCACGCCTGGGTTACTACGACGCCTGGCCGTCACCCGCGCCGGTCCTGCGTTTCGGCAGCGCGGCGTGGGCCGGCTCGCGTGCGGCGTGGCGTCCGCGTACGACGCTGTCGTTTGGTTGGAGCGATCGTGACTATGGCAGGGGCGACCATGGCCGGCGCGACTGGAACGGGCGCGGTCGCCGCGATCATCGCGACGCTCGCGAGCGGCGCTGGCGAGACGACCGCGGGGACGCGCACCGGGACGTGCGTCGTCGCGATCGGGACGAGGGCGCGCGCGCTTCTGCGCGACGGCAGCACGACGGTGACCGCGCGCGGCGTGCGCCGGCGTTGCGCGCACACGACGCACGTGACCGACGCCACGCGCGCGACAATCGTGACCTGCGCCGGCCGCGGAGCGCCGCCGAGCGTCGGCCGGCGGCGCGCAGCGCGACCCGCGTGGCGCCCGCGCCACGGCAGGCGCCGCGTTCCGCGGCGCGCGACACGAGTTCGCCGGCACGCCGCGCGACGATGGTGCAGGAGGCCATCGCGGCGCACCGCGAACGCTTCGGCCTCGGCAAGCGCTAGCCGTCTCATGGCGTCAGCACATTGCCGTTCGCGTGCCCGCCCGGGACACCGCGCGGCCGCGCCGCTCCCCGCGGCGCGGCGGCTCGGGATCGTGTTCGCGCCTCGGCTCAGCGGTCCGTGCCGAGCGCCTCGCGCAACGCGCACAGCGCGGCGGCTGCCTCCGCGCCGCGCTGCGGCGGTGCGCTGGCCGCGTCGAGCAGGAAGGCGCACATGCCCGCGAGATAGTCGGCCATGTTGTGCGCGGTGAAGAAGTTATAGCTGTAGGTCAACGATGGCGACAGGCCGACGACGAAATGCCACCAGCCGGACGGCACGATCGCGGTGTCGCCGGCCTCCAGCACGGCCACGTAGGGCTGGGCCGCGGCGAAACGCGGAAAGCGCGCGAGGTCGACGGCGAGCGGATTGCGCACCGCGCCATGGTAGACGTTCTCGTCATCGTCGGGCGCGAACAGCACGCACAGCTTGCGCCCGGCGAGTTGCGCGAGATAGGCGTGGCTGGACCAGTAGTCGGTGTGCAGGAAGGAGACGGAGTCGCGCGGTGCGAAGAACAGGTAGTGGATGGGGCTGGCGCAACGATCGAGATACGCGCGCAGCGCGCCCGGCAGGCGGGTGAACAGGTCGTCCATGAAATACAGCCTCGAACCGTCGACGTCCGTGGCAAGCTCGGGGTGGAGGCTGAGGACGCGATAGATCGGTGCGTAGAGCGGTACCCGGTCGCGGCGCAGGGCGTCGAGATCGCCGACCGTGTAGTGCGCCCTGGGCGCCTGGCGCGTATCGCCGATGTAATCGATGTAGTCCGCCAGGCGCATGCGCGCCTGCACCGGCGCGAGACCCAGGTCGGGCTCGAGGAACATCGGCCGGTTGGCGATGATCTCGTCGTCGCCGTAGCGTTTGCGGAAGTACTCGAACGTCCACTGCGTGCGCGCCGGCCATTTCTCCAGTGCATCGCCGACGACGACCGGCAGGCCACCATCGTCGAGATGCTCGCGGACGAACTCGGCCGCGTCGAGTGCGCGCTTGCGCACGATGGCGCGCGCCCGTTGCATCACGGGCAGGTCCCGGATGGGCAGCCCCTGGAGGAGTTGGTCGAGGCGGGGATGGTCGACGATGCTCGGCAAAGCGTGACGCGCCCGGAACGGAGGACGTGGCAGTATAGAGGATCGCGGCCGCCTCGCCGCACGGCGAGACGCGCTCGGCGATGTGGATCGCATTCGAGCTGGCGCGCCGCCTCGATCGCGTCGAGCATGTCTGGAATGGCGACGAGGACGCCGTGTGGCAGGCGCTGCCGGCGCCGAGCGGGGTCGATTCGACGTGTTGAAGCGCGCGCCGCACGGCAGCGTGTGCCTGTGCGCGACGCGGAACCCCCGGCTCGATCCGCGCGCGGTGCGCGCGAGCTTCGGCTGATGGCAGGCCTGCGCGCCGCCGGGCCGCGGCCGCTACGACGCCGAGGACGATGCGCGCGCCAATCTCGGTCCAACGATCGGCAATGCCGATGCCGATCGGCTTGTGCGTGCCGCACAGGTCCTACCTGTGCGAGGTGCGCCGCCTCGAGTCGCGCGACGAATGCGCGGTGGCGTCGCGGCTCAACGGCCCTGGGTCAGCCGGTTGATGTCGAGTACGCGCTTGGCCTGGTCGACGCTGACGGCGGGATAGCCGATGCCTTCACGGCTCGGGATCAGGGTCGAGCGACCGTTCTGCAGGTTGAACACGTCGATGCCCTGGAACGTGCACACGCGTGCTCCGTCCGGCGTCGGCGCCGGCTTGCCCGAAAAGGGATTGTCGGTCTGCGACTTGGTCCCGTTCTCGAACCAGGGATCTTCTGTCCACACGCTGGGAATACGCCACACTTTCCACAGTTTTCCGGCGCGGTCGTAGGCTTCGGAATACCACGGGATCGAGTTCTGGGCGTCGAACATGAGGATCTTGATCGAGTAGGGGTGGCCGTCCCACTTCGGCGTGCCCTTGACGATGTCGACTTCGCGCAGGGCCCAGTCATCGATGGCCGTGATGCCGTTGGGGCCGCCGAAATGCGGATAGGCGTAGCGTGAGCGCGCGATGGCGAGGATCTGCTTGCGACCGACGTACTCCCATTCCCATTCCAGCACGCGGCCGGCGAAGCCGTAGAAGTCCTCCAGCGTGTCCTCGGTACCGAGCAGGCTGTCAGACTTCACTTCGGCGGAGATTCGACGCACGCGGCGCAGCGAGGGGATATACGCCCAGGCGTCGTCGCTCTTGTACGGATCGCGATAGCGCATCACGATGAAACCGGTTCCGGCAATGTCGAACGGGTGCCAGAAATCGGAGAACTCGCGCCATTCGACGCCGTCGCACCAGCGATCGTCGAACGCGTAACCCGTACTCGGGTGGTCGCCCATGGTCAGGTTCATGCAGTAGATTTTCTGATAGCGCAGATGCAGCACGCGGCTGAACTTGCCGCCGCCCTGGTAGTACTTCGCACTCTGCGGATCGTTCATGATTTCATGGCCGTCGTGCGAACCGCCACGATCGGTCCATACCCAGTCGTTCTTGTGTAGCGACAGGCCGTAGTGTTGATAGCGGAAGTTGTAATTCCACATCGCTTTGAAGCCCGACTCACGACCCGGCTCGAACGCCGCGCGATCGAATGGCGTGCCCGCGGTGTAGTCGAGCAGCGCACCCGCGTCATCGATGCTGGCCTGGCCGGCAAAGCGGGCGGTGGCGTCGAGGAAGTGCTGCGGCGGTGACAGGTCGCCGGCGTCCTTGATTGTGATCGGCTCACCGTAAAAGTCGGCCATCTGCAAGCCTGGCGGTACGAAGGGGTCGCTGAGCGTGCGCTGTTCGGCGGTGATGACGTCACCATCGACGAACTGCGGCCGGGCGTCCTTGTTGGCTTCGTACCAGGCGAGGAAGTCGGCGTAGACGAAGTCCGCGCCGTCCGCGTAGTCGAAGCCGTTGGCGGCGGCCTGGTTGGCCCAGAGGACGCCGGCGAGGATCATCAACGCCGGCCGTGGGAGCATCGTACGCTGGCAAGACATCGTGGTTCCCTCCTGAGTACCGGCGTCCCGGGCGCGCGATGTGCCCGCTGTCGACGCGCCGCAGATCGCTGCCCGGCAGTGGGTCCGCGTAGCGCCCTACTCAAGTCAGGACCATGTTTTCCTGTTTGGCAAATTCACGGAACCTCTGAACAGGTCATGACCCGGCATCTTGCGCCCACGCCGTCCGATTTCGGCGTTGCGAATCTTCGCCACAGCCGGCTATGACGTGCGCTTCGTGCCTTGAACTCGAACAGCGCGGACACAAGCTGCTCGGCCCAGACTCATGCAGAGATTCCTTAATTCCCGAGAAGAAGCCCGCTCCGGCGTGGCCAGGGACGCCGTGACACGGTTGCCGGACGACCATTCGCGTGTGACCGCGCGGGGCGCGGTGCGCGCCGGTTTCACGCCCCGGTGGGTGCGTTGCGCGCGGTTACGCTCACGCTGCGCGCGTCGCCTGCGCGGGCGCATCCCCGGTCGTGGTGTCAACGCTGGCGCGCGCGGGTGAGGTCGTGTCCGATGCATCGGGTGCGAGCACGTGCGCGACCGCTTGCAGCAGGGTGAGCTTGAAGGATTGCGTGTAGTGATAACGCACGCTCACGCCGCCCTCGTTGCCGCCGAAGCCCGACGCGACGCCGTGCAGGAAGCGGACGACATGCGGGTCGTCCGCGGGTGGCGGCACCGCGGACGCAGAAGATGCGAAGTGCGACGGCGTGTGCGGGGCGGGTGGCGCGCCGGCGGCATCGCCGGAGACGGCGGCAGTGGTGTCTTGTGCGATTTTCTCCGCGCCCCCGGCCGTGCCGACATCTGCCGCCGGAGCGATGGTTGCCGGCGCCTGCGCCGTCGATGGCACGGGCTCGCTTTGCGATGGGGTGGTGGCGGCCTGCGGAACACGCACCGCGGAGTAGTCGAGCTTGGCGGTCTGACGCGTGCGCAGGCGCAGGTCGACCGCGGCGAGTTGTTCGCCGTCGATGTTCAACGTCGCTGCGAGGCCCTCGACGCTGCGGCCGCCGGTCGCGGAGAAGCGGTTGGCGGCGTCCTCGGCTTGCGCGAGGATGTCGCGGATCGCGTCGAGTTCTGCCGCGTTAAGGTCACCTTCCACGCGCAGACGCAGCCGTGATCGGCTCGATAGTTCGACGCTGGCCGCGGCCGCCGCGCCGTCTGCTGTACTCGCGCCGACGCTGTCGGCCGACAGTCGATCGACGCGTCGCAGGTCGAGCATCACGACGTCACCCTCCTGGGTGCGGATGCGCAAGGTCGTGCGCTGACGGGTCTGTACGTCGAGATCGAGGACGCTCGTGCTCGCCGCGCGCTGCGTGGCCGTTTCGTTGTCGAGCGCATCGAGACCGGCGTCGATGCGGGCGACGGCGTCATCGAGTTCGCCGCCGTCGTCGTTGCCGAGCGCGGCGCGGGTCTGCGTGGCGGCATCGCGCACGGCAGCGCGGAAGGTATCGATAGTGGCGGCGGCACTGGCCGGGTCCTCCTGCGTGAGACGGCGCGCGGCGGCGAGCGTTTCCGTGGTGAGCGCCGCCGGATCCGGTTCGTTCGCGGCGGTGAGCGCGGCAGGCGGGGCGTCAGTGACGCGCACGTGCAACTCGCTGCGCAGCTGCGTGCGGATCTCCAGGCGCAGCACGTCCAGCGCGCGCCCGGGGCGCGCCGCGAGGCCGTGCGCGTGGCCGCGTGTGCGCTGCGGACAGCAGGCGCGGGCGTCGTCGTGCGCCGGGCGCTCGCCGTGCGTATGACCGATGCGACGACCGGGCCCCTCGCCGCGAGGCGCGCCGGGCGACAATTTCTCCATCAATACCGAGACTGGCAGTGCGCTGACGTCCATGGGCTCCCCCGTGTCCCGAAGCGCCCGGCGTGGCCCCTTGCGCGCGCCGTGGAACGGGACTGTCGGATGTTTCGGACCCTGGCCCGAATCATCCGGACATTCGGCTTCCCCGTGGCGGCTGTGGCGGCGTCGCGATGCCAGGTAACAGCTCCGCTATTGCCTGCGTATCGCGCCTGGCCGCACCCGCCCGGTAACAAGCACGGTGTTGACCGGAAAATCCCGGTCAGGCTTCTTAGCGGCCGCAGCCGGGTTGGAGTTGAGCACGCGTTTGGCGTAAGCGGCCGCGGTCAGCCGGCGCCCACGCCGTGCACCGTGATCTGCTGGAACGGAATGCCCCAGCCGTACTCGTTGCAGGCTTCTACCAGCAGCGTCGGGACGGCGCGCCGGATCTCGGGCAGCTCGGGCGCCGCCGCGCCGTCGAGGTCGAGTTCGATCTCGTAGTCGAGCGAGGAGGCTGCCGCGGCCTGGAACTCGACGCGCACGTGGCGCAGGAGCCTGGCGCTGAACTGCTCGCGCAAGCCCGCTTCGACCTTGGCCTGCATCAGTTCGGGGATCGTGGTGGTGCATTCGGCCTGGTGCGCGTAGTCGATGCCGAAGGTGATCTCGAGGCGGAAGCCGGTGCTCAGGTTGCGCGGCGAGAGCGCGAGGAAGTCGCCGGTCTGGTAGGTGACCTGGGCGCCGCCCAGCTCGACCAGTTCGACCAGTGCCGGTGACTGGTGGGCGACACGGCCGACGCGGCCGTCGGCGAGTTCGACCCAGTCGCCGGACTTGCACGGGAACCATTCCTCGCGCGGCCCGGCCGGGCGTGAATGCAGGCCAACGAGGTAACGCACCGGGAGCAACTGGACCCCGCCTTCGAGCCGCGGATTGACCAGCCGCGCAGAGAAGCCGAGGTGATCGACCCGCCACGGACTGCCGTCGAACACCAGCCGTTCGCCTTCGCGCACGGCGCCGATGTTGAGCATCAGCTTGATGGTCTCGATGTGGGCGGGCAGGGTGTTGATGCTGGCCCAGCCGAGGCCGAGCAGGAAAATCACGAGGATGCCGAGCAGGAACCAGTCGCCGACCAGGTTGAACACGAGCAGGGTCGCCGCGAGGCCGCCGAGCACGCTGAAGACGTGGAACAGCAGCGTACCCAGGCGGTTGGAGAAGGTGCGGCCGCGGCGCGCCGCGTAGATGCGGTCATAGAGGCGGCCGAGCAGGCGCACACCGAGAAACACGGCGAGGAAGGCCGCGATGCCCATGACCAGGTTGAGGCCCCGCTTGCGGAAGAAGGTCTTGGCGTAGCTCGCCGTCTGGTCGAGCACGGACGTGCGTTCGGCGAGGCGCTTGTCGAGCTGCAGCTCGAGCGCGACGCGACGGTTGCGTGCATCGTCGTGGCGTTGCTGCCAGCGCGTGAGATCCTTCTCCAGGCGCGAGCGCAGCGCACCCGGCGGCGCGCTCGCGATCAGCCCCGACAGGTTGGCGCTCGCCGCCTCCGCGGTGCGTTCGCGTTCGCTCGCTTCCTCGATCGCGCCGCGCAGCTCGCCAATCACGCGCGATTCTGCAGTCGCGCTCTTCAGCTCGGCGACGATCGGTTGCACGAGTGCGCTGATTTCCTCCTGCCAGTCGAAACGTTTCTGTTCTTCCTCCACGAACGGGCTGACGTCGACATCGACCGCGAAGCGCTCGAACTGGCGCTCGAGCTTCTCGGCTTCCTTGCTCGTCTCGGCGAGACGCGCGAGGACCTGGTCGCGGGTGACGTCGTCGACCGCCGCCTGAAAGCGCTCGCGCAGCGCGGCGACCTCGGCTTCCTTGCTCTCGATGGTCTTCAGGAAAGCCTCGAGGGAGCGCACCGCGCTCGCACGCGGGTTGGGCGTCTCGAGGCCGTGCTCGCCGCCGGGTGCGAGCGCCTCCTCGGGGACCTGCGGGACCGCGGCATCCGGATTCGTGTCGAGCCCGCCAGGTGTGGCATCCGGTTCCGCGCCAGCCGCCGTTGACGCCGGTGGGGCGGCTTCCTGGGCCAGCGTGAACGGGACGCCGGCCAGCACCAGCAGGAGCACCAGGAGCGCGCCGCACGGCGACGCGGGACGCGGCGCGCTGACGGCGGACAGGGGGCGGGAGTCGGGCATGGGACACGGTTCCGGCAGGCAGGAGCCTCCCATCATACCGGCCTTGCCGCCGTTGCGCGGCGCAAAACCGGGTCCCGTTCAAGAAAGCCGGTGGTGGCGATTGCGCCGGTGCGCGCGCCGCTCATACACTCGGGCGCAATCGTCAACCAGCAAGGAAAAGCTAATCATGCGCCAGCTCTCCGCCACGCTTATCGCCGCCGCGTTCTACGCCGGCGCGGCTCCTGCCGCCGTGATGCAATACGGCGACAAGGACGTCCTCGGTTTCGGCAGCTACCCGACCGACCCGGTCACGGGCGCGACGCTCGAAGGCCTTGCCCCGGGCGTATCGACCGTCGGCACCTACGGTCTCGGGGGCTTCAGCCACGCTTTCCCGTTTTCGCCCGATCCCGGCGACTACGCCGGTACCGACCAGATCTACGTCGGCAGCACGCAGAGCGGCAACGAGGACGGCTACTCCGGCTACAGTGGCCGCCTCGCCGGTCCCCAGGTGGTGACGCTGGACTACGGCTCGTTGATCGGCGCCGGTCAGCAGGTCGCGACGCTGACGCTCGGCATCGCGTTCGACGACTTCCAGTTTCCGAACTTCGGCGAGCCTTACAGCGTGAGCATCAACGGTATCGCCGACACCGCGCTGACCGTGTTCGCCAACAGCTTCAACCAGACCGGTCCGCGTGTCTCGTTCGGCACGATCGGCATCGACCCGGGCGTGCTCACGCCCGACCACACACTGGTACTCGCCATCGACCAGGGCGGTAACGGTGGTGACGGCTGGGCGGTCGACTTCCTCACCGTGGGTGTGACCACGACGCCGGTGCCCCTGCCGGGAGCGTTGGTCCTGGCCCTCGGCGGACTCGCCGGCCTGCTCGGCTGGCGGCGTCGCGACGTCGCCGGCGCTTCCCTATAGCGGCACCCAGGTGACGATGATGCCGGTGTAGGTCGTCATCCACAGGAACGGGATGACCAGGTAGCCCATCACGTCGCGCGCCTGGATGCGCACTCCGACCCCCATCACCGGCAGGATGGCGAGCAGGAAGAAGGGCTGCAGGAGGTTGCTCGAGGTCTCGCCGTAGGCGACGGCCATGGCGACGCGCGCGATGTAAGCCTGCGCGTCTTGGGCGGGAAGGCCGGCCGCGAGCGATTGCGCGGTGGCGGTCATCGACGGCCCGAGCACCGCCCATTCGCCGCCGGCCGAGGGAATTGCCATGTTGACCAGCGCCCCGGACAACTGCGCGATGAACGGAAACGTCGTCAGGCTCGCGTTGCCGGCCAGCCAGCCGGCCGTCGCCTCGGCCAGGCCGGTGAACATCATGATGCCCATGATGCCGGCGTAGAAGGGGTACTGGAAGATGATCCCGGATACGTTGGCGCAGGCGCGCTTCATCGCGATGACGTAGCGGATCGGGGTGCGGTGCATCAGCAGCCCGGCCTGCACGAACACGAAGATCATGATGTTCAGGTTGAGATCGAAGCCGCGCGCGTAGAAGTAATCGATGATGTACCACCAGCCGGCGGCGCCGATGATCCAAACGAGCAGGCGGCTGTTGTTGAGGCGATCGGACAGCGCGTTGCCGTCGAGGTGCATCAGTCGCGCCTCCTCCTCGATCGGCACCGGCTCGACCGCTTCGGCCTCGCGTAATTGCTCGATCGTCGCCGGGTTGCGGTCGCGCGGGCGCAGAAAGTAGAACAGCGCCGGCATGGTGAGAAAGAACACCGCCATCTGCACCTTGTTCATCGTGCTGCCGAGGGTCATGGTGATGGGCACGGTGCCATCGAGCACGCCGGTCTCGATGAGAAAGTTGGCCTCGGTGTTCAAGACCAGCGGAATCGAACTCGACAGCCCGCACACCCAGGTCACGCCGGCACCGTAGGCGCACGCCGTGAGATAGGCGTAGTCGACGCCGCGCACGCGCCCCGCGAGTTCGCGCGCGAGCACTGCCGTCAGCACCGCCCAGCCCCAGCTCACCAGCCCGAACAGGCCGCCGACGACGCCGACGATCAGATACACGCTGCCGGGGCCGCGCGCGAGTTTCGCGACGCGGTCGATAAGGCGCGCGATGGTCGGCGAGAGCGCGATGGCGAAGCCCGTCGTCAGCAGCAGCACGACCTGCATGCCGAACTCGAGCAGGATCCAGAAACCCCGGTACCAGCCATCGACGATCTGCTTCGGCGCGGCGTCGGCGCCGAGCCACGCGAGCAGCGCGACCAGCAGCGTCAGGAGCAGTGCGAAGACGAATGAATCAGGAATCAGGCGGCGCAGCGCCCGCGCCAGCACGGCGCCCAGTTCTTGCAGCAAAATGTCGATCCCCCCGGAGCGTGGCGCGCAAGGCGTTGGGCGCGCGAGACCGCATTGTCTCCGACCCGGTGCATGGGTCAAGGCGTGCGGACCGCCGGCGGGGTGGTGGGCGCCGCCTGGGTGCCCGGCCGGCGCGCGCCGCGTTCAGGCGGAGCGCAGGGCGGTCTCGATGGCTTCGCCGATACGGGCGACCTGCGCCAGCGGCGCCAGGTCGGTGGCGGCGGCAAGCTGCGTGGCGAGGCCCTCGGCGCCGCCAATCGCCGCGAGGCCGAAGCTGCCGTAGCGCTGCAGCAGCTCGGTGCGCACGAAGCGCTCGTCGCCGGCACGGCGGCGGGCGCGGCGCGCGGCTGGCGTGACGGCGGCGCGGTGGGCGAGGATGGCATCGACCAGCGCATTGATGCCACGGTCCTCGCTCGCTGCAATCAGCAGCACCGGTGGTCGCCAGCCACCTGCATCCGTCGCGCCCACGGCCAGGCCACGCCGCAGCTCCTGCGCCGTGCGCTCGGCCGGCAGCCCGAGGTCGGCCTTGTTGACGGCGAACACGTCGGGCAACTCGAGGACGCCGGCTTTCATGTATTGCAGGATGTCGCCGGCGCCGGGCTGGGCGACGTAGACCAGGGTATCGACGAGATCGGCCACTTCGACTTCCGACTGTCCCACGCCGACGGTCTCGACCACGACCCAGTCGTAGGCCGCGGCGAGTACATCGAGGCCGGCGCGGGTGGCCGCCGCGAGGCCACCGAGACGGCCGCGCGCGGCCATCGAACGGAAAAACACGCGATCGTCGCCGGCCGCGCGCCCGGTGCGGATGCGATCGGCCAGCAACGCGCCGCCGCTGTGCTGACTGGAGGGGTCGACGGCGATGATGCCGATGCTGAGATCACGCGCGCGCAGCGCCGCTGTGAGGGCGTCGAGCAGCGTCGATTTGCCGGCGCCCGGGGCACCGGTGAGGCCGACCCGCACGCGCGTCTCGTGATCGCCGCGGGCGAGTTCGGAGAGCAGCGGAACGGCGCGTTCGCGCGTGGGGCGATCGCGCGCGTCGAGCAGGTTCAGTGCGGTGGCGACGGCGGCACGCTCGCCGTTGCGGATGCGCTCGAACAGTTCAGATGACATGGGTCAAGAAGTGCGTGGCCGGCGCGCCGGGGCGTCGGGGGGCGGCGCCGAAGGCGGTGCTATAGTCATTTCATGAATCGTCGTACTTCGCAGTCGGGGATCCCGCTCGAGCCCTTCTACACCGCCGCGCACGTCGGCGGTGAGGCGGCGGACACGGGCGAGGTGCCCGGCGAGTATCCGTTCACGCGAGGTCGGCTGGCAAGTCCGCGCCGGCGCGAGGCCTGGATTCACCAGGAACTGTCAGGCGAGGGCTCGGCGCGGCGCTCCAACGAGCAGTTCCGCCAGCTCATCGCACGCGGCGCGCGCGGCATCGATGTCATCGGCGATGCGCCGACGATGTCGGCGCTCGATCCGGATCATCCGCTCGCGCGCCACGCCGTCGGCAACACCGGCGTGTCGTTGTGCCGCCTGCAGGATTTCGCGGAGTTGTATGCCGACCTGCCGCTCGACGAGCTGACCGTCTCGCATTCGCTGCCGCCCGGAGCCTATGCCATCGCCGCGCTGCATCGCGTTGCCGCGCAGCGGGGCTTCGCGCCGTCTGTATTGCGTGGCTCGACCATCCTGTTGCCCGCCTACTGCGAAGACTGCAGCTACCAGATTCACATGCCTTACGAGCTGCGCATGCGGCTCGCGCTCGATTCCATCGAGTTCGCCGCGCGCGAGATGCCGCGGTTCCACGCCTTCCTGGAGGATACCTATTACATCAGCGATGGCGGCCTCGATGCCGTGGAGGAGATGGCGCTCGGTTTCGTCGAGATCCGCGAAATCGTGCGGCGCCTCGTCGCGCGCGGGATCGACGTCGACAGCTTCGCACCGCGCATTGCGATCCTGGTCAACTGCCGCATGGATTTCTTCGAGGAGATCGCCAAGATCCGTGCGACGCGGCGCATCTTCGCGCGCATGATGCGCGAAGAGTTCGCCGCCAGGGACCCGCGATCGTGGTCGTGCGCGATTACCGCACACACCTCGGGCCTCTCGCTGACGCTCGCACAGCCGGTCAACAATGTCGCACGTGGTGCGCTGCAGGGCCTCGCGCTGGCGCTCGCCGGCGTACAGGCAGTCGAGATCTCCTGCTTCGACGAGGCCTACCGCACGCCCAGTCACGACGCCCACATGGTCAGCCTGCGCACGCAGCAGATCGTGCAGCTCGAGGCAGGCGCCGATCGCGTCGCCGATCCGCTGGGCGGCTCGTACTACGTCGAATCGCTCACCGACGAAATGGAGTCGCGCATTCTCGCCATGGTCGAGAAGATCGAGTCGATGGGCGATCTCGGTGAACTGTGCGACGGCGGCTGGTTCCGTGAACTGTTTCAGAACGCGATGACGCGGCGTGCGCGCGCGATCGAGGAGAAAAGCGAAATCCAGGTCGGCGTCAACGCGTTCGCGGTGGCCGACGAAGAGGACACGCTGCTGCGCGCGGCGAGCGAGTCCAAGCTCGAACCGTGCCGCGAACGCATCGACGAGATCCGGTTGTTCAAGGACCAGCGCGATCGGGGGCGCGTGGGCGAGCACTTCGCGCGCCTGCGCGAGGCAGCTGCCGCGCCGGATAACCTGCTGCCCGCGATCGGTGACGCGCTCGAAGCGGATCTCACCCAGGGCGAGATCTCGGGAGCGCTGCGCCTCGGCGTCGGCGCGCCCTATGATCCGCTCGGCATGATGGAGCCGCCGTTGTGAGCGAACGTCCTCTGCGCATCCTGTTGTCCATACTCGGCTTGGACCAGCACGAGGCGGGCGCGTTCGCCGTCGCTCGCCTGCTGCGCGATGCCGGCATGGAAGTGGTCTACCTGGGACGTTTCGGTACGCCCGAGCGCATCGTCGACGCCGCGCTCGAAGAGGGTGTCGACGTCATCGGGCTGTCGTGTCACTCGTGGGAGTACCTTTATTACCTCGACGAGTTGTTCGAACTGCTCGCCGCCCGCGGACTCGACCTGCCGGTCGTCGTCGGTGGCTCGGTGCTGAGCGGCGACGACAAGCGCGAGATCGAGGCGAAGGGCGTGGCCGCGACCTTCGGGCCAGGTGCCGGCGCGGAAGAAATCGTCACGCGCATCCGCGACCTGACGGCGACCCGCGGCGCCGCGTGAGCGCCCCGCTCGGCAAGCGGGCGTGGCCGCCATCGGTGAATCGGTAACGCGCGCCCGGATGGCAATGGAGTACGTAGACGCGTTTCGCGATCCGGGCCTGGCACGCGCCATCGCCGGCCGCATCCGCGCGCGCCTGGCAACGCCGCGTACGCTGATGGAGATCTGTGGCGGGCAGACCCACGCGATCCTGCGCTACGGCATCGAGGAGCTGGCCGGGCCGGCGCTGACGCTGGTACACGGGCCCGGCTGCCCGGTCTGCGTGACGCCGCTCGCGCTCATCGACCACGCCATCGCGCTCGCGCGCACGCCGGGCGTGACGCTGTGCTCGTTCGGGGACATGCTGCGCGTGCCCGGGTCGAGCGGTGACCTGCACGCCGCACGCGCGGCCGGCGGCAACGTGCGCATGATCTATTCGCCTCTCGACGCGGTGCGCCTGGCGCGCGAAGACCCCGCGCGCGAGTTCGTGCTCTTTGCCGTCGGATTCGAGACCACCGCCCCGACGCACGCAGCGGCAGTTCTCACCGCCGCGCGCCACGATCTGGATAATTTCTCGCTGTTGTCGGCGCTGGTGCGCGTGCCGCCCGCGCTCGACCAGCTCCTGGCGTCGCCCGACAGCCGCATCGAGGGTGTCCTCGCCGCTGGCCACGTCTGTTCCGTGATGGGCACTGCGGAGTACCTGCCGCTGGCCGCGCGCCACCGCGTACCCATCGTTGTCACCGGCTTCGAGCCGCTCGACGTGCTGAGCGGCATCGAACGCTGCCTCGCGCAACTCGACGCCGGCCGGGCCGAAGTGGAGAACGCTTATGCCCGGGTCGTGCGCGATGCCGGCAATGCGACTGCACGCGGTGCCGTCGAGCAGGTCTTCGAAATCATCGATCGCGAATGGCGCGGCTTGGGCGTGCTGCCGGCAAGCGGCCTCGCGCCGCGCGCCGCGTATGCCCGCTTCGATGCGGCACGCCGCTATCCCCGTGCGGCCGCACCTGCGCTCGAGCCGGCCGCCTGCATCGCCGGGGAGATCCTGCGCGGCCGCCGGCGGCCCGACGAATGCACGGCCTTCGGATCAGGTTGCACGCCCGAGCACCCGCTGGGGGCGCCGATGGTCTCCGGCGAGGGCGCCTGCGCGGCATACTACCGCTACCGCACGCCAGCGTAGGCGCCATCGCCGGGCGGTCGGGATGACGCTCGATTGTTGCGCCGGCCGGCGGACTGCTAGCATCGGTCGGACGCGCCGCCTGCGCAGGCGCGCCCCTGACATCGACGATGCGGCCCGGTCGCGGGCCGTACCGACTACCCGAGCCATGGACGAGGACACCGAACCATGAACGTACGCAAGATTCTCGGCGCCTGTTGCGGCGCCACTCTGTTGATCGGCGCCGGCCTGTCGGCCGCTGTCGCGGGCGACGCCATGGCGCGTCTCGACGCCGTGCTCGCCGCGCAGCCCGACGAGGTCAAGGCGCGTTATGACGCACGCCATCCGCGCGAGACGCTCGGTTTCTTTGGCATCGAACCGGGCATGACGGTCTACGAAGCGCTGCCGGGCGGCGGCTGGTATTCGAAGATCCTGCTTGATTACCTCGGCACCGACGGCAAGCTGGTCGGGGTCGACTACGCCTATGCCATGTACCCGATGTTCAACTTCTACGACGAGGCCTATCTCGAGGCGAAGAAGACCTGGACGACGAGCTGGCCGGAACAGGCGCTCGGCTGGCGTGACGAGGACGATGCCGCGGTCGGTGCGTTCCTGTTCGGCTCGATGCCGGAGGCCATGGCGGGACAGGCCGATGCCGTGCTGCTCATCCGCGCGCTGCACAACCTGGCCCGCTTCGAAGACGAGGGCGGCTACCTGACCACGGCGCTGGCCGACATCCACCGCGCGCTCAAACCCGGCGGCGTGGTCGGCGTGGTCCAGCACCGCGCCCCCGAAGACGCCGCCGACGCCTGGGCCGACGGTAGCAACGGCTACCTGAAGCAGAGCTTCGTGGTGGCGCGCTTCGAGGCCGCCGGCTTCGAACTCGTCGGCGAGAGCGCGGCAAACCGCAACCCCGCCGACCAGCCGGGACCGACGGATTACGTGTGGCGCTTGCCGCCGACGCTGCACCTCAATGCCGACAACGAAGGAAAGCGGTCCGAGTACATCGCGATCGGCGAGTCCGATCGCATGACGCTGCTGTTCCGCAAGCGCTGAGGCGCCGTGGCTGCCGACGAGCCGCCCGGGGCCTGGTGCCCGCTGCCGTACGCGGACGGCGAGCGGGTACAACTCGCCCACGGCGGCGGGGGGCGGCTCGGCCTCGACCTCATCGAACGCCTGTTCCGTCCCGCTTTTGCCAACCCCTGGCTCGACGCCGCGCACGACGGCGCGGTGCTCGACCTGGGGCAGGCGCGCGTCGCGTTCACCACTGACAGCTACGTCGTACGCCCGCTGTTCTTCCCCGGCGGTGATATCGGCACGCTGGCCGTCCACGGCACGGTCAACGATCTCGCGATGTGCGGCGCGAGGCCCTGCCACCTGAGCGCAGGCTTCATCCTCGAGGAGGGTTTCCCACTCGCCGATCTCGAAGCGGTGCTGAGCTCGATGCGCGAGGCGGCGCGGCGTGCGGGCGTCACGCTCGTCACCGGCGATACCAAGGTCGTCGAGCGCGGCCGCGGTGACGGCCTGTACGTGAACACGGCCGGGGTCGGACTGGTCGAGCACGGATTGACGATCGCGCCGGCCGCCGTGCAGGCGGGCGACGTGCTGATCGTCAGCGGCGACCTCGGACGCCATGGCATCGCGGTGATGGCGGCGCGCGAGGGCCTCGATTTCGCGCCACCGGTGAGGAGCGATTGTGCACCGCTGGCGGACGCCGTGGGCGCGCTGCTCGCACACGACCTGCCGCTGCATTGCCTGCGCGACCTGACCCGCGGCGGACTCGCCGCGGCGCTGGTGGAGATTGCGCGTGCCGCCGGCTGTGCGCTGCACGTCGAGCGCAGCGCGGTGCCGGTGGCCGACAACGTTGCCGGCGCGTGCGAGTTGCTCGGCCTCGATCCGCTGTTCGTGGCCAACGAGGGCCGCATGCTGGTGGTCGTACCGGAAGACGCGGCGAACGCCGCGCTGGCCTGCCTGCACGGTTGCGAGGTCGCTGCGGGCGCGGTGCGTGTCGGCCGTGTCAGCAGCGGTCCTGCCGGGCAGGTCACGATCGCCTCGGAGATCGGCACGGTGCGCAGGCTCGAGCTGCCGAGCGGTGACCAGCTGCCGCGGATCTGCTGATGGCGAGGGGTGCGCCGTCCGCGCGTCGCGGCGACGATCGATAATCCCGATCAATTCACGCGGCGCCAGTGTTCGCTAGACTAACCATATGAGTAACGCCGCGAGCGCCGGGCCGCGTTACCTCGAGCGGGCCGATTTCGATCGCCTGCTCGAGGCGCTGGCCGCGCGCGGATACACGGTAATCGGCCCGCGCGTCGAGGCCGGTGCGATCGTCTACGACGAACTCGCGACGAGTGCCGAGCTGCCGATCGGTTGGGGTGACGAGCAGGACGGCGGCCGTTATCGCCTGCGACGACGCGGCGACGCGGCGCTGTTCGGCTACAACCTCGGGCCGGCTACGTGGAAGCGGTTTCTCCATGCGCCGCGTGTCAAGCTGCTCGAAGCGGTGCGGGACGCCGATGGCAGGCTGCGTTTCGAGCGCGTGCCGGCACCACAGCCGCGCCGCGCGTTTCTCGGCGTGCGTGCCTGCGAACTCGCCGCCATCGGCGTCCAGGACCGCGTGCTCGTCGGCGGCGAGCACGTCGATCCGCACTATGCTGCGCAGCGCGAATCGCTGTTCCTGGTTGCGGTCAACTGCGGCCAGGCCGCCGCGACTTGTTTCTGCGCGTCCATGCAGACCGGGCCACGGGCGCACAGCGGCCATGACCTCGCCCTGACCGAGCTCATCGACGCGCAGCGCCATGCCTTCCTGGTCGAGGCCGGCAGTGCTGCCGGCGCCGAGCTGCTCGAGGAACTGCCGACGCGCGCGGCGAGTGCTGACGAAGTCGCCAGCGCCACGGCTGCCGTCACGCGCGCCGCGACCGGCCAGGTGCGTCACATGGAGCAGGCAGGGATCCGCGATGCCCTGTACGACGAGCTCGAACACCCGCGCTGGGACGATGTCGCCAACCGTTGCCTGAGCTGCGCCAATTGCACGATGGTCTGCCCGACCTGCTTCTGCACCACCGTCGAGGACGTTACCGACCTGTCCGGCGACCACGCCGAACGCTGGCGGCGCTGGGACTCCTGCTTCACGCTGGACTTCACGCACCTGCACGGCGGACCGGCGCGCACCAGCGCAAAATCGCGTTATCGCCAGTGGCTGACGCACAAGCTCGCCGGCTGGCACGACCAGTTCGGCGAGTCGGGCTGCGTCGGCTGCGGTCGATGCATCACCTGGTGTCCGGTCGGCATCGATATCACTGAGGAGGTCGGCGCGCTGCGCGCGGCACCCGAACCCTCCGCCAGCGGAGACTGAGGCCAGCGGAGGCTGACGATGGAAATCCATGATCTCGGGCAGTACCTCGCCCATCACCCGTTCTTCACCGGCCTGGCGCCGGACTACCTCGCGCTGCTCAACGGTTGCGCGGGCAACGTCAACTTCGCCGCCGGCGAGACCATCTTCAGCCAGGGCGGTACGGCCGAGCATTTCTACCTGCTGCGCGACGGCCGCGTCGCGCTCGAGTTTCCGCACCCGGCCGGCAACGGCGTCGTCATCGACACCCTGGACGCAGGCGATGTGCTCGGCGCGTCGTGGCTGGTTGCACCCTATCGCTGGCCGTACGACGCGCGCGCGCTCGCACCGACGCGTGCGCTGGCGCTCGACGCGGTGTGCCTGCGCGACAAGTGCGATGCGGACCCGGTGCTCGGTTACGATCTCTCGCGACGCTTCGCCGCTATCATCGTCGAGCGGCTGCACGCGGCGGAACTGCGCCTGACCGACATGTACGCCAACCCCGCACCGGCTGCGGGTGGCGCCAACGGTATCGCCGGACGTGGCTGAAGTCGGCGCCCGGTGGCACCACGGCCGGCTGCCCGGTAGCGACGCACCGGACCCGATGCTGCCGCGCGTGTTCAGCGTCGCTGCACGGCATGTCGAGACGGCCGATACGTTCACGCTGGAACTCGTGGCCGAGGACGGCGCCGGTCTCGCGTTCGCGCCCGGCCAGTTCAACATGCTCTATGCCTTCGGCCGCGGCGAGAGCGCCATCTCGATCAGCGGCGAGCGGGCGGCGCCGCACCGGCTCGTACACACGATACGGGCGGTGGGTACCGTCACCCAGGCCCTGGCCGAGCTCGTGCCGGGCGCCCAGCTCGGCGTGCGCGGGCCGTATGGCACAGCCTGGCCGCTGGCTGCCGCACGCGGGCGTGACGTCGTCTTCGTCGCCGGCGGCATCGGCCTCGCGCCGTTGCGCCCGGCCATCATTGAGGTGCTCGCGGCACGCCGCGACTACGGCCGCGTGGTCCTGCTCTACGGCGCGCGTACACCGGACGACGTGCTCTACGCGGAGGAGATCGCGCAGTGGCGCGCGCGCGGCGACATCGAGATCCACGTCACGGTCGATGCCGCCGGTGCCGATTGGCGTGGCAACGTCGGCGTGGTGACGCAACTGGTGCGCCGCGCGGACTTCGATGCGTCGGACGCGCTGGCCATGCTGTGCGGGCCCGAAATCATGATGCGCTACACCGTCCTCGAGCTCGGGCACGCCGGGATGGCGCCGGCCGACGTGCACGTCTCGCTCGAGCGCAACATGAAGTGCGCGATCGCGTTCTGCGGCCACTGCCAGTACGGCCCCGAGTTCATCTGTCGTGACGGGCCGGTGTTTCCCTATGATCGTGTCGCGCGCTGGTTCGACGCGCGCGAGCTGTGAGGTGAGCATGAGCAACGCGCATTCCCGGCCCAAGCTCGCGGTATGGAAGTTCGCTTCCTGTGACGGCTGTCAGCTCTCGCTGCTGGACTGCGAGGACGAACTGCTCGCCGTCGCCGATGCGATCGAGATCGCGAATTTCCCCGAGGCCTCGCGCGCCGTCGTCGCGGGGCCGTACGATCTCTCGTTGGTCGAGGGTTCGATCACCACGCCGCACGATGCCGAGCGCATCCGGGACATCCGCGCGCAATCGAAGACCCTCGTGACCATCGGTGCCTGCGCCACGGCCGGGGGGATACAAGCGCTGCGCAATGGCGCCGACGTCGAGGCATTCACGCGCATCGTCTACGCGCACCCGGAATACATCGCGACGCTGTCCGAATCGAGCCCGATCGCGGATCACGTGGCAGTCGATTTCGAGCTGCGCGGCTGCCCCATCAGCAAGACCCAGCTGGTCGAGGTGATCAGCGCGTTCCTCGCCGGCCGCCGCCCGGTGACGCCGGCGCACAGCGTGTGCGTGGAATGCAAGCTGCGTGGCACGGTCTGCGTGATGGTCGCCCACGGCACACCCTGCCTGGGTCCGGCCACGCATGCCGGCTGCGGTGCGATCTGCCCGGCCTACGATCGCGGATGCTATGGCTGTTTCGGCCCGATGGAGACGCCGAATGCCGCCGCGCTCGATGCCCGCTGGGGCGAGCTCGGCGCCGATCGCGCACGGCGCGAGCGGGTCTACCGTACCTTCAATGCGGGCGCGCCGGCGTTTCGCGACGCCGCGGCGCGGATCGCGGCCGCGGAGGACGAGAAGTCGTGAGCACCAGGACCATCAAAGTCGACTACCTCGCGCGCGTCGAAGGCGAGGGCGCGATGCACGTGACCGTCGAAGACGGTCGCGTGAGCACCTGCGAGCTGCGCATCTTCGAGCCGCCGCGCTTCTTCGAGGCGTTCCTGCGCGGCCGCGAGTATGCCGAGGCACCCGACATCACCGCGCGTATCTGCGGCATCTGCCCCATTGCCTACCAGATGAGCGCGGTCCACGCGATGGAGGACATCTTCGGCGTCCGGGTCGATGGTCCGCTGCGCGCGCTGCGCCGCCTCATTTACTGTGGCGAGTGGATCGAGAGCCACGTGCTGCACGTCTACATGCTGCACGCGCCGGATTTTCTCGGTTACGAGAGCGCCATCGAGATGGCCCGGGATCACCCCGATCTGGTCCGCCAGGGCTTGCGCCTGAAAAAGATCGGCAACGATCTCATGACGCTCGTCGGCGGGCGCGAGATTCACCCCATCAACGTGCGCGTGGGCGGCTTCTACCGCCTGCCGCGGCGGCGCGAACTCGAAACGCTGCGCGCCGATCTGGAATGGGGCGTGCAGGCGGCGGAAGCGACGGTGCGCTGGGCGTCGGGTCTCGACTTTCCCGATTTCGAGCAGGACTACGAGTTCGTCGCTCTGCGGCATCCGCACGAATACCCGTTCAACGAGGGACGGCTGGTCTCGAGCGCGGGGCTGGACATCCCGATCGAGGCCTTCGACGCGCATTTCGAAGAGATCCACGTGCCGCACTCGACCTCGCTGCACGCCAGGTTGCGAGCGCGCGGCAACTATTTCGTCGGCCCGCTGGCGCGCTACAACCTGAATTTCGATCGCCTCTCGCCGCGCGTGCAGGCCGCGGCGCGTGAGGCGGGACTTGCCGGCGGCTGCCGCAACCCTTTCCAGAGTATCGTCGTGCGGGCACTCGAAGTGCTGCACGCCTACGAGGAAGCGCTCGCGATCATCGACACCTACGTTGAGCCCGACGCGCCAGTGGTCGACTACCAGGTGCGTGCCGGTACGGGCCACGGTTGCACCGAAGCGCCGCGCGGCATCTGTTATCACCGTTACACGGTCGGTGCGGACGGCCTCATCAGCGACGCGGTGATCGTGCCGCCGACCTCGCAGAACCAGCCGACCATCGAGAACGACCTGCGCCACTTCGTCGAACGGCACCTCGAGGAAGACGACGAACGTCTGCAGTGGCTGTGCGAGCAGGCCATCCGCAACTACGATCCGTGCATCTCCTGCTCGTGCCATTTTCTCGACCTGACCGTGGAGCGCCGCTGAATCATGGCATCGACGCTCTGCCTGGGCATTGGCAACCGCTTCCGGCGCGACGACGGCGCCGGACCGGCCCTCGCGGCGGCGCTCGCCGCGCGTGCGTTGCCCGCCGTGTCGGTGGCGATGCTCAGTGGCGAGGGCGCCGGACTGGTCGAGGCGTTCGCGCGTGCGCCGCGCGTGCTGGTGTTCGACGCCGTCGCCTCGGGCGCTGCGCCCGGCACCGTGCACCGCATCGACGCGCATGCCGCGAACGTACCGCGAGGATTCTTCGCCTACTCGACGCATGCCTTCAGCCTCGCCGATGCCGTCGAACTCGCGCGCGCCCTCGACGCCTTGCCGCGGGAGCTGCTCGTCTACGGTATCGAGGGCGCCGATTTTGGCAGCGGCGAAGGGCTGAGTCCGGCGGTCGCGGCGGCCGTCGACGCGCTCGCGTCGGAACTGGCCGAGGAACTGGCGGGGGCAGCGTCGCATGCATGAGGCGAGCCTGATGCGCGGCCTGATGAAGAAGGTCGAGCAGATCATCGATGCCCACGACGGCCGCCGCGCGGTCGCCGTCGAAGTCTGGCTGGGAGCGCTGTCGCACATGTCGCCGGCGCATTTCGAAGAACATTTTGCGCGCGCATCACCCGGCACGCGCGCGGCCGGCGCGCGTTTGCTCATCGATTCCTCCGACGACGTCCAGCATCCGCAGGCGCTGGATATCGTGTTGAAGAGCGTCGAGGTCGAGACCTGACATGGGTGGAGCGCTACCGCTTGCGGCGCCGGCGCCAGAGGCGGCCTGCCGGCTGCGCCTGCGCGGTGTGGTGCAGGGCGTCGGCATGCGTCCGTTCGTGCTGCGCGAAGCGCGCGCGCTGGGCCTGGCGGGGCGCGTACTGAACGACGGTGCCGGTGTCTTGATCGAGGCTGAAGGCGACGCCGCGGTGTTGGCGCGCTTCGCCGAGCGCATCGTGGCGGCCGCGCCGCCGCAGGCGCGCATCGACAGCGTCGCGCGCGCGCCGCTCGCACCGCGTGGTTTCGACGGTTTCGTGATCGCATGCAGCGCTGACAGCGGCCGCGGCACGCTGCCGTCACCCGACCTCGTTGTGTGCGAGGCGTGTCGTGCCGAGATTGCCGATCCCGCTGCGCGTCGCTACCGCTACCCGTTCACGAGCTGCACCCGCTGCGGACCGCGCTACAGCATCACGCGCACGCTGCCGTTCGACCGCGCCAACACGGCCATGGATGCCTTCCCGCCGTGCGCCGCATGCCAGGCCGAGTACGTCGATCCCGATGATCGCCGATGCCACGCGCAGACCCTGGCCTGCCCGGCGTGTGGACCGCGTCTCATGCTCGGCGACGCTGCCGGGCACGTGCAGGCCGAGGCGACGGCGGCGCTGGACGGCGCTATCGGGGCGCTCGCCGACGGGCGCATCGTCGCGGTCAAGGGGCTCGGCGGATTCCAGCTCGTGGTGCGCGCCGACCGGTCGGCGGCGGTGGCCCGCCTGCGTACGCGCAAAGCCCGTGGAGGCAAGCCGTTTGCGGTGATGGTGAGTGACCTCGGCGCGGCGGCACGCGAGGTAAGCTTGCAGGCGGGTGCACGCGACCTGCTAACCGGCCCCGGCGGTCCTATCGTGATCCTGCCACGGGCCGGCGGCGGCCGCGCGGTGGCCGCCTGCGCCCCCGGGTGCCCCGATCTCGGCGTCATGCTGCCGACGACCCCCTTGCACCAGTTGCTCGTCGATGGTGTCGGCGCACCGTTGGTCGTGACGAGCGGAAACCGCGCCGGCGAACCGTTGTGTCGCGACGGTACCGAAGCGCGCGCGCGGCTCGCGGCGATCGCCGACTTGTTCCTCGATCACGATCGCATCATCGAACAGCCGCTCGATGATTCGGTGGTGCGTATCGACGGCGCGCGCACGCTGATGCTGCGCCGCGCGCGCGGTTACGCGCCACTGCCGCTGGAGTTGCCCGGCGATTCGCGCGCCGCCGGCGTCCCCGCGGCGATCCTCGCGTGCGGTGCGCAGGCGAAGAGCGTGGTCGCAATAACGGCGGGCTCGCGTGTCTGGCTGGGTCCATACCTGGGCGATCTCGACGACACGCTGGCCGAGGGGCGCTACGTCGCCGGTATCGCCGCGCTCGAGCGCCTCGCTGGCGTCATGCCGCGTGTTGTCGCCCATGACGTACACGGTGATTACACGAGCACGCGCCATGCGCTGACGCGGCCCGGGCGCCATGTCGCCGTGCAGCATCACCATGCGCACATCGCCGCCTGCATGGCCGAGCACGGGCTTGACGGACGTGTGCTCGGCATCGCCTGGGACGGTAGCGGCGACGGCGGCGACGGCACCGTGTGGGGCGGCGAGTGCCTCGATGCCGGCTATGCCGATGCTTCGCGGGTGGCAACGCTGACGCCGTTCCGGCTCGCGGGCGGCGAGGCGGCGGTGCGCGAGCCACGGCGCGTCGCGCTCGCGCTGCTCGCCGCCTGCGAACGCGACGACGCCGCCGCCATGCTCGGCTTCGCGCCGCACACGCAGGCCAACCTCCTGCGCATGATGGCGCGCGGCCTGCACGCGCCGTCAACGACCAGTATGGGGCGGTTGTTCGATGGCGTCAGCGCGCTGCTCGGACTTTGTCACGTCGCGCACTACGAGGGCGAGGCGGCGATGCGTCTGGAATGGACCGCACGCCGTGCGCGGCCGCCGCGCGAAGGCTACCCGCTGCCGCTCGATGTCAGCGTCACGCCGTGGCGGCTCGACTGGCGCGAGCTGATCGCCGCGGTGCTCTCCGAGCGTGCGGCCGGCGTCGCCCTCGAGGACATCGCCGCGCGCTTTCACCTCGCGCTCGCCGCCGGCACGGTGGCCGTCGCCACGCGGATCGGGCACGCGACGGTGTGCCTGTCCGGCGGCTGTTTCCAGAACGTGCTGCTCGCACGGCTCACGCGTGAACGTCTCGAGCAGGCGGGTTTCCGGGTCTACACCCACGAGGCTGTGCCGCCCAACGACGGCGGGCTGGCGCTCGGCCAGGCCGCGATCGCGGCGCGGCGCGTGCGGAGCTGACGCCATGTGCCTCGCCGTTCCCGGACGCATCGTCGCGATCACCGACGCCGACCCGCTGACCCGCACCGGCCAGGTCGCGTTCGGCGGCCTCATGAAGGGTGTCAACCTGGCGTTCGTGCCGGAGGCGCAGATCGGCGACTACGTCGTCGTCCACGCCGGCTTCGCCATCAGCGTGCTCGACCGGGCAGAGGCCGAGCGCACGCTGGCGACCTTGCGCGAACTCGATGAGGCGGCGCTCGCGGCGCTCGGCGGGGACGGTGATGCCGCCTGAGCCGGGAGCACGCGGTGCGGTCGCGTTCAGCGGGCCGCGACGAGTTCGAAAGTGCGTTCGAAGTCGTCTTGCGCGGTCGCCATGATGGCGGCGCTGAAATCGGTCACGCCGGCGTCCCGGTAGCGCGCGATACCCTCGCGCAGGACACGTTCGTCACCGACGAGCGCGAGATCGGCGGGGCCGGCGACACCTTCGTGGTCCAGCATCGCGCGGTAGCTCGGCAACTGGCCGTAGATGGCCAGCGCGTTGGCGAGCTGCTCGCGCACGGCATCGACATCATGCGTGAGCACCACGGGCACGGCCGCGACGATGCGCGGCGGCGCTGCACCGGCTGCCGCGGCCGCAGCGCGCAGGCGCGGGCCGATGTGCGCTTCGAGTGTGCGCGGTCCGACCATCCAGGTGCTGGTCCCCGCGCTCGAGCGGCCGGCGAGATCGAGCATGACCGGTCCGAGCGCGGCGACCACCACCGGCACCGGCGCCGCCTGCGGCACGTCGATGCCGAGATTGCGTGCCGTGTAGCGCTCGTTCTCGACGTTGGCGACTTCGCCGCGCAGCAGTGGCAGCAGCACGTCCAGGTAATCGCGCATCTGTGCCGCGGGCCGCGCGTAGGAGAGCCCCAGCATGTCCTCGATGACGAGCTTGTGCGAGACGCCGACGCCGAGCGTGAAACGCCCGCCGGCTGCCTGGTTGGCGGTGAGCGCCTGCTGCGCGAGCGCCATGGGATGGCGCGGTTGAATCGGCGTGACCGCAGTGCCGAGTTCGATGCGCGCGGTACGCGTGCCGGCGACGGTGAGCGCGGCAATGGCATCCAGCGCCCGGATGTGGGCCATCCACACGCTGTCGAAACCGGCCGCCTCGGCGCGCGTTGCCATCTCGACCACGCCTTCGATACGGGCGGCGCCGCGATCGGCGCCGAGCATGAGACCGATGCGCATATCTGCTCCTCGCTTCAGGCGTTGTCGCGCCGGCTCCAGGTGCCGGCTTCCTCGTCGATGAGCGGTTTGAACGCCGCGCCCTCGAACTGGCGTGCCAGGAAGGCGGCGAGCCGCGGATACGCCGCGGCATCGACATCGACGCCGGCATGCCACAGGTTGACGTGAATACTGGCGACCGCGAGGTCGGCAATGCTGAGCGCATCGCCGACGAAGAACTCGCGCTCACCGAGCTGACTCTCGAGGTAGGCCCACATCGGCTGCAGGTCTTCGACGATGACCTTCTCGACGCTGGCCCGCACCTCGTCGGTGACCGGCTGTTGCATCATCGGTCCGAGCACCAGCGGAAAGAAGACGCCACCACCCGCCTTGGGGGCGAAGCCCGAGTCGATGTATTCCTCGAGCCACAGAGCCCGCGCCCAGGCCGCGTCGTCGCGCGGGTAGAGCGGCGGTGTCGGGTGCCGGCGTTCGAGGTAGAGCGTGATGACCGTGGAATCGGCCAGCGTGACCTCGTCGTCGCGCCAGGCCGGGATCTTGCCGAGCGGGCTGATGTCACGGTAACCCGCGGGCGGGTCGAAGGGGTTGACCGGTTCGAGGGCGTAGTCGATGCCCTTCAGGGTGAGATAGGCGCGCACCTTGCGCACGAACGGCGACACGTTGGCGCCATAGAGGGTTGCGGGCATGGGCAGGGCTCCTGGGTGGGCGAGAGGGAAGCGAGCAGCGCCGAGTCTAGCAGCGCCGATGGCATTCGCAGCACAACATGACTGGGTCTGACGGCGCAATGCGTTTTCGCACCTCGTGGACCTCAGTGGAGACACGGCGCTCATGTCGTACACCCCACCCACCGTGCCGTTGATGGCTCTACGCCACGGCAGGGAGTTGGTGCTTGCGGTCCGTCCGCCGCGGATTGAGGTTGCTTCGGTTCAGGAACCTCGAGTCGGCGTCTGATGACGAGCTGGAATGCGGACACCGCGGCACAAAGGCGCCGCGATCGACAGCAAGGGAGGCAGGGCGATGCAAGCGGCGGTGACGAACTGCGCACCGAGCATTCCATACGCGGCCGGGGCCGTGAAGTTGTCGACATGTACGGCATAGTGGACCACGCTTGCGCTTGCGAGGAGGATCCCGGAGACGATGCGGACTGCGTACGCGAAGCACGCGGGAGAGGCAGCCTGGCGGCGGCTGCTCAGCCATCCCGAGGCCATGGCAGCCAGGAGCACCGACCAGAAGATCGGCGCCAGGTGGGCGTCGCCGCCGATAGCTGGCAGGCTCGCTAGCTGCGCTGCGGCTAATGACCCGGGCAAGCCCCATAGCAGCGCCGTCCAGGCACCTTCGAGGCCGGGCAGCGGGTGCCCTCGTTCGCGGCGGCGCAGAAAGAAAATGCGCATGCCGCTGCCGGCGATCACGGCCAACGTGAGTCCGAAGCCAGCGTAGGCGAGCTTGATCGCCAAGCCTCCGAACGTGCCGAAATGCAGCTTATACGCAGATGCGACTATCTGCTGTCCGAGGGCGCCATCCGCCATGCCGACGGTGTCGATGAAACTGCCGTCGGCAGCGAACCGGTAGTACTCGCCGAAGATCAGTCTTTCGTTGTGGTCGGCGAGGACCTGGAGCTGCTGGCCGCGCGTCAGAGGCGCGTGAAGAATCACATAGGTGGGGTCACGATCAGGGTAATCGCGATGCATCTGTTGCAGTGCGCGGCTGATGTCGGGCAGCGGCGCCGGGCGCGGGTCGGCTGTGGGTTCGGCACCGAAGACCTGACCAAATGCAAGCTCCACGTCACCTTCGAAGTCGAGCGCCGCAACCCCGTAAGCGGCACCCGTGGCGAGCCCGAGCATGGCTCCGGTCAGGGCGGTGCTAAGTAGGAATGGGGTTGTCCACACACCCAGGCGGTTATGCCAGTCGGTCTGCGTCAGCCGTGCGTGGCGTCCGAGACGCAGCTTGAATGCGTCGCGGAAGATCCTGCGATGAGCGAGGAGACCGGTAATGGCGAGGCTTGCCAGGAGTACGCCGACGCTGCCGACCAAGGTCAATCCGACCACGTGAGGCAGGTGCAGAAAGAAGTGCAGGTCGAGCAGAAACTGTGTCCACGGATGATGCTCCGCCTCGGCCAGGCTACCGTCGGCTGCTACGAAGCGCGCGCCGTTGTCGGTGGTGATGACGGCTCGCGGCAGGTCTTTCGTCGGGAGCTGAACGAACAGGTGTTCGGTCGGCGCGGTTTCCTGCGCGAGCATGTCACGTGCGGCGCGTGCTGCCGCGTCCGCGGGAAGCGTGTCTATCTCGGGCGCACCGGGCTGCTCCCAGCGCTGCAACTCGTGGTTGAACACGGCGATGACGCCTGTCACGGCGAGCACGTAGACGAGCGCGGCAGTGGCAAGGGCGAGCGCGGAATGTGCCCCGAGCGCGCGGACGGCGAGGCGGGGGGAGGTCGAGGCGTCGCTCACCTGAGGGCGCCCAGTGCGGCCAACGAGGCCACGCCGATGATCGCGACGCCAGTCATGCGACGCATGCCGCTGCGTTGTGACAGCAGTTGAGTGGCGCAGAACAGCGACCAAAGCACGGGCCAAACCACGAATGTGAGCGCGACGCGATCAGCGGGAGCGAGGCCGAACCACGCGCTCGCCCGGTAGGCGAGCAGAGTCAGCAGGAGACTTGCCGCGCCGCTGACCGCGGCCATGCCAAGGGCCGCGAGTGCTTTGGTCAGGCGCGTGTGCGGACCTCCGGGGGCGGGGACGTCACGGACTCTGGCAGGTCGTCCGCAATCGATTGCGGGCCGGTCAGCGACATACGTCAGGGCGGCGGTTGCCATGACCATCACGAGAGCCGTCGCCATCAAGAGCAGAAAGCCGATGGCGGCGCCACGCTCACCGTCACCGGACCAACCATGCAGGGCGAGTGCGCTCGCGATCGCCGTCCATGCCGCGATGACACGCCCCCAGTGGCGCCCGGGCCGATGCCGCCAGGCTGTCCACAGTGCAACCAAACCGAAGGTCGATACCAGGGTGGCGATGATCGTGGGTGCGCTGTCGGGCATGGATTCGTGGACCGGCGGGTGAGCGCCTTGGGACGATGACTGCTGAGT
>Ga0180436_10000738_pt1 | contig 33050 bp, 32 predicted proteins | sample SS_ome_2_FD_132434 | JGI IMG/M metagenome (GOLD analysis project Ga0180436, IMG submission 132434) | Hypersaline lake sediment archaeal communities from the Salton Sea, California, USA - SS_3_S_2 metaG | ecosystem: Environmental > Aquatic > Non-marine Saline and Alkaline > Hypersaline >... | reverse complement strand
CTTCTGATACTGACTTCTGTTGCGGCGGCTTCTGCTGTATCGGTCAGTGGAATTATCGGATTCGTTGGGCTAATCGTTCCTCATATGCTTCGAATCATATCAGGTCCGGACCATAAGAAGCTTCTTCCCCTGTCATTTTTCGGCGGCAGTATATTCCTTCTGGTTGCTGATACTCTCGCAAGAACGGTACTCGACAGCCAGGAAATTCCCGTAGGGGTTATAACTGCACTTGTCGGAGTTCCTTTTTTCCTATACTTACTTAAAAGGGGGCGTAAAACAGCATGAAGAATATCTCAATAAAAAATCTTTCATATTCGTATGATTCTAATACTTTAGCCCTTGATAATATCAGTATAGCCATCCCGAAAGGGAGTTTTTGCGGTATAATAGGGCCGAATGGCAGCGGAAAAACAACGCTTCTAAAATGCATATCGGGATATCTAAAACCGCAAAGCGGCGATGTGTTTATATCGAACAAGAGAGTTTCAGAATTTTCGACAAAGGAAATCGCAAGAACAATGGCACTAGTACAGCAGCACTTTGCGCTTGAGTATGATTTCACCGTTTTGGAAATTGTTCTTACCGGAAGAAATCCACATCTAAGACGTTTGCAGACCGAAAGCACTTTGGATTACGATATCGCAAATGACTCTATGAAAAGAGCCGAAATTTTTCATCTCAAGGATAGGATGCTTACCTCCCTCTCCGGCGGAGAATGGCAGCGAATGATCTTGGCTCGTGCTCTTTGCCAGCAAGCGAGCATTATGCTTTTGGATGAGCCTGTGACCGGGCTGGATATCAAGCACCAGGTGAGTTTCTTAAATTCAGCAAAAAAGCTCGCAACTGAGGAAGGCATATCCGTAGTCTGTGTTTTACATGATCTAAATCTTGCGCTCAATTATTGTGACGAAATTGCACTTTTAAATAAGGGTAAGCTCTATGATAAAGGAAAGCCGCTGCAAGTGCTAACAAAGGAAAATCTTGAAGGGGTATATGAAACAAAGATAGATATTTTCGAAAAAAAAGGAGAGAAATTTATCTTGCCGCAATATACCTCCTAAAGCAAAATAGTTTGACAATATGTGGTTGCATGTGAGAGAATAGCTTTAGTAAACGGAGAGAAATTATGACCACCTTTTTTTCACAAACAAGCATAATAATTATTATCATTATCGGCATTATACTTATCGCCGATATGATTAGTTTACGTGCTTGAGTGCAAAAAGGGTCAATATAATAGAAAACCTAAACCCTTAGATGCGATTCAAGCGTATGTAAGGGTTTTTTTGAAAGGAATATCTTATGGAAATGCGAGATGTGAGTCATGCTTATCAGAGGTTGTCCGGTGTTGTACACGATATACCGATAGACAGCTCAAAATGTTTTTCGGAGATGGCAAAAGCCAGCATATATCTAAAATGCGAACACTTGCAAAAAACAGGTTCTTTCAAAGTTCGCGGAGCATATAATAAGATTGCGAAACTGAAAGAATCCGGAGAACTCAAGAGCGTTATCGCTTCAAGCGCAGGCAACCATGCTCAAGGCGTAGCTTATGCTGCAAAAATGCTGGGCATAAAATCTACGATAGTTATGCCGCGCGTTACCCCTATAGCAAAAGTCGAAGCGACAAAGAACTATGGTGCAGAGATAATATTGCACGGGGATTTCTACGATGATGCCTTTGATAAAGCTATGGAGATAAAGGAGAAAACAGGAGCAGCTTTTATCCACCCCTTCGACGACGAGGATGTGATCGCAGGACAAGCGACTATCGGCTTGGAAATCGTAGGAGAATTCGCAGAGGCAGACACAGTTATCGTTCCCGCCGGCGGCGGCGGATTGCTTGCCGGAGTTGCTTTCGCTATAAAAACCTTGAATCCGGATATCAAGGTCGTTGGAGTACAGGCCAAGAGAGCTGATGCACTGGTCAGAGGATTTAACAAAAAAGAATATGTTTCCATGGAAGACATATATACGATCGCAGATGGTATTGCAGTAAAGAAACCCGGCGAGACCACTTTCGATATGATCACAAAATACGTGGATGAAATGGTCACGGTTTCTGACGGTGAAATCGCATCGACCATAATCCATCTTATCGAGAGAACAAAACAGATTGTAGAGCCTGCGGGAGCTGTTGCTCTTGCTGCGGCAATAAACGGAAAAGTCGATATAGCAGGAAAAAAAGTCGTGTGTGTGATTTCCGGAGGAAACATTGATGTCGGTCTCATATCAAAGATTATCGAAAAAGGACTTGTGAGCAGAGGACGTCAGGTTAAATACTCGGTACTATTAAAGGATATTCCCGGAACACTGGAGCAATTTTCAAAACTCGTGGCAAAGGCAAACGCAAATATCATATCTGTACATTATGACCGTGCTTTTGCAGAGCTCGACCTAAACGAAGTTATATTACATGTAGTGTGTGAAGTAAGCGGTTTTGAACATGCGGATGAGTTGAAGAGGGATTTGGAAAAAGGCGGATTTGAAATACTTAAAATAGGTTAAATATATTATAAGGAGAAACACTATGGCAGAGCAGTTTTCATTAACTTTGGTGGTAAAAAATATACCAGGAGTCCTCACGAGGGTTGCCGCACTTTTTTCAAAACGAGGATTTAATATCGACTTCTTTTCATCGGGAGCATTAAAAGATCCGAGGTATTACATAATGTATATCGCATTGAGCGGTGATGAATATATTAAGGATCAGGTGGTAAAGCAGCTCGAAAAGCTAGAAGACGTATGGCGTGTGCACTTAACAGAGTTTTGTTTGCCGGAAGACTTCAAAGCCTAGAATATTATGATAAACCCATCAGGTTTCATATGCATATAAATTAGCTTGCTTTATCATGTGATTTTAATATAAAATATGTCTATATGTTTTATAGTTAAATCGGAAATCATAAAAGTTTTTATTATAAGTTTGGAGGATAATATGAGTAGAAGAGAAATGATATCAGATGGAGTAAAAAAAGGTGTTGCAAGAGCGCCTCATCGCTCCTTACTAAAAGCAAACGGGCTCACAAACGAGCAGATAAAAAAACCCATTATCGGGATTGTTAATTCATATAATGAGATTGTACCCGGACATACCCATCTCCTGCAGATTTCAAGAGCTGTAAAGGATGGAGTTTTGGCCTCTGGAGGTACTCCTTTAGAGTTCAATACAATCGGAGTATGCGACGGTATCGCAATGGGTCACAAAGGCATGAAGTACTCACTCGCCTCTAGAGAAATTATCGCAGACAGCGTTGAGTGTATGGCATATGCACACGCTTTTGATGCACTCGTTTTTATTCCTAATTGTGATAAGATAGTCCCCGGAATGCTGATGGCTGCAGCGAGAATAAACTTGCCCTCGATTTTCATATCAGGTGGTCCGATGCTTTCCATTGAGGATGAAACAGGCAAGGGTATGGATTTGAATACGGTATTTGAAGCGATCGGTGCTCTGAACGCTGGAGAGATCGATGAAGAAAAGCTCGACTACTATGAAACAAACGCATGCCCGAGCTGTGGTTCGTGCTCAGGTATGTTTACTGCAAATTCGATGAACTGCATTTGCGAAGTTTTGGGCATTGCGCTTCCTGGAAACGGCACAACGCCGGCTGTATATGCTAACAGGATTCGTCTCGCTAAGAAAGCAGGCGAAACCATTATGGATCTTTTTGAAAGCGACACTAAATTCTTGGATATCGTAAATAAAAAATCCTTTGACAATGCGATAACCATAGATATGGCTTTGGGGTGTTCCACAAATACGATATTGCATCTTCCTGCGATCGCAAGAGAAGCGGATGTTCCTTTCTCTCTTAAGAAGGTAAATGAGATAAGCGAGAAAACACCAAACCTTTGCCACCTAGCCCCGGCAGGACATCATCATATGCAGGATTTATATGCGGCTGGTGGAGTTCAGGCTGTTATGAAAGAGGTTTCCAAGAAGAATCTTTTAAACGAGGATATCCTGACCGTCACAGGAAAAACGGTAAAGGAGAATTTATCAGTTGCTAGGAATCTGAACGATAGCGTTATCAAACCCGTCGAAACCCCCTATTCCAAGACAGGAGGGCTGGCGATACTGTTTGGCAATATCGCCCTTAACGGATGTGTTGTAAAACGCAGTGCTGTGGATGAAACTATGCTGAATCACAGAGGTCCGGCAAAGGTTTTCAACAGTGAGGAAGCTGCTATAGATGCAATTATGGGGAACAAAATCGTAAAAGGTGATGTCGTGGTTATAAGATATGAAGGGCCTTCAGGCGGACCGGGTATGCGTGAGATGCTATCCCCTACTTCAGCAATAGCTGGAATGGGTCTTGATAAAGACGTTATGCTTTTGACAGATGGCAGATTTTCCGGCGCAACCAGAGGTGCGGCTATCGGGCACATTTCCCCGGAAGCAGCAGATGGCGGCTTGATTGCGTATGTTAAGGATGGAGATTATATCGAGGTTGATATCAACGGATACAGTATTACGCTCGATGTCGACGAAGCGGAGTTGGAAAAGCGCAAAAAAGAGATTGAGATAAGACCTCCAAAGGAAGTTACAGGATATATAAAAAGATATGCTCAGAATGTTCTTTCTGCGGACAAGGGTGCTTCCTTGAAAAGATAGATACTTAAAACCTTAGAAAAAGCAAAAGAAGCGGTATATATCCGCTTCTTATTTTTTTGCAAAATAAAACCCCATGCGGTTAAGCACGGGGTGCGAAATCATTATCCAACTACTACAATGTTTTCAGCTTGAGGTCCTTTTTGACCTTGAGTAACATCAAAAGTTACTTTTTGGCCTTCTTCAAGATTTTTGAATCCATCAGACTGAATCTGAGAGTAATGTGCAAACACATCTACTCCATCATCGCCAGTGATAAATCCGTAGCCTTTATCAGAATTGAACCATTTAACTGTACCACTCATGAAAGTGTACCTCCTACGTTATTTCTTAAATCTTCAAAATACTAACAAAACAAATCTTTAGTAGGATGACACTTCTAATATGAATACCAAACTAAAAACGCTATAGTCAAAAATATTACTGAAAATTAAGCTAATTCAAAATAACATTTTTTTAACCATTTGTCAATGCTTTCGAGCTAAATTCACTGACATTTTCTGTATTCGTGCATCAATCTACAAAAGATGTCAATATATTATCTGCAAGCTGTGTTTTTCAATTCATTGATCATCAAAGATGCTCATATCAACAAATTTTTTTGAATTTGAAAATTCAAAACCTTTATCGCATAAAACTATGACTATAGCTGAAGTTCATCCTGCCGTTTTTCAATAAAGTAATGTCTCAGCACTTGATATTACTTTGAATCTTTATGTTATGCCACCAATAAATAAAAGTCTATGAAAAAACCCTATATAAATAAGCGGTGCTTGCGAAGCTACAGGGCTAACACAAACACCACTTTTTAATTTTATATAGATTTTGGTATCTATAAAAATTAATGGGGAGCAATATTAAAAATAATAAGTGTAAACCATTAATAAACCAGATAAATTCTTTTAGCATTACACCACATATACACTAGCATAATGTAGCGCCATGTAATGTAGATTGTTGAAATTCAACTATATTGTTGTTGAAAAACAAAAACGAAATGCCGTGCTAAATTACTTATTTGTTTTAATCTTGTTTTGCTGTGTTTTTTTACTTATATATAGAATGATATCGACACTAAAGATTTCTTTGGTATAATTTACAACAAGTGTACCATCATATTTTGCTATTATATGTTTCACATTCTTGAGTCCGTATCCATGTTTTTCCCGGTCTCGATTAGTAGTTATAATCCTATTATTTTCTGTTTTTATCTTACCATCAAATGTATTTTCAATATGGATAAAAAGGGTTTCCTTCTCATATTTAATTTGAAGCTGTATACGCTTGTTTTTTTCGAACTTGGATGCGGCATCGATTGCATTATCAATCAGGTTGCCCAAGATTACAGTGATGTCGAAGGCTGAGATATCTAGATCCGACGGGATCATCAGTCCCAACGATACATCAACCCCGCTGAGCTTTGCCTGCTGGAGCTTATAATTAAGCGCACTGTCTATGGCAATATTTCCGGAATTAGCTATTGGTTTTTCCGCATAACTTTCATCTATAAAACTTCCCAGATATTCAAGGGCTCTCTCTTTCTCATCATTATCAATCAGGGTACTCAAAGTTGCAGCATGTTTACTGATATCGTGCTGCAAAGATCTGGTGTTCACTACCATCTTTTTAACAATATCAAACTGAGTAAGATAATTTTCGTTTTGCTGCTTTAAAATCTCCTGTTCCGTTCTTGCTTTAAACAGTTTATTAAGCGCATTGTACAGATAAAAAACTATGAAGTTTATTAGAAGAACGAGCGAAACTGCTATTATCATAAAAATCGATTCAACATGCTCTGATTGCAGTAAAATGATTATTATATAGATACTTGCAAGGGGTATAAAGACCACAACAGCCCAATAGCTTGCCGGCATAGGATCCCCTAGTTTTAAGCTTCTGTAGTTTCCAATCAGAAGCACAATTATATATGCAATTATTCTAGCTGATATTATTCCCAACACAGAATTGAACCGCGGATTTGGAGTAAATATAGAAAACTCTATAAACCCAAATACTAAAGCCGCCAGCGTTTCGATTGCAAACAAAACAACATATACCAGTAAAGTTGCAATAATCCGCTTTGATATCTTTGCTTTATAATTAAAAGTCAAAGCGAAAAATGCCAATATGTTTGCTATTAGCATAACTATAGGAATATTGACATAGAGATAGAGGGGTGTATTCGCGACGAAGTAAAGGGAATAGAATAAAAATTCCAGCTTTTTATTAGTTTGGGTACGATCGAAAAACAGTGCCAAAAAAAGAAAAATCGTATACGTGGAGACGGCACCGCTAATCCAATCAAAAACAACAAACATGTCAAGATTCATAGTCAGCTGCAGCCCTCCCAATCTCAAGGTGTAATGCTCTAATCTCTTTTCGTCGCTTCTGGCTTATAGAAAGAACCGTATTATCCGCCATCGTAACCTGACTATAGGTTATGGCCGTAATATGGTGATAGTTCACTAAATATGATTTATGGATATAAAGGAAGGGATGGTCATGGATCTGTTCTAAAACCTTACTCATAGTTCCATAAAAACTGACCTTCCCGCTCAAAGTCTTTATTATTATTTTCCTGTTGTCACTTTCAAAATACACAATCTCACTGATAGGTTTTCTATAAGTATTACTCCCAATCTTATACTCAAAATGCTGTCTGCTATTATGAATTATATTGAATGCTGTTTTAATAACCTTTTCAATCTTTTGCGTATCAACAGGCTTTATAATAAAATTTAGAGGTCTTATATCAAAAAGGTCCATAGCATAGCTTTCGTGTGCAGAAATATATACTATTTGCAAAGAATCATTTTGCAGTTCCTCTCTGATTTTCTTCCCAACCATAATACCGTCTATCTTACCGAGTTCGATATCCAGAAAAACGATATCAAAAAAACCACCTTTAGCGATGTAGCTGAGCAAATCTTCACCTGAATAAAAAGCCTCAACTTCAATTTTGATAAAATTCTTCTTTCCGATTTGCTTTAACTTGTTTTCGACATCCGAACATATTAATTTTTCATCATCACATACAGCAATACTCAGCATGCCAATCCTTTTTTATAGAGCAATTATTGTTTATATGGATAATTATATTATATATGGCTTATATTTAACAAGTATTTTTATATTGACTGATAATACAGGCGTATTATTTATAAAAATTCTGTTATAAAAATCTTCAAAAAACGAAAAAGGAAACTTAAGGAAGTCCGAGCTTACTCATACAAATTCTTATAAGAGTACTCTAAATCAAACTGTCTAGGATTTTCAGAAAAATAATCGCTTTTACGTACTGAAATCAACTTCTTTTTGCTCACGATAATAATAGCAATAAAAAATGACCCAATTGAATTGAGTCATAAAAAATCATATTGTTAATGCAGAATAGAATATTATGTATTTCCTATCTATACTCTTTTAGGGCTTCAAACATCAGCTCGATTCTTTCGGATGGAAGAGACTTTTGAAGATTATGCGACGGCGCCAGTACATAGCCGCCGTCCTTACCGAGAACATCTATAAGTCTCTTTATCTCGTCTCGGACCTCTTGCTCTGTGCCGTTTTCCAGCATATCCTGAGTATCTATACCACCCCAAAAAGTCAGCTCCTTGCCGTAAGTATTCTTTAGTTTTTCCGGCTCCATATCCCTTGCGCTGGTCTGAATCGGATTCAATATTTCCACACCAGCTTCAATCAAGCCCGGGATAAGCTCGAAAACACTGCCGCATGAATGGAAAAATACTTTTGCATTCGTTTTTGTCTTTATAAAATCGATCTGTTTTTTGTGACATTTCTTTATAAATTTGTCGTAAATCTCGGGAGAAAAAAGGCTTCTATCCTGCATCCCCATATCGTCTCCATGACTTACGATGTCGATATAATCCCCCACTTCAGTAAGCAAAGCATCGAAAAGTTCGATTCCTCCTCGGGTTGTTTTTTCCAGTATGGCTTCTGCAAGTTTTGGGTTGACGTAGAAATCACAAAGGAAGTTCTCATACCCGCGCATCCAAATAGCATGCTCAAAGGGTCCGAATGTCATCATATCGGCAACGACAACATATCCTTTCTCTTTAAGCTCAATACATCTTTGCTTCATTCCCGCCACTTTTTCGGGAATATATGCATCAATCCAGGGGTTGTTTTCAATCTCTTCAAGAGTGACATCCCCCTGCCAAGGTCCTTTGTATGGATCGTAATAAAGCTCTGATTTCTTCCAAAACAGTCCATATCCATCTGTGAAACCATCATCAGAATGTACCGTATTATCAGTAAAAGCTTCTATCATCCTTACTGGTCTAAACTCCGATTCGATATCCTCTAAAATCCATTCCGGAACAGCGGCAGTCTGCATCGCTCTGCTTGTGACAACAGGCTCAGACTCAGCAACTCCTTTATACTTTTCATAGTTGCTCAAAGCATATCTTGACATACCGTCAACTATCAAAGTCCCTATACTTACGGGAATCCTGTCCGGTTGTTTATGTGATAATGCGGCGTTTACTCTTTCAATATTGTTCATTTTTTTTGACTCCTTACGGTATGACTAACCAATTTATTCCCCAGCAGGCTTAAGATATTATCCTCTAAAGAACATCCAGTCTTCTATATCCTTCAAATGATTTTAATCCTTTGTCGCTTTCACCGCCGTAGCAGCTCACTATATCAGCAATATAGAGATTGTGATCACCTACAGGCGTTTTCTCACATACTTTGAGAACCCACGCAACGCTCGAATCCTTGACTATATAAGCTTTTCTATCATTATCTTCAACAAGCTCAATTCCAAATTCAGCGATTTTATCCGTGTTCCTTCCAGAAGCCTTACAACAATTCATCGCCTGTTCTTTTATGCTTATAAGAGGGATACACAGCGAAACAAAACTTCCTATATCGATAAGTTCTGCTGAATAGCCCTTTTGGCTTATCGCAAAGACCATTTTCCCAGGCTTCATCGATACAAGCGTGAACCAAGAAATCCCCATTGCGTTCTTCTTGTTCTTATCTCCTGACACCAAAAGTGCAAAAGGATGCGGTGAGCTCTTCACCACGGAATCCTTCAAGGAAATTTCATTTAGACTTATTTCATTTTTCATGCTAACCTCATATTATAAGTTGTTTTAGTATTTATCAAACATATTATCGAGACTGTTAAACAAGTCTTTATATGCTTGATATCCTGTTTCGTATATTTCCCTGTTCTCTTCATCCGGTTTGAAATCCTTATCGATCGCTATCATCTTTTCGACGGCATCCTCGACAGAATCAAATATTCCGACCGCTTTTCCTGCAAGCAGCGCAGCTCCAAGACAAGCCGCTTCTGTAGATTTTGTCGTCATCAATGTTTTACCTGTGATATCCGATTTAATCTGGTTCCATATCGGGCTTTTTGAACCTCCGCCTAAGGAACGAAGCTCTGTTACATCGATTCCCATATCCGACAGAGCCTCAATGTTTCTTTTTACTATATACCCGACACTCTCCATTATCGCACGGGCAAAATGGGCTTTCTTATGCATCAACGTAAATCCATAGAAAACACCTTTCGCAGTGGATTTTACGTCCGGAGCAAGCGATCCTGCGAGGTGTGGAAGCATAACCAAACCATCTGAACCAGCCGGAACAGTATCCGCCTGTTTGCTAATAATGTCATATGCATCCTCTTTAGTAAGCTCAGCAACTGATGATTCAAGGCTGCAAAACTGGTCTCTATACCACCGCAGCGTCATACCTCCGTTTGTGAATGTGTGCATCATATACACATCCGGCAAGGCAAAATAATGCAGCGGCATCAACATATTCGGATCATAGGTAGGCTTGGATACCGGAACGCATATCGCTAAGGCTGCACCGATATTTTCTGAAAACATCCCTTCTTTCACATTACCCACGCCTATAGCTCCCGCCGCCTGATCCAAGGCACCTGTACATATTATCGTATTGGTCGTAAGTCCCAACTCTTTAGCAACTTCGTTTTCGATAGCCCCGACTTGTTCTCCGGATTCCATAATTTCAGGCAATTTACTTTCATCTATTCCCAAATAGTCGAGCATCTCGCTCCAGTATTTTTTTGTTATGATATCCCAGTATGTCGTTGAACATAACAAAGAACCTTCCGAGACGTATCTTCCGCAAAGCCGATATATAAAATAATCTTCTATTAAGAGGAATTTTGCGGTTTTCTCGAATACTTCCGGCTCGTTTTCTTTGACCCAAAGTATCTTTGCAGCAGGCCAGCAAGCTTCAAAGCTTACCTGTCCTGTTCTTTTATAGCACATCTCATTTCCAAACTTATCTGTCAGCTTTTCCGCCTGTTCTTGTGCCCTGTTGTCCAGCCATACTATTGCGTCTCTTAAAGGCTTGCCTTTTTCATCAACAAAAAATATGGTCTCTCCTTGTGCAGAAATACCCAGAGCTTTAATGTCTGAGGAATCACAACCGCACTTTTCAATAAGCTCCGAAAGTCCTGATTTAAAAGCATCCCAGTAAACCTCCGGCTTCTCTTCAACCCATGATGCTTTTGGCGTAAGTAAGTCATATTCCTTGGTGACGACACCCTTAAGACCTCCATCTTCATCAAACAATGCGATTTTCAAAGCAGTTGTCCCCAAGTCCAAACCGATAATGTATTGTTTCATCAAAAATCCCTCCCTGTCTTTTGATATAAACACATCAATAAATATTACTTTTTAAAACATGAGCAAGTTTCAACTCACTCTATTTTTATAAATTTTTATTTCGCTCTCTTCAAACCATTTTTCCTGCACTTTCTCCCAATGAACACTTCTTTTTTCGTCAAGAGCAAGCGCTTCAACTTCTTCATAAACGTCCTCCAACGGAACAACCCCAGTATCGGTAACCTCTCCTTTAAGCATCCAAACTACCGCACCATTTGTCTGCGGGACTGCTATGGAGTGTTCTCCGATATTTTCCAGCGATATCGCTGCTTTTTTTGTGTCGTCAGTATAGGTTTTTGTATTATCAGAAATATAGTATTCCTTATCCGCTGTCGTCGGGTTATACTCCTGCATAAGCTCATCAAATGTTTTTGTGCTGGTTTCTAAATCTTCGTTTATCTTTTCAAGCTCTTCACCTAAGTTCTCAAACGCAACCTCAATAGCACCTGTCGTTTCCGCTTCCAATTTGCTGTTTATCATAAGCTGGACCATTTCCATATCTTCATCTTTATAAGGCACAAATATTTTCTTATATACTCTATAACCTTCAAGTATATTCAAAACCAAATCCCCATCCCTCATATCCGCTTCGAAACGTCCAGTGTTTTCCGAATATAATTTTTGCTGCTCCGCCAGCATGCTTTTATAAAAAGCTTCGGTCTCGTCCGAGCTGACATCCACAATTTCATCCTCAATAACCAAGCGAAGTTTTTTTCGTGTTTCTATTCTCTTCATGTCTTCAAAAAAATCTTCTCTTGTCGTACCTTGACCTGCAAAAAAAGCTTTTAATTCCGCAGTCATCTGCTCTTCAGAAACTTCAAAGATTCCTGACCTGTTGAAGTTTTGCATGATATACGCTTCCATGCTCGCTATAACTTCATTATATTTTATTGTCAAATTATCGATTTCTTCATCCGTCAATACGATATTGAACTCACTGCTTTCTGCCTTTTGTCTGTTTATTTCCTCTTTTATCATGGAGTCCAAAATCTCTAGTCTGTGTTCCTGCTCTTTTTCCTTTATTTCATCATCACTCATTCCGGCAAAAGTCGCTTCCATCATGGGCAGAACCGTTGACCATCTATCATTGATTTCCGCTTTATATAACGGAACTCCGTTTACCTTTGCGACAACAATGCTTCTGTCCTGCTCACTGTTATACTCAGCCTTTGTACAGCCAATAAACAGAGTTGCTATAAATATCACCAAGCAAAATATAATCAATAGTTTTTTCACTTGTTTTCCTCCCAGCAGGTATAGCCTGCACTAAAATTTGCTGCTTTTTGCAACGATATTGTTTTCGGTAATTTGTGTATTAATTTTACTGACTATACAGCCAAATATCAAGCTATAAATAGATAAACCCGGCTGGCTTACGCCAGCGGGTTTATGAAATGCTAATGTAATTGGATTAGTCTCTATTGATACTTATCCCTTACAGTGAACTCATAATTATTAGCATCTGCTTCAACTTCAGCTCTGTCCCAATCGTTTGCAGCTGCGATGAATTCATTTGTGTAGATCAAGTCAAAGTCGATATCCGCTTCTAGTCCTTCGATTGAACCTACAGAACCGTCAACAGTTGTTCTCCACTTGTCTTCGAAATGCCAGCCGATTTTTTCAAGCATCTTGGCATTTGTAGCATCACCAACACCAAACATTTGAGCAACACGACCGTTTTGAATACCAATTGCAGCATCCCATGATACATCGATTTCTGGGAATCTTGCGCAAGATACATCAGCACCAGCTTCTGGGTTAACATATACAAAATATGCTCCCTTAGCCATTCCGCGGATGAATCCTTCAACGATTTCAGGATTGTTTTCAATCATGTCATAACTTGTTACAACTGGGTTACCACATGTTTGAATAACTTCGTCACCCCACAAGAAATCAAAGTCGAATCCTTGTCCTTGCAGCTGATAGATTTCTCCCAGCCATGAGAACAATAAGTCGATTTTTCCTTCTTGAACTTGGACGAATCTGTTTTCGCCGGCAACGATGAATTCTAATTCGTTAGCAACATCGATTCCTGCGGCTGCCAATGTTGGAGAAATCAAAGCTTCCCAAGAAGCGTCTCCAAGAGCAACAGTTTTACCTTTCATGTCATCCCATGTGCTGATTCCGCTGTCTTTTAGATAAGCCATAACCCAGATGTTAACAGCATCGTATTGGTAAACCGCTTTAACAGGAAGTTCATTTACTACACTTGTCAAAACATAGCTTGTTCCAGGTACGCAGAATTCCGCTTGTCCTGTAGCAACCATTTTAACGTCTGTAGTTCCGAATGACTGTTCGATATTAACTTTCAGTCCTTCTTCTGCCCAGTAGCCTTGAGTTGTAGCAACCCAGAAAGGCGTATCCTCTAGCACTTCTATAGTACGAGGGAGCACGAATGTTACTTCTGTCAATTCTTTTGCAGCTTCTTCAGCTGGAGCAGCTTCTTCTGCTTTGTCAGCAGCTTTTTCTTCAGCAACTTCTGGTGCAGCAGGTGGCTCGCCGCAAGCAGTCACAAGAGAAAGAACCATAACCAGCGCCAATACTACTACGAGTATCTTCTTCATCTTTTCATTTCCTCCTATTATTTTCTTTTTTAAAGCATTTATGCTTTAAACTTAATAATCAAATCTTATACTCTATGGATGCGGTGCACACGACCATGTTATAATCGCTTTTTCTTTTCCAATGTTATAGAGTTTGTGCCCATTCCCCGGGGGTATCAGTAATGCGTCCCCTTGCTTTAGCTCATAGTATTTATCCTCTTCGGGAAAATAGCATTTAACATGTCCTTGCATACAGAAGAAAACTTCATCAGCTTCCGAATGTCCCGGATCAAGAGCACCGACTGCTCCGGGTTCGAGCTCACTCATTCCGAATGTTATCTTATCCGTTGAGAAGTACTCTCTGCACACCTCTTCATCTTCCATAAAGGTTTTTAAACTGTTCTTACTTCTGATTTCACCGTTACTCATATTTCACTCCTTAGAACTACTCTATACCACACCAGTCGATAATCGCACTGGCATATACCTTTGAAGCATCAACCATTTGATCTATAGGTATGAATTCATCATCTCCATGAACCGAATAACTCAGCGAGCCCGGTCCGAAAATTATAGAATCCACTCCATGCTTGTTTAGATAATAAACATCACACACAGCCTTAAAAGCAGAAACGACTGCTTTTTTGCCTGTCGCATCCAAAACGGATTTTCTCATCGAAACAACTCCGGGATGATCTACCGGCACTTTGAATCCCGGCCAATCCTGCAATGTCGGAACGACCAGCTTCGGCGGATTTTCCCTTAGAAAATCATCCGTAGATGCTATTGCCTCAACACCTCTTTTTATCTCATCATAGAGTTCTTGCGGATCCACCAACTGGTCCGGATACCAAACCCCATATGTATATTTAACGACCGAAGGAACCGATCCAAGGTATACTCCTCCGTTTATAGATGACGGATTAATCGTAAAAATTCCAACTCCTTGTGAATCTCGTTCTCCATATCCTCCGCCGCCTAAAATTTCATCTCTAAATCTATGATTCCATTCTTCCTCAAGTCTGTAAAAGTAATCTACAAAGAGTAATGACTTTTTAAACGCATCTGCGCCTACATCTTTGCCGCTCGGAACACCATACGGCTGTGGAAAAATCGCTTGATTTCTTGCAGAGATATGAACCGCTTTTCCTTCAACGATTAGGTCGAAGAAGAAAAGAGCTGACGATGCGATATGTACTTCCATATCCGAAGGTTCACAAACGATACCAAAATCCGCTTTATAGCCCCTTTCAAGGCATTTCACAGTTCCATAAACCTCAGCTTGTTGTGATTCTTCGCCGATAACCGCTTGTAAAATCACATCTCCTTTTGTCTTAATACCACAATCTTTGAGAGCTTTCATCGCCCAGACTGCGCTGGTTATTCCGCCCTTCATATCGCTGGTACCGCGACCATATACTTTTCCATCAACTATCTTAGGCTCGAAAGGATCACAACACCAAATTTCTGGTTTTGCTACAGGAACAACATCCATATGCCCGTTCAGCAGGAGAGATTTTCCGTCTCCGCTTCCCTCAAGTACTCCGACAACATTTGGTCTTTGTTTTTCTTCATCCACAGCAAACTCGTCGACTTTATCGAATCCGAACTCCTTAAGGCTCTGTGCCAGGAAATCCTGTACCGGCTTTTCATCTCCACCCTCAACTCTGTTGATAGAAGGAATTCTCACTAAATCCATCAAGTAATCGACCATTGTTTCTCTGTTTTCTTCGATGTAATTAAAAATCTTCTCTTTTGTTGTCATTTTCAAAGCTCCTAATAAGATTTTGTAAAATCTATATAGACCACTTAATAATCTTCTTTTCAGCGAAGGAAATAAGCGAGTACAGCGTTATTCCAATTATCGCAACGAAGAAGATGCACGCAAAAGCTTTTTCTGTATTGATAAACTGGGTATATCTAATGATCTGACTTCCCAAACCTTCGTTTCCTCCGACATACTCAACACTGACACATGCTGTTGTTGCGAAGATTCCGCAAAGTTTAATTCCTGTAAACACATCCGGCAAGGATGACGGGAATATAACTCTCGAAAAGGCCTGCAGCCTATTAGCACGAACAGATGACATAAGCTCCAAGCGTATACGCTCTACATTGTTGAACCCTGTTGCTGCGTTCATATTAACAATCGCAAAGGATTGTATGATAACCGCTATTATCCTAACGTTTATACCAAATCCTAAGAAGTACATCAGCAATGGCACCAAAGTAACCAAAGGTGTTACAACCAAGAATATGATGTATGGATCCAAAGCTGCGTTTAGCAATTTATAATTCGTTATCAGCGCCGCCAAAACGATTCCAATGGGTACCGCTATAGCAAATCCCGAAAAAATCGTGACTATGCTCATCCAAATATGCGGCCAGAAATCCATAAAATTAACAATCATGGATTGGAAAATCGCTATTGGTCCGGGAAGAATCCATCTCGGTATGTCAAAAACTTTCAATACAACTTCCCATAAAGCAAACAGCAATAGAAACATCACTATGGGAGCTATTATTCCGATTAATTTCTCTCTTCTTTTCAATGTAATATTGCCTCCTACTTAATTTTGCTAAGATCGATCTCGCCAATCAAATTGGTGAGTTCTTCTTCATATTCAATAAATTTTTTCGTTATAATCATGTCCAAGGTTCTGGGTCTAGGTAAATCAATATCAACTTCTGCTACGATCCTGCCGGGGTTAGTTCCCATTACATAGGATTTAGACGAAAGCAGTATTGCTTCCTCGACATTATGCGTGATAAAAATAATCGTTTTCTTTGTCTTTCTCCATATATCCAAAAGCTCGATGTTGAGCTGCTCTCTTGTCATCTCGTCCAAAGCTCCGAAAGGCTCGTCCATCAAGAGAATCTCTGGGTCATGAACCATTGCACGTATAACACCGACACGCTGAACCATTCCACCTGATATTTCCGTCGGATAGGCGTTTTCATACTCGGTCATGCCTACCATCTCGATCAGCCTGTCAACATTATCATCCCACTTCTTACCTTTCAGTCCAAAAACTTTTAGTGGTAAAGAAACATTTTGTCTGACTGTCATCCAAGGCAAAAGATTCGGCTGTTGAAAGATGAATCCCATCTTTTTTATCTGCTCAGGAGATATTTTTTTCCTCTTCGGGATAGCCTCTCCATCGATATATATATCGCCTTGGGTAGGCTTGATGATATCATCCAGCAGTCTTATAACTGTAGACTTCCCGCATCCTGATGGTCCGATAAGCGAAACGAAATCTCCTTCATCAATATTAAAGCTGACATCTTTTACAGCTGTAATCGTTTGTCTATTTGTTTTAAATATTTTTGTTACATTGTTGAATTTAATCTTAGGCTCTTGCAAAAGGACACCTCCAATTTTCTAAGTCAATTAATTTAATTCCATATGACTTGTTCTATATTTTCCAAATAACAACCTTTTTTTCTATCATCGCCACAATCTTGTATAGTAAGAATCCGATTATAGCTATAAGGATTATTGAGCCATATATCTGTTCTGTCATAACATACTTCGTATATTGCTGAATCTTGAACCCTAGGCCCTGCATTCCATACACAAAGTCTGCAGTAACAGATCCGATTGTCGAGAATATACATCCCAATTTGATTCCCGTGAAAACCTGCGGCATCGCATTAGGAAAGATTACTTTAGCAAAAATTTGCAGTTTGCTCGCTCCCATCGACCTCGCAAGCTCTAGTTTTGAAGTTTCGATATTCGTAAATCCTGTCAATGTGTTCAGCATAATAATCGGCGTACAGCTTATCATTACAACGAGTATCCTTATATTCGGATTCGATCCGAGCCATAACTGCATCAACGGAATAAGCGTAATCATAGGCGTTACCACCAAAAGAATTACAACCGGGGTTATCGCCTTAACCACAATATTAAACTGCGAACATATCGCGGCCAAAAGCATTCCTAACGTTACAGCAATCAGCATCCCAACAAATATTACTTTAAAATTGTAGAGGAAATGGAACCATAGGTCTGCGAGGAATGCATCAGAAGTGAATGCAAATATCGCTGACGGAGTCGGTAAAACAATCCTGTTTATACCTGATACTCTGACTAAAACTTCCAAAACAACTACAATGATTACAAGCATCACAATCGGTGCAATCCAATTTATAGGATCACGTTTTTTATTTTTATTTTTCACTGGTTTTTTATTAGTCATCTTAAAAACGAATGCTCCCTTCAAATTTTTTTAAACTATTCTTCCGAACTACGGACAATCAAGTTAATATCATGCCTTAGTTCATTGAATCTTTTGTTATTAAAGATTTCAGTATTACGTTGATCTAAAGGTATGTCCACGTTTATCTCATGAGTTATCGTTGCGGGCAGAGGTGAGAAAATATAAATTCTGTTTGCAAGCAACAACGCCTCCTCGACATTATTTGTGACCATTACAATTGTCTTTTGTGTTTTTTTCCAAATATTCAAAATCTCGAAGGACAGCATCTTTCTCGTAATCGCATCCAGCGCACCGAGCGGCTGATCCATCAACAGAACATCTGGGTTATGAACAAGAGCTCTAGCGATACCGACTCTTTGCTTCATACCACCTGATAGTTCATGAGGGAAAACATCCATGTAGTCCTGAAGACCTACAATCTCCATCATGTCCAATATTCTCTGTTTGTTGTTTTCATCCTTAATCTTCATCATTTCTAATGTAAATGATAGATTTTTCGCTGCTGTTCTCCAAGGAAGCAGGTTGTCGTTTTGAAAGACGAATCCAAAGTCTTTAAGATGCCTTGGCGGTATCTCTTCACCTAAGTTTTCGTTATCCAAAATGATCTCTCCGGATGATGCAGGAATAATCCCTCCTAAAATCTTTAAATAGGTAGATTTTCCACATCCTGAAGGGCCGAGTATACACACAAATTCTTTCTCGGCTATCTCCATGTCAATTCCTTTGATTACATCAAGCTTTTCTTTTTTTGATTGAAAAGATTTTGAAATTTTCTTAATTTTAATATATGAGTTCTGCAAAAAGAAATCCTCCTGTAATATATTCTTTTAAGACTATTCTTCTATCAAGCTTGGATCCAGAATATTATCCGGATCAATCTCTATTATTTCTCCGAGCACTTTGCCCATTATCGCTACTTGTGCCCCGTGCTCAACAAATTCCGCCAGCACAAACGCTTCCTTAAGCGACTTTCCGATAGCAACAGCACCATGATTTCTCATCAGCGCGGCTGTCTTCTCTTCGCCAAGTGCCTTAACGATGTTTTGCGCCAGCTCTTCGGATCCAACAGTGCCGTATTCAGCACATACTACTTCGCCTCCGAGGAACAGTGCTTGCTCTGCCAACGCCAAAGGGATGTTCTTTCCTGTTATCGCAAAGGATGATGACCATAGCGGATGGCTGTGCACTATTGCGTTCACTTCAGGTCTTGCCTTATAAATCGCTACATGCATAGGCGATTCTACTGTCGGCAGTATTCCGTTATCTTCGACACAATTATTATCTATGTCCAATACGCAGATATCTTCCGGTCGTAAGACACCCCAATCCGTAATATTCAATGAATCGTTTGGTCTTGGACAGATATAGATATACCCCTCTTCTCTGTCAAAAAAACTCAAATCCCCCGAGTCCATACCTGGAGTAAGCTTTTTTTCAAAAAACAGATGTGCACCTTCAGAAACCATTACTTTGTACTCATACTTGATTTTTCCCATAAAATACTCTCCATCTTTAAACTAATTCAACCTCTAAGCCTGCATCGACCAAAGATTGATACATATCTTCACCGATTTCTTTACCGGTAATCATCCTATCAACATCCTCTATTCCGCAAAGCTTTATGAAGGCAACATTCTCACATTTCGAATGATCGCAAATTATTATAACTTCCTTTGCCGCATCCATCATCAGACGTTTGATCACCACTTCTTCCATATTGGTTATCATAAAACCCTTGTTTATGTCGAAGGCATCAACACCGATAAAAGCTCTGTCTGCATTGATATTTCTTATCGTTTCTTGTGCAAAGAGTCCTGATGTCGAATAGTAGTTTTTACGAATCCCTCCTCCGATAACTGTTGAAGAGATATTCGTATTTTCTGCTAGACTGCACGCCACAAGAACATCGTTTGTCGCAACAGTGATATTCTCCATCTGGCGCATTTGATTCGCAACCTCAAGCAAAGTTGTTCCCGAATCCAGCAGTATTGTTTCACCCTTCTTGATAAAACTGCAAGCTCTTTTTGCCAGCAGTACTTTTTCTGCTTTGTTAGTTGAGGCCTTTTCAGCATAAGGGGCTTCCTGAGATGTCCCATGATTATCCATCATGGCCCCGCCCCTGGTGCTTTTAATCTTATTTTCATCTTCAAGCATCTTAAGGTCTCTTCTTACCGTCGCATTCGAGATATTGAAACTTTCAGCAAGTTCTGAGATAGAACAATATTTCTCCTGCTTCACCATCTCAAAGATTTTTTCAAGTCTTTCCGCTTGTAACATTTTTACCACTCTTTCTCATCCTACAGCGTGTAATTAAAATAATATGAACACAGTCAAGATGTTAATCTATTGTATCCATATATTCTACTACGCTCGAAAGGTTTTGTAAAAAGGTACCTTCTTCCACAAATCGTTTATTGAAAAGTGCGCTTCCCATTGTAAACGCCCAAGGACTGATTTCCGACATAGTGTCCAGCCTTGCAAAACTGTCTATGCTTCCTGCAATCACAGTACTGGCATCAATCTCGTCACAAAATTCCTTAGCAAGTTTTTCACCGTCTATCGTGTGCCTGTATGCTAATAGGTCAAACCCGTCCACTCCTTTTTCGAGCAGTTCTTTTGCTTCATCAATTATCTCACGGTTTGTACCTTCCAATATGCTCGGGCTTTGGCTCACCTTCCCGCAAAACGGCAAATATTTAATATTATTTTCTTTTATAAACTGATAAACACTGTCATAGAAAAGAGTGCCCATCAAATAATCAAATCCAAATTCCTTTGCAACTTTAGCCCCTGCCATGCACTCTTCTTCAGAATATGAGACAATCTCCAGGAAAGTGGTCTTTCCCGCATCTTTCATATTCTTAACCAAAGCTTTCATTTTCTCAGGTTCAAGCCCGACATCTTTAAATCCCCAAAAATCCACTGGTAAGTGTTTTACTTCCTCGAAGACTTCAGGAGCCTGCTTCACGGTTTTATCATTTAAGGTCAACATTACGATAAGCTTTGATTTCATTTTAATTCTCCATTTTTATACGGTGTACTATATGCTGTTACGTTTCATTTTACTTTCTTCTCAATATCCTATCCATCGTTCCGGATGTGTTATATATCATCTGATCTGAATACTGTGAATATGTCGGGCACATTTCCGCATTCGCCCATCCTTCATATCCCGCTTCGATAAACGCATCGATTACTTTGATATAGTCAACATCACCGGCAAGCAGATCCACAAAACCTGCAAGCGTCGGCGCCCCTCTTCTGAAGTCCTTAAAATGTACTTTCTTTATTCTCTTATTTAATATCTTAATCCATTGCTCGGGATATCCGAATAAAACCATATTCCCGACATCCAAGAACACCTGAACCCAAGGAGAGCCAATCTCATCAATAAAATTTCTCATTTCCAAAGGTGATAGTAGGAATTTGTTCCATATGTTTTCGATTCCGATTACGACACCCTTTTGCTCTGCATATGGAGCAAGCTCCTTTAGAGCTTCTTGGGATCTCTCATACGCCACGTCATAATCGATAATTTCGGATCCGGCGAAAAATTCTATTTCCTTAGCATCCGGCACAACATCATCCGGTTTAAAGTCTACACCAACGGTTCCGGGACAAACCAGAGCACAATCTGCACCCAAGAGACTCGCAACATCAAGCTGTCTTTTTACCAGGTCCTTTGCTTTCTCTCTGATGTCCTGTCTATGGCTTGTCAACGAAAACTGCCAATATAACCCTGTAGCAAGGCTGTTTATCTCAATACCAATTTCCTCGGAGGCTTTCTTATATGAAAGAACTTCTTCATCAGTTGACTCCATGCTGAGCGGTCCTTTGAGAGCAAGTGCTAGCTCAATACCTTCAAAGCCGGCATTTTTTGCCAACTTCATACAATCAATAATCTCCATGTCTCCAGGGAATGACCAAATATTTATGCCCTTTTTGATTTTACAACTATTACTCATTCAGATTTACCCCTCTCAAAGCCATCCAAAAACAATAAATCTATGGTGATTTATTGTAATCTGTAGTTTTATTATGGTATTTGCAATGTTTTTTTTGATTTTTGCTGTGTTGATTAACTGTTCAAATTGATTATAATTGATTTATTTTTGCATGTCAACACATTTTGAACCATATTTATAGGTAAATATGTGCTAAATACCCCTTTTAACTACCATATATTGTTATATTATCTATATATATGTTTATTAGTTTTCATTTTGAACATAGTTATTGCATATTTAGAGTAGAATTATTCACGATAATTAGTAGATTTTTCAATTATTCAATCATTTCACTACTTTTATGCAACTTTATGATTCATAATGATAAATTGTTGACTTTATTTTAACGGCTATGTTATACTACATTTATTAATTAATTTACACTAAGTTAGGAGTGAACAACATGAAGTGGATAAAAGAAACTTTCGGAACAGTTAAACCCATTATCGCTATGTGTCATTTCAGAGCACTTCCTGGAGATCCATCTTACGATTATGACGGAGGGATGGATAAAGTTGTTGAGACAGCCTTTTCCGAGTTTAGAGGTCTTCAAGAGGGCGGCGTTGATGCCGTAATGTTTTCAAATGAATTCAGCTTGCCTTATCTAACTAAGACAAGACCTGAGACAGTTGCTGCAATGGGTCGTATAATAGGTCAGTTAATGAGCGAAATCAAAATCCCGTTTGGAGTAAACGTACTATGGGATCCGATAGCATCCTTGGATTTAGCAGCTGCAACAGGAGCAAAGTTTTTAAGAGAGATTATGAGCGGAGTTTATGCAAGTGATTTCGGATTGTGGAACACAAACCCAGGCGAAGTTGCAAGACACAGAACACTTGTTGGTGCAAAAGATGTTAAAATGTTATACAACATCGTACCCGAAGCCGCAAAATACTTGGCTGATAGAGATATTGTCGAGATTGCAAGATCCAACGTGTTCAACAATCAATGTGACGTACTCTGTGTCTCCGGATTGATTGCCGGCGCAGAAACGGATTCGGCTATTCTTTCACAAGTTAAGAATGCCGTACCGGACACCGCAGTTTTCACAAACACCGGCTGTCACATAGATAACATCGAAAGCCAGCTAAAAATCGCTGACGGCGCTGTTGTAGGTACTACATTCAAAGAGGATGGCGAGTTTAACAATTACATTGATATTGACAGAGTAAAAGCCTTTATGGATAAAGTTAACTCCGTTAGATAACTACACGCATTCTGCTAGCAGCACAATATCATTCTGTGCTGCTTTTTTAAGAGTGTTTCTTGGATTTCGAGGTGTGAATGGGAAAAGGAATATATGTTTTTGATTATGATGGAACGCTTTTTGACACTTTGACAGCCGAAATATATGCATTTGAAAAGACTTTCGAGCATTTCTCATTGCCCATTATTTCCGTTTCTGATATGGCCGATTTGATCGGATACACCATAGAAGATATCGCAGCGAAGTGTCTTAAAACCGATGATGAGCATTTGATTTCTGAATTCTGTACCATATTTACGGATTTTGAGATTCATGCGGTATTCGAAACCGGAAAACTATATGAACACATCCCTGAATTACTCGAAAGACTCCATAATATGGGCTTAATGATGGAAATATGCTCGCATGGCAATAGTCAATACTTGAGTTCAAATACCGAGAAATTCAACCTTGATAAATACTTTCATCGTATAAATTCTTCCGACGGGAGAGAGACAAAAGCTCAAGTGTTAAAGCGAATATTCGAAGAACACAACGCAGATTACGGTGTTATGATCGGTGACAGACGTATTGATATAGACTCCGGTAAGGCTAATAATTTTATCACCATAGGCATAGCTTATGGTTTTGGGGAAACCGAAGTTCAGCATGCTGATTATATTGCAAACAACACCCTTGAGCTTGAAAGCATCTTATTATCTATCAACGAAGAAAAATCTTAAGTATATATAAACAGGAACCTAACAACTTTATTGCTCAGTTATAATCAAAAGAAAATCTACTATTATCATTTTTTATGAATAATCAAGCATGAAGATCAGTTGTAATTCGAAAAACAAGGGAGGCAAAAGATGAACAATATAGCTATTGTCGGTGCAGGCATGATAAGTTATAGTCACGCTAACGCTGTCAGCAACCTGCCAAATGCTAAGCTGGTTGCTGTATGCGATATAAATGAGGACAGTGCAAAGAAACTGGCAAAAGAGAATTCTTGTAAGTATTATACAGAACTCAAAAAGATGTTAGATGAACAGAAAGATATCGAAGTCGTTATTATAACTGTTCCTACGTTTCTTCACGAAGAGGTTGTATCGGTTTGTGCCGAGTACAAAAAACATATTCTTTGCGAAAAGCCCTTAGAACTTACTGTAGATAAATGCGAAAAGCTCTTGAAAAACGTGCATGATGCCGGAGTCATATTTATGACAGCACAGGTTGTAAGGTTTTGGACCGGATATACCAAAATCAAGCAGATGTTTGATGATGGTGAACTCGGAGAGGTGTATCTGGCTTATGCCACCAGATGCTCGATTATGCAGGCCTGGGGCAATACATGGCTGGTTGACCCAAACTTAGGGCAAGGTGCAATTCTGGACATGCATGTTCACGACATAGATTATTTAAGGCACCTATTAGGACCTGTAGATTACGTTTTTTGTGCCGCAAGGCAGGATGAGACAAAGTGCTATAATTCTGCTTTCAGTACTTTTTCCTTTAAAAACGGATCGAAGGCAGTTGCACAGACATCGTTCAATATGCAGGATGGTTATCCATTTTCTATGTCTTTTCAGGTTATAGGAACTCTCGCAACTGTCGAGATGGTATATCGTGCCGGTACCAATATCGGTGAAAGGGATTCAATAGACAGCGAAATCCGCGTATTCAGAAAAGGACATGAGCCTGTTGTTGAAAAACTTGAATTATATGATGGTTATACCAAACAGCTCGAATATTATCTCGGGTGTGTGGAAAAGAACGTGCAGCCGGAAAGGGTTCCGCACGATCAAAATCTTGAAGTAATAAAGATTGCTTGTGCGATAAGAGAATCTGCAGAAAAAGAAAAGATTATAAATATAAAATAGGAGGAAATCATGGGAATTAAATTAGGTATTGCCGGCCGAAGAGGCCTGAATTATATGGCGGGATTTGTGGACTTGCCGGATGTTGAAGTCGCAGCTTTTTGCGATTTAAGTCAGGATGTATGTGATGATGCAAAAAAGACTCATAATATACCGAAAACTTATAGAATATTTGAAGATATGGTTGCCTCTGATATCGATGCAGTGTTTATCGCAACTCCGATGCATTTTCACACTCCGCAAACGCTAACTGCTCTCGAAGCAGGGAAGCATGTACTATGCGAGGTCACTTTGGGCGTATCAATGGATGAGTTGTTCTGGATCAGAGACGCAGTCGAGAGATCCGATAAAGTATTCATGATGTGCGAGAACTATTGCTATAGACCCGATGTTGTTCTGATAAACAAACTTATAGACGAAGGGTATTTCGGCGATCTGTATTACGGCGAAGGCGAATATATTGAAGATATCAGATCTTGGCTTACTCTTCCGAACGGGCACCGATCATGGCGTCAGTATTGGCAAGTAGGAAAAAGAGGAAGCTTCTATCCTACGCATTGTGTCGGACCATTGATGAAATGGTTTAAAGATGACCAAATTGACGAGGTAACCTGTTATGGTGTGGGTCCGTATGTAGAGCCCGAGTTCAGACAAGATGACACTACCGTAACTATGCTAAGATTAAAGAGCGGTAAGCTTGTGAAGGTTCGAGTTGATGTAATGTCTCCTCGTCCAAATCAAAACGCATACTTCCAGCTCCAGGGTACAAAAGGCTGTATTGAGCTCCCGAGAGGACCTTTGGGTCAGCAAGGCGACCACTGGGCATACTTCGGTGATGGATCTCCGAAAATATCCAGAGGAATAAAGTGGGAAAGCCTTTGGGACTATTCCGATCTATTGCCTGATAATTATAGGAACATGCCTGACGGTGCAAAAGAACTCGCAAAAAACGGGGATTACAATACATGCGGCGGAGATTACTACGTAGTGCAGGATTTCATATCCGCTGTTAAAGGCGAAAAACCTTCCCCTGTAAACATATACGAAGCTTGCGAATGGTCGGCTGTTGCTTTGCTTTCAGAGTTTTCAGCAATGAACAACGCAAAGACCATGAAGATGCCGGATTTTAGGGATAAAAACTTAGAGAAAGTCACGAAGATATAGTTTTTTCGTATTCTTGTTCTTCTTTTGATGAAAAGAACCCTTTTTACAGGGTTCTTTTTGTGTTTATAATCATGTACATCGCTTTTTAAAGTTCGTGCATTATATCTTTCGTCGCCAGATATAGCCTGTTATACTTATCCTTGTACGGCTGATATATCTTGTTATTATCAGCATCAGGCTCAGTTGTCGAACGCAGCTTTATGTTCTTTGCAAGTTCATCGGTGTCCTTATAATGCCCAACACCTAAAGCAGCAAGCAAAGCATCTCCGTACGCAGCACCCCACGATATTTCCGCTACATTTTGTTTTTTACCGCTTATGTCGGAGACCATTTGAAGCCATTTTGGGTTCTTTACTCCCCCGCCGACAGCCATAACCTTCTTGGTCCCCATTTCCTTTTCGTCAAATATATCGAAATGCTGTGCTATACCGTAGCCCACACCCTCCAAGCATGCGTTGTAAATGTGTTCTCTCGTATGGAGCAAGTTTAGACCGAAAATCATACCTTTCGCTTTTGGATCATTTATCGGTGTTCTTTCGCCGCTGAAATACGGAAGTACTACCAAACCGTTCGAACCGGATTCGATATCCTCGACGCTTTTTGCCATTATTGCATAAGCATTTTCTCCCGTTTCCTCCGCTTGTTTCAAAATGTCCTTGGAAAAATTATCTCTGAACCATTTCGTAAGCGTTCCGGACGTTGACATACCTGCCGCTACTGAATATGTTCCTTCAAACATATACGGACCTGCCCATAATCTTTTATCCGTTGTAAACTTATCGACAACATGGATAATAAATATGCTGGAACCATACATCAACATCATATCCCCCGGATCCATAACTCCGACGCTCAAAGCTTCCGCTGAAGCGTCTGCAGTTCCGGTAACTACAGGAGTCCCGACACTAAGACCTGTTGCCTTTGAAGCTTCTTCTGTAATCTTCCCAGCAATTTCGTCCGTCCACTTACATTCGGCTAGTTGGTCTCTTCTGCAGAACAGGTCAAGTCCATCCTCCACCCAGTCAGCGTTCGGTATATCGTATATCGGTACCCAGGTTGCCGCTGTATAATTATCTATAACATAATTTCCGGTTAGTTTTGCTACTAGGTACGTAGCACCGGTTACAAACTTTGCTGCTTTTGCATAAATTTCCGGCTCATTATTCTTAATCCACAATATCTTTGCAGCAGCGGATTGAGACGTCACAGCTGTGCCGCATTTGCTGAATATCTCCTCAGCCCCGTAAAGATCTTCAAGGTACTTAATCTCCTCGCTCGCCCGGACATCAACGCCGTAAAGTATCGCTTTTCTTAAAGGGTTACAGTCCTCATCAACAGGCAAACAGCACGGCGCAATCGTTGAACACCCGAATCCCTCAATCAAATCAGGATCGATTTTAGATTTTTCAAGCATCGCTTTCGAGATTTCACAAAGATCCTTCCACCAAGTATTTTCCGCATCATGCTCCGCATATCCGGGCTTTGGTGATTCCATATCGTGCGGACAGGAATGCGTCGCAACGATATTCCCTTCCCCGTCTGTTATGGCGCCTTTACTTTCAAAAGTGCCGATATCAATCCCCATAAAATATTTTTCGCTCATAAAAATTTCTCCTACTCTTTAATATCTGTTTAATTCAAAAGTCTTATCAAGTCTTGTAAGCATACCCACTGCAAGTTCACTCAATTTCTCGAGGTCTTCGACAGAGCATACCTCTACAGGCGTATGCGTATATCGTGCAGGATATCCAAGTTCTATAGCTGCCACTCCTTCATTTTCGAGCTGTATATACGATGAATCCGTCAAGATTCCAAGTCCTGCAAAATACTGAGTATTTATTTTTTCCTCTTCAGCCGTTTTCTCAGCAAGTTTAACTAAACCCGCATGCGGCAAAGTTCCATTCAAAGTTCCTCTGCCGTGAAAAGAATACATACCGATACAGGGACCATTCCCGATTTTATCCTCATATCTCACCTTCAAATCCGGAGTGTCTCCCGCGAGCATAACATCCAAGCATATCGCAACATCCGGCTCAATCGTCCTTGCTGCCATCATAGCTCCACGAAGGTTGAACTCCTCCCAAGCCGTCCCGACGATATAGATATCCGCTTTTGGCTTTTTGTCTTTTAACAAAGAAGCGATTCTTACAAGGGAAGCACATCCTCCTCTGTCATCAGCGGCCGTACCGAAGACCATATCTCCCATAAGCTCGCCAAACTTCGGTTTATAAAGTGCAGGACACCCAATCTCAATCCCTGCCTTCCGCACTTGTTCTGCACTGGATGCACCAATATCAAGGTGCAGCTTTGTGACAAAATCCACTTTGTATTTTTCATCAGGAGAAGTGGCGTGGTGCGATTTCATGCCGATAACTCCATCTACATATCCGCCGCTCTTCGTCCTTATCGAAACATCAAGCCCCGGCAAAACCTTTTCGGGTATTCCACCGAGTCTGTCAACTTGAATAAACCCGTCATCCTCTATTTTCCTCACTATAAATCCGAGCTGATCCAAATGAGCATATACCATTACTTTCAATGCATCATCCTTACTACCCTTGATTTTCGCTATAACATTGCCTATTCTATCAATCCTTGTAGAATCAACATATCCCTTTATTTCATCAATAAAAGCGTATGCCATTTCGCTCTCATATCCCGAAACAGCCGGTGTAAGCATAAACCTTTTCAGAACACCTTTTAAATCCATTATTACCTCCAGATTTTATAAAATCTCTTTTACCTTCTTTGCGATCGCAACCCCTATGCTCTTATGATCTTCCGGCTCCATATGCACACAATCGATTGATGCTTTTCCATATTTGCCGGTTTCGAAGAATTCGCAATCGTTTTTCTTCGCAATCTCTTTATACTTATTAACAAGCTCACGGCTCTTTTTCGTCGATACATCATCAAAAACCGTGCCGAGTATCGTTTTATCCCATTCAGTTCCAAGTTCAATAGGGCTGCATATCAAAATTTTCGGGCACTTGCCATCTTTGCCGCAATTCGCTTTTTTCACGTACTGTACGAGCAAGTCCATTCCCCATGCTACATCCCAAACCGCCATATCAAATCTGTTTTTCATATCATTCGTGCCAAGCATGAAAATCACAAGGTCGAGCGGAGAATTTATCTCCAGAGTGATCGGAAGTCCTTCCTTGCCGCATCTTCCCTCTTCGATATAGTCTTCAAAAACCGTTGTTCTTCCGTTTAAAGCATTCTCATAGATATGATAATCTTCTCCCAATTCCTTCTTCATAACTCCGGGCCATCTCACATCGAATTCATATCTGCCGAATGTTTCGGGAATACAGCCCCACGTGTTCGAATCCCCATAACACAAAATATTTATCATATCCTCAATTCTCCCTCAACTTAGTTTTATACTATTACTTTATAAACATAAAAGCATATCATCCATATGCTAAATCGAACTGACCTATTGCATTATACTGTTTCATGATGTAAAATGAAAAATGATGTCGTGTTAAAGAGTGTTTGGGAATCATTTTGTTTCATATTATTGCATATTGCTCATGTGTACGGGTTATTTGCATGCTTTATGCACATTTTCTTTCATCTTATATCACGACTTCAGTATACCAATTACTTAAGATATTTGTCAACGATTATACATAATTACATGAATTAATGAACACATTTGGAGAGAGATATGAGAAAAACACTTGCGATTTTTGACTTTGATGGTACTTTATTCTTTGAGACTTTTGACCTCAACACTTTTGCTATAAATAAATCACTTGAATCCATTGATCTCCCCCCAATCACTCAAGATCAGCTTATACAAAGCATAGGTGATACTCTTCCGAATATAGTGAAGCGGCTTATAAAAACAGACGATAAAGAGAAAGTAAATCATTTTTGTGAAGTGATACTTTCCTTTGCCGACGAGTATATCCAAACGAGAGCGAGCTTTAAACCCGACGTAGTACAGATGATTAAGACACTTAAAGAAAGCGGTGCAACGCTCTGTATATGCTCCAACGGGGATAAGAGATATCTATACTCTTTGCTGGACAGGTTTGACTTAACAGAATATTTTGATACAATATGGTATGCTAAGGAAGGTATCCAAAAAAACGAAGCAGTGGCTATTATAAAGAGGAAATATGAATCCGACAGATGTTTTATGATAGGCGACAGAGAAGAGGATATCATCGCCGGCAAGACCAACGATTGTATAACTATCGGGGTCGTCGCAGAATATGAGGGTTTTTCAGTATCCGGAGCAGAGAATTTCGACATATCGGGTGCAGACTATCTAATATCCTCCCACCTTGATATAATACGTATAATTGCGGGTAAAGAAAAATAAACAAGTTTTCAAATAAAATTTATATATAAACGGAAGGAAAAATGATGATTGAAGTAGACACACATGTACACACAGTTTTAAGCGGACACGCTTTTTCCACACTTATGGAAAATATCAAGGTCGCAAAGGAAAAAGGTCTTAAAGGAATCGCAATAACCGAGCACGGACCTGAGGTTCCCGGTGCAGCACCATATTATATTCCGTATATCATTAGGACATGGCCTGATTATATGGAGGGTATACGTATCTATAAGGCTATTGAGGCCAATATACTCGGAACAAGCGGAAGGTTGGATATTCCAAAGAAGTATTTGGAGATGCTGGATTTTGTGCTCGCAGGGCTGCACTTCGTACCTGTTGAAGATTTTTGCAAGAGCAATACAACAGAAGCATATATTGCAGCGTACGAAAACGAATTGGTAGATGTAATCGCACATCCTGACAATGCGAAGTACCCGGCCGACTTTGAAGCCGTTGTGAAAGCAGCAAAAAAGAACGACAAACTTATCGAGCTGAATAACCAATCCATAAATATGCGGATTGGCGGAGCAGAGAATATACCCATAATTATGAATCTATGCATCAAACACGATGTGAGAATCGTTGTTGCAAGTGATGCACATATCTGTTACAACGTCGGTGAATTCGGTATTGCAAGCAAAATTCTTGATGAGCTTGAATTCCCTAAGGAATTAATCTTGAACTCATCAATCGATAAATTCGAGGATTATATATCGAACCGCGCGAAGAGAATCGGTAAGTCTTAGCGTTTCTTTCTTGCTTAGTCTGATAGAGAAATTTAATCAAGACAATTTTAAGCACACTCCAATAAAGGTGTGCTTTTTTTCGTATTAAATTATATAGTATTGTATTTACAAATCCAGCGTTTGCCCAATTGTTAACTCTTCATCGTCAATCGCTGTTTTCAATACTTTCTTCATATAAAAATGGAATCTTTTAATTGTATCAAAGCTTATGACATGAGTTTGATATTCATAATATACTTTTAAAGACCCGCCTCCGTCTCCATCCATAACAGTAATATAGATGGGCGTGGATATAGTGCCGTTGCCATACCATTTCGTTTCAATTTTCATATCCTGTGATAAGCTTAGCTTTACGGGCTGGAAAGTCAGTATACCATCATGGTAGGTAGCAAGCTGCGGAACACTGAACAACTCTGCCCATACTTTTGAAACTTCAAGCGGGTTTATCTCCGCATGTCTATATATCTTTGATTGCATTGCACATATTTCCTCACACGCCTTTATACAAGTCATGTTTTCATCAAAACGTGTTCTAAACGGCATATAGTGAACCCTGCTTCCTCCAGTGTTTTTCTCCTTCAAGGTTCCCCGCCTTGCGATAACCGTATATAAGCTGATGTCCTTCTCTCTTTTGTTCACCTTTGAAAAGTAGCTTCTCAAAGCATATAAAATCATGGATTGCATCGTTATCCTGTTCTTTGAGCAATATCCTTCCATTTCTCCGACCAGCTCTTTCGATAATGGCAGCATTATATTGTTTGCTTTGGTAAACAGGCTGAAGAAAGGACCGAAACGCAATTTCGGGTTCTTCTTTTTCTTCCTGTATTCTTCCAGAACTGAATATCCGTTAATATGAGTATAAATCGGCTCATCGTCGATATTATACTGGCTTTCCCAAAATTCTCTGTCCAGGGTATGAGCCTTGGATTTCTTATAAGCGAGTTCTTTTATCAGCAGCTCTTCGTATGGGTATAGGGGTTTTGGCAAGTCGGTTTTATTCACCAAAGAATCATATACGGACAGAATATCCTTGAAGAAGACAGTTATCGCCCAGGAATCCATAATCATATGGCTTACAGCGAAATAGATTCCTTTCTTCCCATCAAAGGATTGGAGAATGAATACCTTGCTCATCTGAGTGCCGAAGATTGTAACTCTTTTGCCTGCTATTTTATAAAGCTTTCTTTCCATCTCTTCCTTGGTTTTGCCTCGAAAGTCGAGATGGCCGATTACCGGATCTTCATGTTCGGCAAAATACTGTTTCATTGCCTTATCCACTTTTACGATGCGCATCCGAAACGAATCATTTCTCTCATATGCAATCTTTATCGCTTGCTCCAAAAGGTTTAAGTCAATATCCGAATCCGTCAATACAGATGTGCAAATATTGTTTACCTGTTTATGCAAAGTGAATTTTTGACTGTAGAATAAAATACCCTGTGCCGCGCTTAAATCATAATACTTTCTCTCCATATGCTACTTCCTCCAATATAGTCTTTATAACTATTTCATCACTCAACGGATTTCAATGATTCTACCATTGAGATATTATTGATTCTTCTATACATAGCGATATTCACCAGAACGACAAATCCAATCGTGATAAGAACTGCGTATAGGAAGCTGATGCCGTCTATATG
>Ga0180436_10000737_pt1 | contig 33090 bp, 27 predicted proteins | sample SS_ome_2_FD_132434 | JGI IMG/M metagenome (GOLD analysis project Ga0180436, IMG submission 132434) | Hypersaline lake sediment archaeal communities from the Salton Sea, California, USA - SS_3_S_2 metaG | ecosystem: Environmental > Aquatic > Non-marine Saline and Alkaline > Hypersaline >... | reverse complement strand
GCCTGATGCTTGCCCGAAAGATACACGGGGAACGGCAGAAAGACAACAATGCATCTTGCCCCTTGCATCCCGCATCCCGCATCTTGCATCCCGCATCCCGCATCCTGTATTCTGCATCGCCTGTTGCTCCGCGGCCGGCTGTAGCGGGGAATTGCAGTTTTCACCCGCAATCCAGCGGAAGGAGCCGGAGGATATATGAACCGACGCCAAAGACTCATGGCCACCCTGCGGGGTGAGCCCGTCGACCGCCCCCCCGTTTCGTTCTACGAGATCAACGGTCTGGACGAGAACCCGTCTGATAAAGACCCCTTCAATATCTATACGGACCCCTCCTGGCGCCCTCTCATCGAGCTGGCCGCCGAAAAGACCGACCGGATTGTGATGCGGGGGGTAGCTTACGCATCCGTTACCCCCGATCCGATCGAAGCGCTTGCCGAGAAAGAAAGCGTTGTGCGCGATGGAAGCCGGTTCACCGTCCACCGTGTCAAGACCGGTTCCCGTAATCTGACCATGCGTACCCGACGGGACCGGGACGTCAATACGGTCTGGACTGAGGAGCATCTCCTGAAGGGGCCGGACGATCTGCGGGCCTTCCTTGAAATCCCCTGTCCGGTAGAGGAGGGTGAGATCGAAACCGGCCCGGTCCTCGAAGCGGAGGCGTCTCTGGGAGACACGGGGATCGTGATGATCGACACGCCCGACCCGCTCTGCCTGGCGGCGTCGCTCTTCGACATGGCGGAATACACGGTGATCGCGATGACGGAGCACGCGCTGTTTCACCGTCTGCTCGAGCGCTTTGCCTCGACGCTGCTGCCTAGAACCGAGGTTGTCTCCGCGGCCTTGCCGGGTCGCCTCTGGCGCGTCTACGGCCCGGAGTACGCGTCGCCTCCTTACCTGCCGCCGCAGCTGTTTCGCGAGTATGTCTGTCGCTATGTAAGTCCCATGATCAAGTCCATTCAGCGCCACGGCGGGTACGCCCGCATCCATTCCCACGGCAACCTGAGGACTATTCTCGACGACATAGCGGCAATGGGGACCGACGCCCTCGATCCCATAGAACCTCCGCCTCAGGGCGACGTGCAACTGTCGTACGTGCGGGAGCGGTACGGCAGGGATATGGCACTTTTCGGCAACCTTGAAGTCTGCGACATCGAGAACCTGCCTACGGCGCAGTTCGCGAAGAAGGTCGAGCAAGCCGTCGCCGAAGGAACGGCGGGCAGCGGGCGCGGATTTGCGCTCATGCCGTCCGCGTGTCCTTACGGCAGGAAACTGTCCTCGCAATCACTGAGGAATTACGAGAAGATGATCGAGATCGTGGAGAAGCAGTGAAATGAAATCCCTGAGAAAGCTGTTCATTATCGTTGCCCTGCTGCTGAGCCTGGCGGGTTTGCTGGCGATCTTTCTGCCGCGTATTCTCTCGTCGGACCGGGCGCGCAGGGCGGTGCTGTCGAGTGCCAGGCGCAAGACCGGCGCCGCTCTAGATGTCGAAAAGTGGTCCCTGACATGGCGCGACGGTATCGATCTGAGCGGCGTCTCGTACGCGGACGCCCGAGGCGAGGTCGCGTTCGAAGCCGCCGGAATCAGGACCGGCGCCGGCATTGCTGATCTGCTCGGCAAACGCAAGAACCTTGGAACGGTCGAGCTGTTGCGGCCCGAGCTGCGACTGACGCCGGCCAAGCATCCCCCGGCCGCGCCGCGCCCGGAGGCGCCGCCGGAACGGCCGGCCGAACCGCTGCCGCCGGCTCCGCCGTCGGCCCCCGCCGCTCCGCCACGCCTGCCCGATATCCGGGGAACCGTTGTGGTGCATGACGGACGCATAGTTTTCGCGCCCCCCGATACTCACCCGCCGCTGGTGTTGCAGGATGTTGATGTGCGTGCGGAAATGACCGGGGGCGACGCCCCTCTCGTTTTTGAATTGTCCGCCCGGCAACCGGCTCCGGGAAGAGAATCGCCGGCTGCATCAGGCGAGCTTAGCTTGAAGGGCGGCGCGCGCCTGACCCGCAACGGCTTGCTCGATCTTTCCCGTCCCTCCGCGGAAGTCGACCTGGTATTAAAGAGTGTGGATATCGGTCCGTTCGCAACCCTGGGCGGCGCTTATGCCGATCTACCGAGCGCAGCAGGAACCCTCGACGGCACGGCGAAGATCAGTCTTGAAAGTATTGAAAACGTGAGCGTCAAGGGAGAACTTGCCGCGCGTGATGTCGAGATGACCGGCGGCCCGCTGGGAGACGACCGGCCTGCCTTCGAAGAAATCGCCGTTGCTGCCGACATGTGCCTGGATTCGGCGGGGCTGGCGATCGAGCGCCTGACGGCCCGCGTTCCCTTCGGCCGGCTGGAAGCGAGCGGGACGCTGCGCACCCCGTCCGGCGAGCGGATTCCGCGCGGCATGCTGTCGGGCAACGCGGAGGTGGATCTGGCCGGCCTTGCCGCGGCGTTTCCGTCGACCCTCAATATTCGTGAGGACCTGCGCATAACGGGCGGGAAGGCAAGCCTCGAGGGGGAAGTGCGATCCGTCGATGACAACCTTGAGGCAACAGCGTTGCTGCGCGTGCGGGATCTTGCCGGCGCGCGCGGCAGCGAAGTGCTGTCACTTGATAGTCCGTTGACCGTTCTGCTCAAAGGCAGACGGGGCGAAGAAGGCATCACGGTCGAGAATGTGCAGGTCGATGCCTCGTTTGCCAGGATCGCCGGATCGGGCACGGCAACGGCCGCGAACCTGACCGCTTCCATCGATGTCGGCGCCGCCCTGGCGGAAGCCGCGAAGTTCGTGAACGTGGGGGGGGCGAGGCTCGGCGGACAGATAACTGCGCGAGCGCAAGCCCGCAGAGCCGATACTGCCGGAAAGGTTTCGGCCGAGGTGGACGGGGCATGGAGAAACCTTGAAATCGTTGGTGGATCCCTGGAGATCCGGGAACCGGAATTGAAGTTCAGTGTGAAAGCCGACGCCGATCCGGCGCCGAAGGGCGCAGCGGAGACAGGATTCCCGGGATTCGGCAGCGTTGCGGTCAAAGCCGGCCTCGACGCCGACGGGCCGGCAATAGCAGGCGCGTTGCTGAAGGGAGACAAGCCGGTATTTGATAAGGCTTCCGCCGCGGCCGATTTTCGCCTGGATTCGACGGGACTGGCGATCGAGCGCTTATCGGCCGCATTGCCTTTCGGCCGACTGGAGGCGAAGGGCACGCTGCGGCCCGCGGCCGGCGGGAAGATTCCGCGCGGCACGCTGTCGGGCAACGCGGAGGTCGATCTGGCCGGCCTTGCCGCGGCGTTTCCGTCGACCCTCAATATTCGTGATGACTTGCGCATCACGGGAGGGAAAGCAAGCATCGAGGGACATTTCGAATCGGATGCCGAAGGCCTTGCCGTGAATGCGGTGCTGCGTGTTAGCGATCTTGCCGGCCGGCGCGCCGACGAACCGCTCTCGCTGGAGAGTCCGTTGTATCTGCTCGTTAAGGGAAGACACGGGCCGAAGGGAGCATCGGTCGAGAGACTTCAGTTTGATTCCTCCTTCGGCAGGATCTCCGGTTCAGGATCACCCGCCGCAATAGATCTGGAAATGGACTTGAACATGGCCGATGCGATGGCCGAGGCGGCGAAATTCATTGACGTCGGCAAGACACGATTGGGCGGAAAGATGACCGCCAGGGTACGAACACGGCCGTCCGAAGCGAAAGACATGCCTGGAGCTTCGGTCGAGGCGGTTTGGAAGGATTTTGAGTTTGCAGGCGAATCCATCGATCTCCGGGAGCCGGAGGTCAAACTCGGCATGGAGGCCGATGTTGACGGGGAAGACTTGGTGCTGCGTTCGCTGACGCTGTCCTCGCGGCCGATCTCAATTTCGGCCGCGGGAAGAGTGAGCGATTGGAAGCGTGAGCGCACTCTCGACCTGCAGGGCACGCTGACGCCCGACTTCGCGCTGCTGGGCGAAATGGCGTTGCCGCGCGACGGCGTGAAGCTTGTCATGGAAGGCAAGACGCCGGGCCCCTGCAGGATCAGGGCGCCGCTGGGCGGCGCAAGCGACAAGCCGCTGCTGGAGAGGGTCGAGGCGGACGGCCGCCTGCAGCTTTCGAGACTGAACTTCATGGGCGTAGACGCGCGCGGTGTCGACGCCGATCTCAGCATGAAATCCGGCCGGCTGCGCGCCGCGTTAACGGCCAAGCTGAACGAAGGCGAACTGTCGGTGACGCCGGTTTTCGAGCTCGGCGGCGGGCCGCCCGCGGTTGCTATCCAGGAGAAGACGCAGGTTCTCAAAGGCGTAAAGCTGACCGATGCAATGCTGTCGGAAATGCTGGCAACGGTCAGTCCGCTGCTGCGCACGAGCGCGGTTACCGGAGGCACGGTTGACCTCGCGATGGAGCCGTGCCGCTTGCCGCTGGGCAAAGCGTTCAAGCGGGACGCGGCATTCAGCGGCAGCGTCGGATTCAGCGACGTGGTCCTTGCGCCGGCCGGGCCGGCGCTCGAACTGTTGCAGCTTGTGCGGCTGGATCCGCGCGCGGTGGCGATCTCCAACGGAACGGTAGCGGTCACCTGCAGCAGCGGCTGGGTAACGGCGACGCCGCTGACGCTGGTTTCCGGCAAGCACCACATGCGACTTGCCGGAAGTGTGTCGCTTGACGGACCTCTGAAATATGCGGCGGAACTGCCGATCACGGAAAAGATGGTGGGGGCCGAAGTCTACGAGCAGGTGAAAGGCGTCTACCTGAAATTGCCGATCGGTGGCACGGTGGCTAAACCGAAGATCGACGCGCAGTCATTCAGATCGCTGCTCGGCAACGCCGTCAAGGATGCCGGCGGCAGGATTATTGTCGACCAGGGCACACAGTTGCTGAACAAGTTCTTGAAGAAACTGGAAGAGAAGCAGGCGGAGAAGAACCAGCCGCCGCAAGAGTAGTGTGGGAGTGGAAGGGATGAGCGTGAGAGTGCGCTTTGCTCCGAGCCCGACGGGGCACGTGCATATCGGCAATATCAGGGTGGCGATATTCAACTGGCTCTTTGCCCGGCACGAGGGCGGCAAGTTCCTGCTGCGCATCGAGGATACCGACCTTGAGCGATCGACCCCGGAAGCCGTCAAGGCGGCGCTCGACGCGCTCGACTGGCTGGGGATCGATTACGACGAAGAACCGGTTTACCAGTCGACCCGGCGAGACGCCCACCTGGCGGCGGCCGAAAGTCTGCTTGAGCAGGGCATGGCCTACAGGGAAGACAAGGGCGGGCTGGGCAAGGGGGAGTGCGTGGTCTTCCGCATGCCGGGCGAGGACATGTCGTTCCACGACGAAATCAAGGGCACGCTGCGCAAGGCGGCGGCGGATCTGAAGGATTTTGTGATCGTACGCTCGGACGGTTCGCCGGTCTTTCACCTGGCAAACGTGGTTGACGATATCCATATGGGCATCACGCATATCATGCGCGGTGACGACCACATCGAGAATACTTACCGTCACGTGGCCCTGTTCCGGGCGCTCGGGGCGGAAGTGCCGGTATACGCGCATCTTCCCATGATCGTGAACCGGCAGGGCAAGCCCTATTCGAAGCGCGACGGCGCGGCGTTTGTGGGCGAATTCAGGGAGCAGGGGTACTGTCCCGAGGCCCTGTTCAACTACCTGAGCCTGCTCGGCTGGTCGCCGGGCAACGACCGGGAAAAGATGACGCGTGAAGAAGCGATGAGCTTCTTCACGCTGGACAGGATCAAAAGCCATCCGGCCCAGATGGATATCCGCAAGCTGACAGATCTCAACGGGCAGTACGTTGCGGAGCTGCCGTTGGACGACTTTGCCGGGACGGTTCGGGAAGTGCTGGCGCGGTTTGAGTGGGGAAGGGACGTGGATGAGAGCTATTTCCGCCGGGTCTGCGAGCTGATGCAGTCCCGCCTGAAGTTGTTCACGCAGGTCGAGGAGTGGAAATATTACTTTACGGACGAGATTGACTACGATGAGAAGGCCGTTCGCAAGGTGCTGCGCAAGGACGGCGCGCGGCCGGGGCTGGAGGCAGCGGCCGGCGCGCTGTCGGAAGTCGAGTTCAACGAGCACGCCATCGAACGGGCGATCCGTGCCGCCGAGAGTGAGGCCGGCATGGTGGAAGGCAAGCTCAACCAGGTGCTGCGCGTGGCGGTGACCGGTTTAGCGCGCGGCGCCGGCATTTACGAGACCATGGCTTTGCTCGGCAAGGAGCGCTCGCTGAGGCGAATTCGGCATGCGGCCGGTGTGCTTTGCCGATAGGTCATGAAAAAGGGGCCATGCATACCGGAGACGTGCCCGGAAGGTCCGCTCATAGAGCGGACGCCACAGGATTCTCGACAGTGATGGCGGCGCTGCGAGCCGCCTGACGGTGTGCGGCGCGGGGAAACCGCGCTGAAATGCAGAAGGTTCACCATATGAATATGGAACAAGCGTCGGATTTCATTCGCGATATTGTTGAAGACGACCTTAAGTCCGGCAAACACGACACCATCGTGACCCGTTTTCCGCCCGAACCCAACGGCTACCTGCACATCGGGCACGCCAAGTCAATTTGCCTTAACTTCGGCATCGCCGCGCAATACGGTGGGCGCTGCCACCTGCGTTTTGACGATACCAATCCCGCCAAAGAGGAACAGGAGTATGTCGATTCCATCATCGACAACGTGCGCTGGCTTGGATTCGACTGGGGCGAACACCTGTACTTCGCGTCGGACTATTTCGAGCAGATGTATGGATACGCCGTCGAGCTGATCAGGAAGGGCCTGGCGTACGTCTGCACGCTTTCACCCGAAGAATTCAAGGATTACCGCGGCGTGCCCAACCGGCCGGGCAAGGAGAGCCCCTGTCGCAACCGGCCCGTCGAGGAGAATCTCGATCTTTTCATACGAATGCGAAAGGGCGAGTTCGAAGACGGGGCCTACGTTCTGCGCGCGAAGATCGACATGTCTTCCCCGAACATACACATGCGCGACCCGGCGATCTACCGCATCAGGAAAGCCGAACATCACCGCACCGGCGATAAGTGGTGCATTTATCCGATGTACGATTTTGCGCACTGCCTGGAGGACGCGATCGAAAGGATCACTCATTCAATCTGCACGCTGGAGTTCGAGGTTCACAGGCCGCTTTACGACTGGATCCTGGACAACGTCAGCGTGCGCTGTCATCCGTGTCAGATAGAATTCGCGCGGCTGAACCTGAACTACACGGTGATGAGCAAGCGCAAACTGCTGGAACTCGTACGGGACGGGCACGTCAGCGGGTGGGACGACCCGCGGCTGCCGACGATAGCCGGATTGCGCCGCAGGGGCTACACCCCGGCGTCCGTCCGCGAGTTCTGCCGGCGCATCGGCGTCACCAAGTTCGACGGCGTCAGCGATATCGCGCTGCTGGAATACTGCATAAGGGATGAACTCAACCTTACGGCGCCGCGCATGATGGCCGTGCTTGATCCTCTGAAAGTCATTATCGAGAACTACCCCGAAGGCAAGGAAGAGAATCTGGAAGGCATCAACAACCCGGAAGACGGTTCCGCTGGAACCCGTCCCGTCCCGTTCTCGAGAGAGCTCTTCATCGAGCGGGAGGATTTCAGGGAGGACCCGCCGAAAAAGTTTTACCGCCTGGCGCCGGGTCGCGAAGTGCGGCTGCGTTACGGCTATTTCATCACCTGCACCGGCGTTGTCAGGGATGAAGGCGGGAATATCACCGAAGTGCGATGCGCTTACGATCCCGCGACCCGCGGGGGCGACGCTCCCGACGGGCGCAAGGTGAGGGGAACGATACACTGGGTGTCGGCGCCTCACGCGGTTCCGGTGGAGGTCCGTCTTTATGACAGGCTGTTCAAGGCGGAGCGACCGGACGATCCCGCTGAGGGCGGCGATTTCAAGGCAAACCTGAACCCCGATTCGCTGCAGACCGTAGAGGCTTGGGCGGAACCGTCGCTGGCCTCAGCCGAACCGGCGGCGCGCTACCAGTTCGAGCGCAAGGGCTACTTCTTTGTGGATCCGAAAGACACAAGACCCGGTTTGCCGGTATTCAACCGCATCGTTCCTTTGCGCGACTCATGGGCCAGGATCGAACAGAGGGGTGGCTAAAATGCCTGGACGAGTCGTCGCGATCGTCGGCCGGCCGAACGTCGGCAAGTCGGCGATCTTCAATCGCCTGGCGGGACGCCGTATTGCAATCGTGCACGAGCAGAGCGGCGTGACCCGCGACCGGCTGATGCGCGAGATCGAATGGGACGAGCAGCGTTTCGAGCTGATCGACACCGGCGGGATCGGCAATCCGGCCGGAAAGAGATCGCGGGATGCAATCGAGGCGGGCATCCACTCGCAGGTGGAGGCGGCCCTGCAGGACGCCGCCGCGGCGATCTTTGTAACCGATATCGAGGCCGGTCTGGTTCCGCTGGACGAGGAAGTTGCCCGCCTGCTGCGTTCGGGCGGAAGCAGGATTTTTCTTGCCGTTAACAAGGCGGATGCTCCGGGCCGCGACGGGGACGCCGTGGAGTTCGAGAGGCTGGGATTTCCGGTTTTTCCGGTATCCGCGCTGCACAACCGCGGTTTCGACGAACTGATGTCGCGGGTGCTGGCGGTGCTGCCCGACGTCGAGAACGAAACGGAGCTTAAACCGCTGCGCGTTGCGGTCGTGGGACGGCCCAACGTCGGAAAATCCTCCTACATAAACCGCCTTCTGCGGAGCGAGAGGGTTATAGTATCGGATGTTCCGGGCACCACGCGGGACAGCATAGATATTCCGTTCGCGGTGGGGCAAGGCTCTCAGGCGCGGCACTACGTCCTGGCCGACACGGCCGGCATACGGCGCAGCGGCAAGATCGACAGCGCGGTCGAACGTTTCGGCCGGTTGCGCGCCGAGAAGAGTATCAGGCAGGCCGACGTCGTTGTGCTGGTGCTGGACGCGCTTCAGGGGCCGACCGCGCAGGACAAGAAAATTGCCGCGTTGATCGGCCGCCACCGCAAAGGCGCCTTGCTGCTGGTGAACAAGTGGGACCTGGCCGGAGCCGTGACGCAGCGGCAGTACGGACCGGCCCTGCGCAATGCCATGCCCTTCATGGGGCACTGCCCGGTGGTTTTTGTTTCGGCAAAGAGCGGCTACAACATAAGGCGCAGTGTCGAGGCAATCGACCTGGTGGCGGCTCAGATCAGGACCGGGCTGCCGACCGGGCTGCTGAACCGGGCCCTGCTGGACGCCGCGAAAAGGGTCGGTCCGCCTTCGGCCGGGGGCAAAGCGCTTAAGCTGTTCTATGCTACCCAGGTGGGGGTCGAGCCGCCGCGGGTACGGATTTTCGTCAACCATCCCCGCCGCGTCAGTCCGGCTTACGAGCAGTACCTTGTCGGCAGCCTGCGGGCGGCTTTCGGACTGGAAGGCGCCCCGCTGGTCCTCGAGTTCCGCGCGCGCAGGCGGTGACTTCGCAGTTGGGTGTTGACGCACGATACTTTCGTGGCAGAATGCCCGGATGCGAATTACCGATTTCCATACCCACGCCTTTCCAAATGCGCTGGCCGATCGGGCCATGGCAACGCTGCTGGCCGAGACCGAGGAAGCGACGGCGTACCATGACGGCAAGATTTCTTCTCTGCTGGCCTCCATGGATAAAGCCGGCATCGATCGGGCGGTGCTGTGTTCGATAGCGACAAAGCCCGAACAGTTCGACAACATCCTTGCCTGGTCTCAGTCGATAAAGTCCGACCGGATTGAGCCGTTTGCGTCTTGTCATCCGCGGGATACCGACATCGCGGCCCGCATCGGCGCCGTCGCGGACGCGGGACTCAAGGGTATCAAGCTGCATCCCTACTACCAGGATTTCGACCTGGAAGACGAGATCGCTTTCCCCATCTACGAGTCGCTCTGCGAGCACGGCCTGATCCTGGTTTGTCACACCGGGTTCGACATTGCCTTCCCGCGCATCCGCAAGTGCGATCCGCGCCGGATCGCGGCCGTGATCGAGCGCTATCCCGACCTCAGGCTCGTTACGACGCACTTCGGTTCGTGGGAGGATTGGGACGAGGTGGAGGCGCACCTGATCGGCAAACCCGTTTACATGGAAATCTCGTATTCTCTCCAGTTGCTGGGCCGGGAGCGCGCGCGCGGAATGTTCCTCAATCACCCGCGGTCGCACATGCTGTTTGGTACCGACTCCCCGTGGCAGGATCAGTACGAGACGCTGTCGCTGTTTCGGGCGCTGGGGCTGGGCGAAACATGGGAGCGCGCCGTGCTATGCGAGAATGCCCAAAGACTGCTGGATTGAAGACGTAGCTATTCAACCTGCCCGGGATTCTCAGCATATGTCCAAGCCGAATTGAACATCCAACACTCAAACTCAACCGACCGAGGCTTGAGCCGCCGAAGGCGGCAAATCACTTGGGAATTGGATGTTCCTTGCCGGCTGTTTGATATTGAAGGGGTCGTATCGGCGTGATTTTTGGCGCCGGGCGCTACGAGCTTGCCTTAGAGGTCTCTCTCCCGTTCCTCGAACGCCTTGGGACCTAGGAACGATACGTTGGCGCGGACCCCGAGGCGGTTGAGGAACTCGCTCTCGATTTCGACTCGCAGGTTTTCCATGCGGCTGACCGTGTCGGCGAAGAGTTCGCCGGTGACCTTGACGGATATGTCGACCCGATCTTCCGAGATGTTCAGAAGGAAGGGGTGGCCCGCCGCGCGGGTCTGCTCGAGCACGGCGACGATCTGGTTGTGGTAGAGCGGCATTTCATTGACGCGAAAGCGCCCGTCCAGCCGTTCGCCGGGGGTAATGACGGCGCCGGTGCGGCCGCAGAGGCACTTTTCGCGGTCGATCTTGCAGGCAATGCGCGTGCGGTAGCGCAGCAGAGGCATGGCCTCGCGCGCAAGCGTGGTAACGAGCAATTCTCCGTTTTCGCATTCGGCCAGGAACTGGTCTTCGTTGACGTGCAACCTGCCCTTTGCGCACTCAGTGCAGAGGCCGGGATCGAGCACCTCGGATACACCGAAGCCGCAGCGGATATCCGCGAACAGCGCTCTGCGCAGGATCTCGCGCTCGTCCGGCGGCAGGGGCCTGGAGAGCAGAACCGTGCGGACCTGCAGCGACTGGGGGTCGATGCCTCGCAGCTCGATGGCCGTTGCCAGTTTTAGGGCCTGGGTAGGAGTGGTAACCAGAATGCCGGCGCGGTAGCTCTGCATCATGGCAAGCTGATATTCGGTGTGATAAGCGTCCTGCGGGATGACGGAAGCTTCAATCATTTCGGCCCCCAGCATGTATCCCAGGGCCTGGGCAAATGTACCTTCGCCGAAACCGATCTGGATGACATCGTGGGCGGTGCCTCCCGCTGCAACCAGCTGCCGGGCGGCCAGCCGGCCCCACTGAATCAGATCGTTGCGGGTGTGGCCGTTGACGAGCTGCATTCCACCGGGACCGACGAAAGACTGGAGACGTATGACTTCGCGCAGGGGGAGAGCGAACATACCGTACGGAAACGCGGCGGCCAGCTCGCGCGGCGCGGTGGGGGGGATCTTCGCAAGATCTTTCAACGATTCAACCGAGATGCCCTCAAGCGTCTTCTTGTAACGCGGCACGTTTCTCCTGAGCCGCGCCAGCAGAGCCTGCAGCCGTTCGAGCTGGAAAAGCTCGAGTTCCGCGCGCGCCATGGTTTCGTGCCGGCGATCGAATATGTTCATTCCCAGACCTCCTTGTAGCCTTTGCCCAGGTAAGCCCGTTTCACTTCGGGATTGTGCAGTAGATCGGCGGTGTCGCCCTCAAGGACTATCTCTCCGGTTTCCAGAACGTAGGCGCGGTCCGCAATCCCGAGGGCGCCAACGGCGTTCTGCTCAACCAGGAACACCGTCACGCCGTGTTCCTTCAGATCGCGCACGGCACGGAACACTTCTTTCACGAGAAGCGGAGCCAGCCCCATGGAGGGCTCGTCCAACAGCAGCAACCGCGGCCGCGCGACAAGAGCCCTGCCGATGGCCAGCATCTGTTGTTCTCCGCCGGATAGCGTGCCGGCGAGCTGGCCCTGGCGTTCCCTCAGTTTCGGGAACCGGTCGAAGACCTCCTCGATGGCCAGATGCCTTGCTGCGTTACGGTAACCTCCCACGACCAGGTTCTCGCGTACGGTCATGTCACCGAAGATCCGGCGGCCCTCGGGCACCAGGACCGCCGAGTTGAAAACGCTTCGCCATGCGGGTTGACCGGTAGTTTCGCGCCCATTGATACTCACCTTGCCGTGCCACGGGTGCAGAAGCCCGACGATAGAATTGAGAAGCGTCGTCTTTCCCGCGCCGTTGGCGCCGACCAGGGCCACTATTTCGCCGCCTGAAACGTGCAGGCTGACGCCCTTGATGACCTCCAGGCTGCCGTAACCGCATTGCAGATTACTTACCCGCAGCATTTTCGAAATCTCCTCCCAGGTAAACTTCGATCACGTTAGGGTCGTTGCGTATTTGAGCGGGACTGCCTTCCGCCAGGGTCCTGCCGAAATCCAGGACGACGATTTCTTCGCAAACGTCCATTACCAGCGACATGTCGTGTTCCACTACCAGAACCGTCACTCCGCGATCCCTGATGCGCCGGATGATATCTCCCAGCTCGTCGGTCTCGCGCGTGTTGAGGCCGCTGGCAGGTTCGTCAAGCAGGATCAAGCGCGGTTCGGTTGCAAGGGCACGCGCCAGTTCGACCATGCGCCGCCGGCCGAAAGACAGCGATCCCACCGCCTCGGAGGCGGCTGAGGCGATTCCGACGGCTTCCAGTTGCTGCAGTGCCGCCGCGCGCATACGGTGTTCTTCGCGCCGTTGGCTTGGTGTCCGGAGGGCCGCGGCCGCCATTCCGCTGCGCGTCCGGCGGTGGCAGCCGACCATTACGTTCTCGAGCACGGTCATGTTGCCGAAAAGACTGAGGCTCTGAAAGGTGCGGGAGATGCCGCGCCCGGCAATCTGGTACGGTTTCAGGCCGGTTATGCGCCTGTCTTCAAAATAGACTTCGCCCCCGTCGGGGTGCAGCAAGCCTGAGATCACGTGAAAGAGCGTGGTCTTACCCGCGCCGTTGGGACCGATCACCCCCTTGATACACCCTTTCTCGACGCCGAAACCGACGTCGTCGAGCGCAACCAGTCCGCCGAAACATCTTCGGATGCTCTCAACCCTGAGTATCATCGTCCCTTACCGTTCCGGGTTGCGGGCCGCGTCCGCGCCGCAGCCATCTTCCAACAGGTGCTAGCGGGCCTTCGGGTGTCAAGGAAATGATCGCGATCAGAATTATGCCGAACGCGGCGTGGTCAAACGTTCCGAAGAAGCCCCGCAATGAGAGGAAGTTCAACAACGTGCTGATAAACAGCACGCCCCAGAGGTTGGCCATCCCGCCGGCTGCCACCAGGGCGACGTAGCGTACCGACTTGAGCGCGCCGGCTTCGGACGGGCCGATGCCGCGGTTGTAGTGAGTCAGGAAACACCCCGCGGCCGCGGCGAGCGCGGCGCTCAGAACGAAAGCTTTGAGTTTGTAGCCGGCCGTGTTGACGCCCATGGCGTTGGCGGCCTGTTCGCCGCCGTGAATCGATCGCAGCGCCCTGCCGACGCGCGAATGCACGAGGTTCAGCAGCAGCAGAAGCACCAGCAGGACAAGCCCCCATGCGAAATAGTAATTGACGACCCGGAAAGCCTTTCTTTCGGATATCACTATACCGAGGCCGATTTCCCAGGGAGGGACCCCGGTAATGCCGTCGGCGGCGCCGAGGAACTCCGTCCCGAGGACAATACGGTACACAATCAATCCGAATCCCAGCGTGCCCATTGCCAGGTAATGTCCCTTCAGCCGCAGGGCGGGCCAGCCTATCAACAGCGCAACCAGCACGGCCAGCGCGATCGCCAGCACGAAGGCGGCCCAGGGAGAGACAGTGACGAGCGTTTCTCCGTAAAGGTCGGGCCGCGCCCATAGCAGCCCGGCACTGCGCAGCACTCCGCTCCAGGCGGCATCGTGCGCGGCGGGAATGTTGCGCGTCGTCAGGGCGGCTGATGTGTACCCGCCGATGGCGAAAAAGGCGGCGTGCCCCAGCGAGATCTGGCCCGCGTAGCCCATAACCAGGCAGAGCCCCATTACGACGATGGCGTAGTAGGCCGACATGATGAGCTGGGTCAGGTAATAGTCCCGGCCGGCCGCGCTGACGGCGAGCTGAATTCCCGCCAGAATCGCCGCCAGTACCGCAACCGGGATCAATGCCCTTCGGGTCATTCCGCGATCTCCCTGGCTTCGTCGGCGGCGCGCGAGCCGAACAGTCCGTGGGGCCTGACGAAAAGCGCCAGCAGCAGGATGGCAAAAGCGGTGGCGTCCTTGTAGGCGGCCGGCAGCCTGATCACGCTGAACGCTTCGGCCAGGCCGACCGCGAGGCCGCCGAAGACGGCCGCCATGGGGTTGCCGAGCCCTCCCAGGATCGCCGCGGCAAAGCCCTTGATGGCCAGTCCCGTGCCCATATCGTACCGGCTCATTGAAATCGGCGAGATCATGCAGCCTGCCAGCGCGCCGATGCCGGCGCTGACCGCGAATGACAGTGTGCGCATATTGGAGGTGTTGATGCCGGCAAGGGCGGCGGCGATCGGGTTCGATGAACAGGCGCGCATCGCCTTGCCCCAGAGCGTGTACCGCAGAAAGCAGTGCAGCGCCGCGACAACCACCGCCACGGCGCCCAGCACCCAGAAGACCTGCGGGGAGATCGCCGCGCCCAGCAACTTTACCGACGAACACTCATTGCCCGTAAAGTACGGCAGCGAACGCACCTTCTCGTCCCATATGTGCAGGGCCGCCTCCCGGATTACTATCGAGAGCCCGATCGTAATTATGATCATGTGCAGGACCGAATGCGAACGCAGCCGGCGGAAAAAAACGATTTCCAGCACGCCGCCGCACACCGCAACCACCAGCACCGCGATCATTATCGATATCGGCAGAGGCATGAAAAGGGAAAGACTGACGGCTGTCATGCCGCCGAGCATCACGAACTCGCCTTGCGCGAAATTGATTATGCCCGTGGTGCTGTAGATGAGATTGAAGCCGATGGCCACGACGGCATAGATACTGCCGGTCGTGAGCCCCGAGAAGACATACTGGAGGATCTGCGACAAACCTTGTTCTCTAGAGCGCGCAGCCCCGAGGCGGTACCAATACGATCTGCCCCGGGGCTGTCGCTGTCGCGGGCGGTCCCGTTATTTCTTTTCCATCAACACGAACTTCCCGTCCTTGACGGTAAGCATTTCGAAGGCGCCGAGGTCGAGACCGTTGTGGTCCTCCGCCGAGAAATTGAAGGTCCCCCCGGTGCCCACGAAGCCCTTCATGCTCTCGATGGCGTCGCGCACCTTCTCGCGGTCCGTGCTGCCGGCGTTCTCGATCGCCTTCACGACGATCATCAGCGCGTCGTAGGCGTGTCCGCCGAATGTGCTGACGGGCTCGTTATACTTGCCTTCGTAATCCTTCTTGTATTTGGCCAGTACAGCTTTCTGAGGGTGGTCGTCGGGCAGAACGTCAATGGCGAGCAGTCGGCCGCACGGGAACAGAATACCCTCGGCCGCCTCGCCGGCCTGCTCGACGTACTTGAGATTTCCGAAGCCGTGGCTCTGGAAGAGCGGCGCATCCATCCCGATCTGTTTCATGTTCTTGGCGACAATCGACTGCGCCGGCACGATCGACCAGTTGACGACGGCCTGCACCTCGCCCGCCTTGACTTTGGTGAGGATGTCGGTCAAGTCCGTTGCGCCCTTGTCGTACACTTCGTTGACGGCGATATTGATGCCGAAGTCGGGAGCCATCGTTTCGAGCTGTTTCTTGCCGGCCTGTCCGAATCCCGTGTTGCCGCTCAGCACGGCTATCTTGGAGATGCCCATGTCCTTCATCGTCTGGTAAATCCAGGTAACGGCCTGGCTGTCCTTCTGCGGCGTCTTGAAGACGTACTTGGCCACCGGATTGACGATGACCTCCGCCGCGGCGCAGGATACGAGGATCATTTTCTCTTCCTCGCAGATCGGTTTGATCTGCATGGTCTCGCCGCTCGTCGAGGGGCCGATTATGGCGAGAACCTTGTCTTCCTCGATGAGCTGCTTGCAGAACGAGACGGCTTTTTCGGGGCTTGCGCCGCTGTCCTTGACTATGAGTTCGATCTTATGCCCGTTCACGCCGCCCGCGGCATTGATCTTTTCGACGAGCATCTCCGCCGTCTTGGCCTCGGGCGCGCCGAGGAACGACGCCGGCCCCGTAACCGCGAAAATCGCCCCGATCTTCACGGATTCGGCCTTCTCCTCCGCCTTTCTTGACCACGGCCAGGCCAGGGATGAGACCGGACAGAGGCACGCAGACGCCAGAACAACTACCGCCGGAACCAACACCCAACGCTTCATCTTACCCCCCTCTACTGGTTTGTTTCCGGGCGCCGAATGCCCGCCCCCTGCGGGCGACGGCGGCCCGACTGATTTACAAGGCAGCACAAAATCGCAGGCAGTTTGGCCATATCGGGAGCCGACGTCAAGAGTGTAATGGCATTTTTGCGGATAGCAAGTCGGCGCGCCGCGACGGGATCGTGCCAAAAAAAGTTCAAAAAAAGCTTGCCTTATATTCGTTGAACGTTAGAAATACCGCAAAATCTTATCACGCCAAAGGTGTCCGCCCGCCGGGGCGGGTCCCATCAAAGAGGGGCGGTAGTGCCGCCGGCGAGCGGCTGAATCAAGAAACAGGAGTTCTGGTATGAGACGGAGAGGCGGAGTAGGTGTTGTGTTCATGGCTGTGCTGGCAGCAGTCTGCATCGCGGCGCAATTCGCGCAAGCGGCGTCCGTTGCGGACTGGGCTGGAGAAACGTTGGACAAGTGCTGCTTCGGAGGGGACATCCGGATCAGGCAGGTTCACTTCGACGAAATTCCAATTATCGCGGATCCTCCCGGCGTAACGCGCGGCGGAGAGAACTACTTCTTCCGCTTCCGTACGCGTCTCTGGGGCCAGTATGACCCTTCTGAGACGGTTACGGTCAAGGCGCGGCTGGTGAACGAGTTCCGCGAGTTCATGGATCCGGACATGGATATGGCGCCGGATGTTTCTTCGTACGACTTCCCGGACGAGCTCGTCGTCGACCAGCTCTACCTGGAAGTACGTAACCTCCTCAGCGAACGGCTGGACGTGAAGATCGGGCGGCAGGACATGATCTACGGTACCGGCAAGATCATTCTTGAGGGTACGCCGAAGGACGGTTCGCGCACGATCTACATGGACGCCGCCAAGCTGACGTGGAAAGGCATGGAAAATACCACGATCGATGTGTTCGGCGTCTATAACCAGTCGGAAAACGACCTGAGCATCAATGACTTCGACGGCCAGCCCGACAAGCGTGACGTTACGGGATACGACGGCGGCTTTAACGATAACGAAGAAGCCGGCGCCGGAATCTACTTGAAGAACAAGTGCATGGCCAAACTCCCGTTAGAGGCGTACTACATCTTCAAGGACGAGAGCAAATGGACGCCTAAACCGAACGCGGACGGCACACCCAAGCCGGACGTGGCAGGCCAGGAAATTCACACCGTCGGCGGCAGGATTATGCCCAAGATGGAAGGCGGACTCGGGGCCAACCTCGAAGTCGCTTACCAGACCGGCGAAACCGACGACAACATCGATGTCGAGGGCATGATGGTCGACGCGGTGGTGAACTGGACGATGCCCGTTATGGAAGATATGAAACCGACGCTAGGCGTCGGCTACTACTATCTCTCGGGCGACGACCCGGACACCACTGACGAGTACGAAGGCTGGAACCCGCTTTGGGGGCGCTGGCCGCAGTACAGCGAATTGTACATCTATTCCTGGGACGCCGAACGCGCCGGGCGCTGGTCGAACCTGTCGATGCCTCATGTCGACCTGAGCTGCGTGCCTTTCAAGGAAGGCAAGTTTACGGCGATGGCGGCAAAGCTGACGGCCGACGAGAATGACGGCCCCGGTCCCGGCGACGAACGCGGGATGCTGTACGTGGCGCGGCTCGATTTCACGCTGGCAAAAGGCGTGCTCGGAGAGAAGGATAAGCTGTTCGGCCACCTGATCTACGAACATCTGGATCCGGACGACTATTACAACGTGGACGAAAACGCCCACTTCGCGCGCTGGGAACTGTCCTACGCGTTCTAATCGGAAGAACGCCAGAACGAAGAAAAGAAGCGGATCGGAAGACCTGGTCTTCCGGTCCGCTTTATTTTTGCGACGCAGGACCGCCCGCGGCGTCAGTCGCCCGAACTGAAAAGCTCCACCGGCGCCAGCACACTGCACCCCTTTGACTCCAGGAGCTTGATGGCGGCGTCGGGATCGTCGAAGCGAAAGACCAGTACCGCCTTGTTGCCGCGGCGGAAGGTGAAGGCGTACATGTACTCGATGTTGATATTGCCGGATTGAAGAATCTCCAGCACTTCCGCCATGCCGCCCGGCCGGTCCTCGACCTCGGTGGCCACGACCTCCGTGACGTTGACCACAAACCCTGCCAGTTCCAGAACTTCCTTGGCCTTCTCCCAGTCCTGCACGACCAGGCGCAGGATGCCGAATTGCTTTGTGTCGGCCAGCGAGAGGGTCTCGATGTTAATCCCGGCATCGGCCATGGTCTGGCAGATCGAACTGAGATGCCCCGGCTTGTTTTCGAGGAAAAGTGAGAGTTGCTGAATCTTCATTGTGCAGTCCTTTCTCTTGTAGCCACGGACCTGTCACGCCGAAGCCCCGACCCCCGCGAGGTCGGGGCGAAGGCGGGTTTCCTGCTATTTCATCTCGCGGTTGTCGATTACGCGCCTGGCCTTGCCCTGGCTTCTCTGAATCGTGTGCGGTTCCACGAGGCTTACCCTGGCGCGGATGCCGGTCACCGACGCGATGCTCTCGCCCAGCTTCTGCTGCAGTTGTTCCATCGATTCGACGCGGTCGGTAAAGAGCTCTTTGGTTACTTCCACCTGCACCTCGATCTGGTCAAGATCCTTTACCCGCGTGAGCATGATCTGGTAATGCGGCAGTGTTCCCTCAACGCGCAGCAGGGCTTCCTCGATCTGCGACGGAAAGACGTTCACGCCGCGGATGATCATCATGTCGTCGCTGCGCGCTCCGATGCGGCGCATGCGCCGCATCGTCCGCCCGCATTCGCAGGGCTCGGTGATGAAGTGCGTAATGTCCCGCGTGCGGTAACGGATCATGGGCATGGCCTGTTTGCTCAGCGTGGTGAGCACCAGTTCGCCCTCTGCGCCCTCGGGCAGCACCTCGCCGGTTTCCGGGTCGATTATCTCGGGATAAAAATGGTCCTCGAAAATGTGCAGGCCGGACTGGACGCGGCACTCGCTGGCGACGCCGGGTCCGATGATCTCGGATAGCCCGTAAATGTCGTATGCCCTGATGCCGCCGGCGGCTTCAATACGCTCGCGCATGGCCTCGGTCCATGGCTCGGCTCCGAAGATGCCGGCTTTGAGCGGCAGCGACTTCATGTCGATGCCCTTCTCGGCCGCTACCTCGATAAGGTGCAGAAAGTAGCTCGGCGTGGCGCAGATCACGGTGCTGCCGAAATCATTCATGACCATGATCTGGCGCTCGGAGTTGCCGCCCGAGATGGGGATTACCGTGGCGCCGAGCGCCTCGGCGCCGCAGTGCAGACCCAGCCCCCCCGTAAACAGGCCGTAACCGTAAGCATTTTGCACAACGTCGCCGCGCCGGACACCGCAGGACGTCAGGGTGCGCACCATGACGCTCGACCACACGTCCATGTCGCCCTGCGTGTAAGCCACGACGATGGGCTTGCCGGTGGTCCCGCTGGAAGCGTGCAGTCGCACGACTTCACTCAGCGGGCTGGCAAACAGTCCGAAGGGATACGTATCGCGCAGGTCGGTCTTGACCGTGAACGGCAACCTGGCGATGTCTTCAAGCGATTCGAGGCAATCCGGCGTCAGCTTCAAATCGTCCATGCGTTGCCGGAAGAGCTTGACCTTCTCATAGGCTCGGGCGACCACGACGCGCAGGCGGTGGAGCTGCGTCTCGCGCAGTTGTGCTCCGGGCAGATAATCGGGCGCGCTTGCCGGATGTACGGGTGTATCGCCGTCGTTCCAGAATTCAATCATGGTGTTTCTCCTTGTCTGCGGTCGCCCTCCCCAGCGCAAAGGCCGCGGCGTTTGCGTCGTGCAGTTTCGCGGGCAGGTATTCGAATATCGCCTTCCGCCATACGTCTTCGGGAATACGTAGAAACGCACTGAGCATGCCCATCATGGCCACGTTAAGGGCCTTGGCCGTCGGCAGCTTGGCGCGGTCAATCATGCCCTCGTGCAGTAGAACGCCGTTTGCGCGCAGGCAATGGCGCGCCGGCTCGACCTGTGTTTCTTCAAGAACCACCAGGTAGTCCGCTTCGCCGGGCGGGACCATGGGGCTCAGTACGCGATCGCCGAAACGCACGTCGCTGGTGACCGATCCGCCGCGCTGGCTCATGCCGTGCACCTCGGCCTTCTTGACGTCGTGGCCCGCGAGAAACGCGGCGTAGGACAGCATGTCGGACGCCTTGATTACGCCCTGTCCGCCCAGGCCCGCGATCACTATGTTGGTGATGTCCACCACTTCAGTCTCCACCGGCGCTTTCCAGCCGCTTCAGCATCTTTACCGCCAGGATGCAGGGGCTTCTGACGATTATGACGCACAACTCTTCGCTTTGAAGGCACTCCACCAGGCATTGCTCGATCACCTCGCCGCCCTCGCGGGGGTTCAGGACGTGCACGCGTTTGATCCCGAGAGCGCGGGCAAGTTCCTCAAACACCACCTGCCCGGTCGGTTGATGATCCAGCGTCCGTCCCGTTCCGGGATGCTCCTGCAGGCCCGTCATGGCCGTTGTGCTGTTGTCCAGGATCATCAGCACGTGGCCCGTTGGCGGCGGGTTGTATATCATTTCCACAAGGCCCGTAATGCCGCTGTGAACAAACGTGCTGTCGCCTATAACACTGACGACGCGTTTGGCCTGGTCCGGCGGCAGAACGTGCCGCAGGCCGAGCCCCACGCCGACCGCGGCCCCCATGCACACGCACGTGTCCATCGCCTCGAAAGGCGGCAGCACCCCCAGGGTGTAGCAGCCGATATCTCCGGAGACTATGCAGTCGTGCTTGCCGAGCACCTCGAACGCGGTGCGGTGCGGGCAGCCGGGGCAAAGCCGCGGAGGTTTGCCCCTGGGGGGAACGGGTTCAGGGGAAGTGTCGCCGTCAAGGATGCGCCGCACGCGTCCGACGTTGAGCTCGCCGAAGCGGTACATCTCGTCCTTACCCTCGACGACGATGCCGGCCGCGCGGCAGGCGTCTACCAGCACGGGGTCGTTTTCCTCGATCACAACGCAGCGCTTGACCGACCCGGCAAACGCCCTGATCTTGTCGAGCGGCAACGGATACGTCACGGCGAGCTTCAGGTGGCGGGCCCGCGGCGCCGCTTCAAAGGCATGCATCGCGGAAACGCCCGAGCTGATTATCCCAAGCTCGGCGGAGTCTCCGGTTTCGCGATTCAATGCGGAACCCTCGTTCCACTGAGCGATCCGCGCCAGGCGGTCCCGCATGCGCCGGTGAGCCGGACGGGCGTTGGCGGGAACCATTACCCGCGCCGAGCGGTTATGCTCAAAGAAAGGTTTGCCGAGCGAAAACTCGACCGTCCGCGGCGTAACGATGGTCTTCGAGTGGCTGATGCGCGTGCTCAGGCGCAGCAGAACCGGTGTATCCCAGCAATGCGATATCTTCAACGCCTCGATGAAGTAATCATACGCCTCCTGCGAATCGGAAGGCTCGAGCATCGGCACTCCGGCGGCAACGGCATAGCGGCGGCTGTCCTGCTCGTTCTGGCTCGATGCCATGCCGGGGTCGTCGGCGACAACCACTACCAGCGCGCCGGTAACTCCGGTTTCGGCCGCCGTAAAGAGCGGATCGGCCGCGACATTCAGACCGACGTGCTTCATCGTGGCCAGCGCCGCGCCGTTGCCGAAGGCCGCGCCGAGTGCGACCTCCAGGGCAACCTTCTCGTTGGGCGCCCACCGTGCGGTGCCTCCAAGGCCGGAAAGAGTCTCGAGGATTTCGGTGGACGGGGTGCCGGGATACCCGGTTCCCAGATCAACCTTCGCGTCAAACGCCGCGCGCGCGACCGCCTCGTTGCCGTTCAACAACAATCGCTTCTGCTCGTTCATCCCGTGCACCAACCTTTATTCGGAACCATTTCCCTTCGGCAGTTTCGCGCGAACGCGTGCATCTATAGCGGATTGAGACGATGTAGTCAACTTCAAGCATGAGGCGCCGGGCGTCGCTTGCTTGCGAGCGGTCGGTTGATCCGGGAGCGTGCTCATGGCACAAGGTCAGAGCCTTTCATGGAACGGCTGCTACAGTTGTTGCGGCATCGGTTCCGCCGGACGATCGGTGTTGCCATAGCCGGTAGTCCCGAGATCGAAACCGAATTCCTCAAAGATATCCTCGAAATCATTCGCTATCTGGCGGGGATCGACGTCTCCGTCCCGGCAAGAGTAGTCGTGGCCGCTGCTGTACGACCTTACACTTTCGGCTTGCGCTTTCAGAACTTGCCTGAAATCCTCCGACATACCGATACCTAACCGGCTGTAGACGGCGGAAATAGTCTCGAACGGCTCCCGCTTCAACTCGTCATAGTTCACCGTCATACACACGTCGTCCGGCATGGATTTCATTTCGGCGAGCGGATGACGGTAGTAGGTCTTGAGTATCTCGTAAAGCCCCTCGACCAGGGCGGGCGCGGGCTCATAACGCATGCAGGTGCGCCACATCTCCCGCGCCATGCTCAGCATGGAAGGCACGACGTCCAGCGGGGTGCGCACGGCGCAGATGAAGCGCGCGTCGGGGAATACCTCGCGCAGGTTTCTGACCTTGGGTGAGAGCATCGGGCTCTTGGAAAGCAGGCAACGCCCCCTGCCGCTGACGTAGGCCTGGCGCTTCAGGCAGCCCTCGTAGAATCGCATGATCCGCTCGCGGCTGCGCCGGTCCAGCGCGGTGTCGAATTGCCCGAGACGTCCCAGCTCCGCAAAGGGGAAGAACCAGATCAAGTCCAGGCAGGAAAGCGTGTGCATCAGCAACTTGTCGTCCTCCTCGGGCAGGAAGAGTCCGATCCTGTGCAAGCGGTCGAAATCAGCCGATGCCCTTGCCATGCGTCTTTCGATTGCAGCCAGCGCCCTGCCGCCCAGCTTCCTGTCGAGAGCGCCCAGACGGGAGATGAATCTCTTCTGGATTATCGACGGGAACGCGATTTCCCAGGTACGGAACGAGAAAAACCTTTCCCTGTCGGCCGCCAGTATACGTTGTATTACGGTAGTTCCGCTGCGCGGAGGACCCAGAATAAAGACGGGGCGTTCCAGGCGGACCCTTCTGAAGCCCGGGAAGAATAGATTGTCCAGGGCAAGACAGATCATGTTGAGCGTGTATTGGACAGGGAAGAAGAGCATGAACGCCATGAGGAACAGGAGGCGCCGTCCGACGGGCGGCGCTCCGGCCTCCCGCCATCGGAAGAACGACAGGTAAAGCAGTCGAAAATACGTTCTGAAACCGAAGTACATCGCCGATTGCTCTCAGTCCGGGCGCCTCGCCGAGCCCGACGGACGTTCATAGTAAGCTGCCGCGCGGTCCAGGGAGCTCTTCGCCAGCGGTGCGATTAGCCATTTGTAGATCAAGACGGCCGGCAGCGACAGAACAAGCAGGGACGCCAGGAAAACGCCGAAGATCGCCAGCGCAAGACAACGGCGGCGCTCTCCGGGGGCTCCGCAGCGTCTGACCGCGCGTGCCCAGAAATCGAAAACGGCCCGCGCCGCGTGTTCCTGCGGAATCAGGGCGCGATTTACGCTGACCGCGCCCAGGCCCTCCAGCATGGGCCTGCCTTTGCGCTCGCGGCCCTCGATTAACGCGGCGCGGACGGCTTCTCCGAAACGCCGCGCGCCGGCGATTTCGGCTGGATCGACGCCCGCCGGAGGGAATATCCCCCAGAAAGCGTTCCTTCTGCCGGTCCACATCCAGCGGAGTGTTGTTACGAGATTCTGCAAGGCGTTTCCAGAGTGCACGAGCGCAACATGGTCGGTGTGCACGGCGCCGATGCGCGCCAGGTGCGCCTTGACCAGTTCCTGTGCCGACAGCCACTTGTCGCGCGCGTTGACTACCGTCACGACCGGTGTGTCCTTCATGACCCGGGCCGCGGGTGATTGAAGGAAGGCGCTGACCGGCGGCGAAGGGGCCAGGTACCAGACCGTGTACGCCAGGATGACAAGATCGAATCTCGATCCGGCGTCGATCGGCAGGGGCGCCAGTGCCGGCGGAATCATCAGGGCCGACTCCGGGAAGGCATCTAGAAAAGCGCCGATCGGCCATGGGAAGGGGTAGGGCGGCAGCGGCGCCAGCCGTACCGAGACGACTTCAATGCCTTCAACCGCATGCAGCGGACCGAGAATCGATTCGACAATTTCCGTGAGTTGGCCGCTCTGCGAGTAGTGAACGGCCAGAATCCTCTTTCTAAACGGCTCCGGCGGTTGCGCTCGGCCTTCAGAATGATTCTCAGGTGCTATCAACGCCATGACAACCAGCCGCTTTCCTGTCTGAATCTCGCGCCGACGGCGCCGGCCAGCATATCGAAATCATGGCGCACCCTTTCTTCGCCCATGACTTCCATCAATTCAAACGGGCCGCGCTCCATCAACAGCACCTCCTTCATGCCCCGGTCAAGGTCGGCGGCAGAGGCCGACCCGGCGCGGAGACTGTAAAGCGCCCCGTTGAGGATGGCATAGAGCAGACGGCGCGACAGTACGTCGTCCGCCTGCCGCTCGACCGGCCCGCGCGTTATTGAAGGGTCAACGTAGAAGTCGGCCCTGTCGTCAACCGGGCGGTCGCCATCGTAGCGGTACAGTCCCGCCGAAGTCTTCCTGCCCAGCCGGTTGGCCGCCAAGAGCACCTGGAAGAGGTACGGCACGTGGAATCCCCCGCGGCCGGCACACTCGTCGCGCGTCAATAAGCGTTCCGCGTTGCCGGCTGCACGCGTGCCGAAGAGGCCCCCCATGGCGGTGGTGTTCCGCAGTCCCCTGACAAATAGATCTATGCCTACGGCATCGGCCGATTCGCACGGGCCGAGACTGCAGAAAGTCCTGGCGAGGGCGTCGACTTTAGAAGGCACGGCCTGTCCCTCTTCCAGGATGTACAGGGCTTCTGTGTAGTAATACGCCAGGATGGAATTAATGACGGATCCCGGCCCGTCCCGGACCTCGATCGGTATTCGGGAGATGCCGCCGCAGAAATCGCGCAGGAAGCCCCGCAGCTCTTTCGAAGAACCGCTCCAAAAGATGATTTCAACCAGCCTGATCAGGGCGGCCGGGTGGAAGAAATGCAGCCCGCAAAAGCGGCCCGGGTAACGCAACCCGGATCCCATCCGTTCGATCGAAAGGCTCGAGCTGTTGCTGACCAGTACCGCGTCCGGACGCACGATCCCTTCGATCTGCTTGAAGAACGCCGCCTTCCGATCGAAATCCTCGGTGATGGCCTCGACGACCAGGTCAGCCGCGGCCAGGTCCGCCGGATTGTCCGTGACGCGCAGCCGCTTCCGCCGCGACTCGGCCTCCTGCCGGGTGATCGTACCGCGCCGCGCGGAGCGCCGCAGGTCCTTGAGGCATTTGCGTTCGTGCTCCCCGGCCTGCGCCGCGTTGCGCGCGTAGAGCGTCACGTCGAGGGGCGACCGCGCCAGCAGACGGAAGATCTCGCCACCCATTTTTCCGGCGCCGGCCACGGCTACATTCATCAGCCACCTGCAAGGCGATGCGCTACGGCGAGCGCGACATGAGGATACTGCAAAGATGTCCGCCGAAACCGAACGTGTTGGTCAGAGCCGCCTCGAGACCCTCGGCTTTGACCGCCCGGCCCGGGACATAGTGCAGATCGCACTCCGGGTCGGGGACTTCATAGTTGACGGTAGGCGTTATGGTCCGGGTCCGCAGGGTCAGGGCCGTTACGGCAAGCTGCAGCGCGCCGGCCCCGCCGATGCAGTGACCGAGCATCGATTTCTGCGAACTCACGGGAATGACGCCGGCTGTCTCCCCCAGAACGCTCTTGATGGCGATGGTCTCGTGCTTGTCGTTTAGGACGGTGGCGGTGCCGTTGGCATTGATATAGCCCACCGTTTGCGGGGAGACACCGGAATTTTCGAGCGCCAGCCGCATGCATTGCGCCATGCCGTCGGGATGCGGACGCAGTTCTTCCCGCCCCGACGGCCACGTCAGGAATCCGGCGCCGCGAATCCACGCGTAAACGGCGGCGTTGCGCGCGGCGGCATGCTCCCGGGACTCGAGCACCAGGGCGCAGCCCCCGTCCGAAAGAGCGCCGCCGTCGCGCCGGCCGTCGAAAGGCTTGACGGCGCCGGCGGGATCTCCGTTGCAGCGGGACAGTTCGCCCATGGCGCCGGCCCGCGTTATGTAATTGCGCGTCAGCAGGCAATCGACGCCGCCGGCTACGACCGCATCCGCAACGCCGTCGCGAATCATCTCGCAGGCCCGCGCAACGGCCCACGCGCCGGAGGCGTCGGCCGCCGACACCGTGAACGTGGGCCCGCGCAAACCGTACTCAATCCCGATCCATGCCGAGATCGCGTTTACCATCTCGCGGATTACCTTGTGCCTTTCGCTGGCGGAATCACCCAAGTCGTGCGGACTGCGCACGCTGGAACCGGAGGTGCCTATGACGACCCCGCAGCGCTTGCTGACAGCATCCTCGACTGCCAGCCCGCTGTCCGCGATGGCGTCTTCGGCGCATATGCGAATGAGACGGCTGGCCCGCACCGACTGCTTCATCAGTCGCCGCGGCGTCCGCTGTTTCTCGAACTCGTCGTACCCGGGCGGCAGCTCGCCTCCGATGGCGGTCTCGCAGCCCGCCGTATCGAACTTGGTGATCGGACCTATGGCGGATACGCCGGCAGTCAGATTATCCCAGCAGGCATCCTTGGAAAGCCCGAGCGGACAGATCATGCCGATGCCCGTCACGGCGATCGGGGCGCAGGCGGGCGAGACGGTAGATGGCGCGTTTGTCAAAAGATTACCCTTCGTCGGCGTGATCCAGGAGTTCCTCGCCCTTTTCGATAATTTCATATATGGACGCTATGGTCTCGCCGACGGTGGATATACGCTTGTTAAGCATGTACTGCCCGATGACGCGGACCTCCAGATCGATCCCGTATTTCTCCTTGAATTCATCGATCATCTCGATGAACAGAATCGAATCTCCCCCGAGATCGTCCACCACGCTGGACTCGTCCTTTATATCGGCGGGATCGACTTCGAATTCTTCCGCGAGGAAGCCGATGACATCATCGCGGATCTTCCGTTTTTCTTCATCCGTCAATGTGCGTGCCATGATATCTTCCCCCTCCTTCAGGTGTTGGATCCAAGGAAACAACAACGCCGGGATCACTCTATGCGCCCGGCCGGGTTGTGTCAATCACGCGCGGCGAGCAGGCGTCTGAACGCTTCGCCGCTTCGGCGGATAGCCTCCTCGTCGCCGCATTCCCTGGCGCAGACAACCATCTCCAGCAGCTCTGACACGGCTGAGGCAGGCGCGGCGATGACGGTCTTCACGAAGGAAAGCGTTCTCCGATGGAAATCCTTGCGCGGGAAGACCCGGCTGACGAGGCCGATCTCGGCGGCTTTTCCCGCCGGGATCATATCGCCCAGAAGCAACATCTCAACGGCCCTTGCTTCTCCGACGATGCGGCCGAGTCGGGCTGCCCCGCCGAGACCGGGCACCACTCCGGCCGAAAGCTCCGGCAGACCCATGCGCGCCTTGTCGGAACAGACCCGCACGTGGCAGGCCAGCGCCAGCTCGAGACCGCCGCCCAGGCAGGCGCCGTCTATGGCCGCCACCACCGGTTTGGACAGCTTCGACAGATCCGTCAACAGAGCATTGGCGCGGAGCATTGCGACTGCGTCGGGGCGGCCGGCCCGCGCGCGCAGCTCGTCCACGTCGAACCCCTTGGAAAACACGCTGCCTTTGCCGGTCAAGACCACCGCGCGCACCGCCGGATTGTGAAACACGGGGCGGCACTTGCTCAGGTCGCGCAGGAAAGCCGCGTTCAGGCGGTTGTGCGGGGGGTTGTCGATCGTCGCGAACAGGATCGCCCCTTCCATTGCCAGACTGAGCTGCTCGGTGCGCGGCAATTTCATCGGCTCAACTTCCCCGCCGGCGGGACCGGCCCGCGAATCACGCTTTCTCCAGAAGAAAACCGGCGTGCATCCATTTGCTGGATTCCGTCACGAAGCTCAGCAACTGGTCGCCCGCTCCAAGCTTGTTCTCCGCCAGGTATTCGTCAAGGGCGATGACGATCGCCGGGGCGCCGGGATAACCGCGCGTGCTCAGCCTCGTGTAGAAGGGAACGTCCGCCCGCCCCAGGCTCTTTCTCGCCGTTTTCGATCCCAGGTCCATCATGTGCTTGGTTGGAATGTTCAGGAAAATGCACCGCAGTTTCGAGAGGTCCAGATTCCACTTGCGCAGCATTACGTCGAATCCCTTCGCTCCCAGGCGCGGTGCCACCCTTGTCACGGTCTGCAGGTCCTGAGTCAGGTGATGCCAGCCGTGCTCGAAAATCTCTCGCGGTTCGGATCGGTGCGCCCCGACCATGACTTTCATGGTGGGCTCTATTCCCACCCCCACGGACTCAAGGTAGGTGTCAACCACCCTCAAGGCGCGATCGTGGTCGGGTTTGTCGGCCGTCAGCACCATCGCACCCGCGCCGTCGCTCAGGAACCAGCGCAGGATGGCCTGCTGTTCCGTGATGACTTTCTGGTTGAAGAACTCGGCGCGCAGAAACGGGGAGGAGAGCTGGGATGTCACGATCAGGGCGTTGGCGTAGCGGCCGTTGGCCACCAGGTCGGCCCCGACCTGTATGGCCTTGTATATGGCGGTACAGTTGGAGTGGATCGTGAGCTCGGCGCAGTACGGAATGTTCAGCGCTTCCTGCACGAACACGCTGTTGGGCGGACACATGTAGTCGTAGAGGATTCCGGCGTAGACGATCAGCTCGATGTCGCCGGCCTTTATTCCCGCCATGTCGAGGGCGGCCCCGGCCGAGCGGGCGCTCATGCTCGTATTGGTTTCGGTCGGCTCGCGCGTGCCGGGGTCCATCGCATAGTGCGAGTATTCGATGCCCAGCATGTCCTTCATAATCGGCCGCAGGCGGTCGATGCGCTTCAGAAGGCGCGGCGGGGCGTCGGTAATACGGCCGAGAACGTCCTCGATACGGTCGAACGGCACCGGTTCTCCCGGCGAGTAAGAGCCGATGCCGGCCATGTACACGTCGCGCAAGTGAATGCCGTTGTTCTTCGATGCCATGGTCCGTCTTCCCCCATTACCGTTTTCAGGCGCCCGATATATCGGCGCTTTCGAGCACCAGCGTGCTGTTGTGTCCGCCGAAGCCGAAGGAATTGCTGATAGCCGCCTCGATCCGGACACCCCGCCGGGCGGTATTCGGCACATAGTCCAGGTCGCATTCCGGGTCGGGCGTTTCATAATTTATCGTAGGCGTTATCACTCCGTGAAAAAGGGTCAGGGCGGTCACGGCAAGCTCTATGGCGCCCGCGGCCCCGATAGAATGGCCGATCATCGATTTCTGAGAGCTGATCGGTATACCGTAGGCCTTTTCGCCGAATACGTGTTTGATCGCCATGGTTTCGGCGCGGTCGTTCAGCACCGTGGAGGTGCCGTGCGCGTTGATGTAGGCGATTCTTTCCCTGGGTATGCCGGCATTACGAATCGCCGCGTCAATCGTGCGGGCCATTTCGCGCCCTTCCGGCTCGGGTGCCACGATGTTGTGGGCTTCACTGGTGGTGGCGGCGCCGGTCATCGCGGCATATATGCGGGCACCGCGCGACAGAGCGCGATCGTAATCCTCGAGCACTACCGCCCCCGAGCCCTCCGATATCACAAAGCCGTTGCGATGCTTGTCGAACGGACGGCTGGCCCCGGCGGGGCAGTCGTTGCGGTCGCTCAGCGCCATGAGCCGCCCGAAAGCGTCAACCGCCGGTCTGTGGAGCATCGTTTCGACGCCGATTACGATGCAGGCCCCGCCGGTCTTGAGGACGTAGTCGTATCCCGCGTGTGCGGCAAACGCGCCGGAAGCGCAGGCGGCGGCGATGTTGTAGCACGGCCCCCGGAAGCCATACTCCAGGCAGACGTTCGCGCCCAGCGCATTCAGCATCTCGTAGGGGTAAGCCACGGGACGGCCGTCCGTCTGCTTGACTCGGATCACGTCACCGAAGGCCGAGCCGCCGCAGCCTGTGATGACCGCTACCCGATCGAGATCCGAAGCAGCGATGTCGAGCTTCGAGTCCTCAATCGCTTCAGCCGCCGTCATGAATGCCAGCCGGGCCGGGTAAGTATTGCGGCTCAGGAACTCGGCGGAAAGACGCTCCCTCTGAGCGTCGGCGCAGGAGTCCGGGATCTGTCCGGCGATGCGGCTGACGCAGTCCGAGGCGTCGAAACGGGTGATCGGGCCGATACCCGATCTGCCCTCGACCATGTTCTCCCAGCATTCCGGCGCGGTGATGCCCAGCGGGCAGATTATGCCGATGCCCGTCAGCGCAACACGCCGTGCTTGTCGAGTTTCACTCATTCGGTCGGATCCTAATACGGGAGGAATGTTAACCGGACGCATAGAGCAGTGTCAAGAATGCGGGGCAACGGCGAATCCGGTCAGTTGGGGTGCATCATCGGGCACACCACTCGCTGAAGTGCAGTTCATCCAGCCGCTTGTGCAGGCGTTGAGCTGCCTGTGGAGAGGGCGCCGGCAGGGGGGGGCGCGTCGGCCCCACGTCCAATCCGACCCGGGCCATGATCGACTTGAAAGCGCCGACTGTGCAGCCGGTCGCGTACAACGCTTCGATCATGTCGGCGGATGCCTTCTGTTTCCGGCGCGCGGATTCCATGTCGCCGTTCCTGAAATCGCTGATGATGCCCAGGTATAAAGGGGCGGCAAAGTTGTAAGTGCTGCCGATCGCTCCGCGCGCCCCGCATTCGAGTCCGTTCAAGAGATGCTCGTCGCGGCCGAAGAGAATGTCGCAGGCGCCTTCGGCGAACCGCACGCACTTCCGGTAATCATCCAGATCTTCGTACGTGAACTTGATGCCGCGAAAACTCGGGATGCGTTCGACGGCGCGCGGAAGAAACTCGATCATGCGCAGGTCTACGCCGGTCATGCCGGGCATGTGGTAGAAGTAGAACGGCAGATCCGGAGCGGCTTCGGCAATCCCCGCGCACCAGTCCGCCAGTTCGTCGACCGTCTTGGGCAGGAAGAAGCACGGGGCCATTGCGCCGATGCCGTATGCGCCGTGTTCCTGCGCATGCGCGGCCATGCGGCGGCAGTCCTTCAGGCAGGTATGGCCGACGTGAATCAAGACCTTCAGGCCGTCCGGCGCGTCTTCGATCCAGCGCCCGGCGTGTTCGAGACGCTCCTGCAGCGTAAGTGACATGCTCTCGCCCGTAGTCCCGTTTACGAACACGCCCCCTATACCGTTGGAGTGAAGAAACGCCGCATAGCTCTTCACCATCTCGAGTCGGAGCTCGCCTTTCTCCGTCATGGGCGTAAAAGGCGCCGTTATCAACCCCTCAATGTGTTCTCCTTTGTTCATGCGAACTCCTTGTATACCGTCACGATTCCGCCTGCATCTTGAAGAGATATTGCCTGATGAACAACCGGCGCGACCCCGGTCGGGAAGCGCGGCCGGATCGCCGTCAGGCATATTCCTCCGCGAGCTGCAAAGCCATTGCCGTCCATTCAGTCAAGCGCCGCGGTTCGTTGTGCAAGGTGTGCAGATCCTGGAGGGTCACTTCCAGAACATTGTTCCGCGTCTTTTCGAGTGCGTCGCGAAGCTGCGACCGCGCCAGTTCAAGGTCCCAGTGATGCATGCTGACAACGCTGGGATTGGGTTTGTGGGTGTATACGTAGTCCCTTCCGACTTCGCGCGAGGCCCGCTCGACGTCCACCCACGGGCTCATCGAAACGCGGCGCAGGTTGCGGATCTTCCTGACGACATGCATCTTGCGGTCCAGCGGCTCGCAGCAGCCGTAGCAGGACAGTCCGAACCGTTCGAGCAGACGTTTTTCGTACTGAACCGCGAACTCGTCGTGCATTTCGGGCGAGACGTCGACGTAGATTTGCGTCGCGGCCCGGGCCCAGAGGTCCTTGAGCCGGACATGCCGGCCGTCGAAGTCCGACTGCGGGAGCTCGTCCGTCCAGCCGTAGCCTCCCGAACCCAGCCGCACATTGCCGTTGCCCGGCGACAGCAGGTGCAGTTTCTCGCAGCGTTCGAGACCGTTGATATACCCGGTCACCATCCGCTCCAGGACGGCGTGTATCCATTGCGGACGCTCGATCAGATCGATGAACGCCTGCTCGATGCCCCTCCATTCGATGAAAGTGTCCATCGGGGCGAACCAGAAGAAGTCCGTTCCGCGCTTCTCGACGCGCAGAATCCCGTCGTAAATGTCGCACAGTCTCTGGTAATTAAGTTCGGTTTGCTCCCAATCCGGCGACCATTGCGGCTCGGTCTGGATCTTTTCGATGTCTTTCTCTTCAACGATCACGGCCTCGAAGGCCCTCGCTCCGGACGGATCGTCCGGCCTGTGGGACTTCTTGCTTACGCCGAAGTTCGTTACCCACTTTCCGCCGAACCCTTCCACGACTATCGGGCATGCGATCGTATCGTCGACGACGCGGTCGTCCCGGAAGTTCTCCCAGCAGTAGATCGTCTTGCGCAGCTCCATCTCCTGCCGGCGGGCGAAGGAATCGGTTGTGCGCAGCTCCTTTTGCGGGATCAGTTCCTCCCAGATGTTCGCGGCAACGGCCTGAACGTGGACCAGCGGCCGCACGCGTTCCAGCCGGTTGAGCCGCTTCCACATGTCGCGTTTGACGTCGTTTACCGGATCGGCGGCTATCTCGGCCACTCTCCGGGCCAGCTCCCGCAGAATGTTTTTTTCGTCTTCCTGCATGGTTATCCTCTCCTGCATGCTCATTACGGATCGCACAATCTCACACTAAGCCGAAGTGTAGTCAAGCCCGGGCCCGGCAGTGTCAATCCTGCGGCTTGTTCGAAACGCCCGATCGGCCGGGCTCAACCACCGGCTGCCG
>Ga0180436_10000735_pt1 | contig 33100 bp, 26 predicted proteins | sample SS_ome_2_FD_132434 | JGI IMG/M metagenome (GOLD analysis project Ga0180436, IMG submission 132434) | Hypersaline lake sediment archaeal communities from the Salton Sea, California, USA - SS_3_S_2 metaG | ecosystem: Environmental > Aquatic > Non-marine Saline and Alkaline > Hypersaline >... | reverse complement strand
GCCTTCGAGCGCCAGCCGCATTCCGAGGCCATCTCGAAAGAGAGGTAATAGAGTTCATGATCGGTCGAGGATGGCTCAGTGAGGGTCACATCCTGGTAGATCAGGCCCCAACTCTCGTCCCCCTCGTCCTGTTGAATCAGGGCAACGGGGGTGGATTGGAGTGTGGCGTCGCATCGAATAATGGTGCTAGGGTTAGACTGGCGCCACTGCCAATAGCCAGATGAAAACAAACAATCGCCTGTCTCACATTCGACAAGCGTTTCCCCGAAATCGCCGCACTCGATTTCGTTGATGGTGACACCCTCTGGCAGGCCCGTTGCCGGGTCGATCGTGTTCTCACGGACGTAGAACCCACCGGACGTGCCGGGTGGCGAGAAGATGACCTGGACCCCGCCGATGGACAAGTTGGTCACTCGACCGGAGCCGTCTTCAGTGATGGAGAGGCCATCGGTGGTGGAATAGGTTGTGGCCGGCGCGACCGTGCCGCACAATCCGCTGAGGAGAAAGAGGGCGATCAGGGTGAGGGCGAATGTCACTGTGGATCGAGATTGGTACGTCATGGCGTGCCTCCTCGTTGTCGATGCTGATGGTTGGTTGAGATGATTACCTGTGGGCGGGGGGGCAGAAAAAATCCGGAAGGTAGGGAAGAGACGCTTGACAAACGATCGGGTTTTGCTAGTTCTTTTGCTAGGCGGTTCGGCGGTTCGGCGGTTCGGCGGTGGAACGATCTGGTGTGGAGAACATCATTTCGGGGACTGTCCGTCGGTTGAGACTGGCTTTGTCCGAGACAATGCTAATCCTGTCGTTGATTGGTGCCGGAAAATGATCGCTGCTTGAGCAAATTAAATCTACTATTAAGCTGGTGTCTTGTCAAATAAAATATATAATAACTGAATATACAGTATATATTTGCGTTGATTCTTGCCTCGCGCTGTTTGGCTGCAGAAGGACGCCGGGGAAGGGTTGGTGGTGCGCGCTGGCGTGCTGGCTAACGCAGTGGAGTCGGTGGAGAATGCCGCGCCCTGTGGTCGCCGCTGCTCGACGACCAGTGCCTCGAGCCCGCGGCATCTGAGCGAGGAGATGTGAGAAACCAGGGGCCAGGCATTCCGCATTGCCAACGTCACTTCCATTTCTTTATGCTCTCCTCTGTCGGACACTCGCCGCCCGATGGGCCGATGATTCCGGCACCCCCGAACGCGAAGGAGAGCGACACCCGTGATCGAACCGGTTTACATCATGCTGCCGCTGATCGCCCTTGCCGCCTTCGTGCTCAAGGCGGCCACCGGCTTCGGGCCGGCCATCGTGGTCATCGCCCTCGGCTCGCTGCTCATGGCGCCCCAGGAGGTCATCGCCACCAGCTCGATCCTCGACATGACCGCCGGGGCGCTGCTGCTGCTCATGGACCGGCCCCGGGGCAAGCTCGGCTTCTGGCTCGCGCTCTCCGCGGCCATCGTCAGCGGAGCGGTGATCGGCGGCCTGCTCATCATCACCATCCCCGAGCGCTGGTTCGACTGGATCTTCGCCGTGGCGATCTTCGTCCTCGGGGTCTGGTTCATCTTCGGCCGTGGCCGCACGGCGGACAACGGCGGCCTGGTGGACGAGCTGCCCTCGCGCTGCGACGCCGCCGACCTGGGCATGACGTTCTTCGGCGGCTTCTGCGGCGGCCTCTTCGGCATCAGCGGCCCGCCGATCCTCTGGCAGTTCGGCCGCAAGTTCGCCAAGCACGCCTTTCGCCAGACCCTGATTCCCATCTTCTTCGCCGCCGCCCTGGCCCGCACCGTGACCTATGCCTCCACCGGCCTGGTCACCGGCCAGGTGCTGCTCTACGTCCTCGCCGCCCTGCCCGGCCTGCTCCTCGGTATCTACCTTGGCAACAAGGTCTTCTTCCGTCTTTCCGAGACCTGGTTCAACCGGGTGGCGGGGGTCGTGTTGATCGTCGTCGCCATCCAGCTCGTTTTTTAATTCGTGCCGGAACGCCGCCTGAGGCCCGGGAGCGGCGTTGCCGGCTTCTTCAATCGGCTCACATACCACAAGAGTCTGTTCTCCGTTTTCATCAGCCGGCGCCTTGCTCTCGAACCACAGTCGGCGTTCCGATAACGAGGAACCGGCAGAGGCGTTGTGGGAGGCTGTGACATTCCCGGGCTGAATGCGGAGGGACGGTTGCTCCTGTCGTAGCGTTTGCATTGATGGACTGAACAGGGATACCATTGATCAATGACTGCCGGTCTTCAACGGCGATTCGCCGTTCGACCATACACACCAACAGAAACCGTGGAGGAATGAAGCCATGTGGGATTTCGACGTGGGCCGGATTTTCGGCATCCTGATCAAGACGCTGCCCTTCATCATCTTCCGCTTGATGATCTACCTCGGGGTGGGCATCGGCTACCTGCTGGTGATCGGCGTCGGCTCCGGCATCGGTTACATGTTCACCTTCTTTGCCGAGGAGCGGGGGGCCGGGGCCTTCATCGGCGGGGCCCTGGGGTTCGCCGTGGCCACGGGTATCATCTACTGGCTGCGCGAATACATCCTCTATATCGTCAAGGCCGGGCACATCGCGGTGATGGTGGAACTGCTCGACGGCAAGACCGATCTGCCCGGGGGCAAGGGCCAGATCGACTATGCCCAGTCGAAGGTGCGGGAGCGTTTTCTCGAATCCTCGATCCTCTTCGGCCTCGACCAACTGTTGAAGGGAATCCTGCGGGCGGTGAACCGCGCCCTGGCCGCCGTCGGCAATTTCCTCCCCATCCCGGGGCTGGACAGCCTGATGAGCATCGCCTCCAGGCTGATCACCCTCTCGCTGACCTACACCGACGAGATCATCCTGGCCCACAACTTCCGCGTGCGCTCCGACAACCCCTGGGCCACGAGCAAGGACGCGGTGATCCTCTACGCCCAGAACTACAAGACGATGCTGAAGAACGCCGTTTTCCTCATGCTCGGCATCTGGCTCATCACCTTCGTCATCTTCCTCGTCTGCCTCCTCCCGGCGGGTCTCGTCGCCGGGCTGTTCAAGGGCTCGGCCGGGTTCTGGGCCTTTGTCATCGCGGTGATTTTCGCCCTCTGCCTCAAGGCGGCGCTGATCGAGCCCTTCGCCGTGGCGGCGATGATGCAGGTCTACTTCAAGACCGTCGAGGGCCAGGCGCCCAACGCGGAGTGGGACCAGAAACTCTCTTCCATGTCCTCGAAGTTCCGCAAGCTCAAAAAGAAGGCCGAGGAGGCACCCGCCCCCGCCACGGCCTGATCGCCATCGTCCGGGGCCCCGGTCCGCGGGGCCCCGCATCCCGCCTTCCAAATTTCCTTACAGCCGTTCCCCGCCTGTTAAAAAACCTGACAGCCGTTTGCCCGGTTCCGTGAGCGTTCGTGGTTCCCCCGGGCAGCGTTTCATTCGAGCCCGTTAACCGGAAAACCAGTGGTGACGAGGGTTTCAGCCGATCCGGCGCGTGGCTGATTGTTGTGCGCCGGCAGTTGGCAAGACCATTGCACCATCCCCGCGGCGTGAACACGAGAGCCGTAAAAAGACGTTTTCTTTCAACTGAACGGGGACAAGGACATCCGAAGGATTCGGATCACCCCAACACACGGAGAACAGAACGATGAAACTCAGCACACTCGCCACCAAGACCGCCGTCGCCCTGATCGCCCTTTCTTTCGCCGCCGCCGGATTCGCCGGCACCAGGGACTATGTGGATGAGAACCTCGACTATGTCGACCCGATGGTCGCCGGGATGGCCGCCGACGCTTCCGCGGTCCACGTGCTGCCCGACGGCGTGATGCCCTACGAGGCGCCTGCCGCCGTCTTCGAACCGGACGCGCACGGCGGGGCCGGTGACGAGAGCCGCTTCCGCGCCCCCAGCGACGGCGACGGACCGATGGTCGACGAGAACTACGTGCGGATCTACATCGGGTCGCACTCCGCTGCCGGCACCAACGCCGACTACATCATCATGAACTACGGCCGGGGCCGGAACATCCGCCTCTACGGCTGGTGGAACGGCAGCGACAACGTCTTCCCCCGCGGCTGGACCCTGACCTGGGACCTCGAAGGCACCGACGTCAACTACTTCCCCCAGGACAGCTGGGACGAGATCTCCTTCTGGACCAGTTCCGGTGACGGCCTGCAGGTCGCGCGAGTGCAGATCGTCCACTCCGGTGTGGAGATCCTCGACTGGTCGGTGAACCGCTGGCTCGACGCGCCCCACGAGACCACCCTGGGCACCGGTGCGATGCAGATGGTGCGCAAGCTGCAGCACGTGGACAACACCGACCACGCCGCGATCCACTTCGCCGCCCGCGAGCTGGGCAAGACCAACGGCTACAAGTACGGTTCCGGCCGGCTCTGGTGCTCCGAGTTCGCCTCCTGGTGCCTCTGGAAGGAAGGCTACTGGACCCCGCAGGGCAACATCGGCACCGACGACATGGAAGGCTGGTTCAGCGCTCGCGGCCGGCTCTACACCCGCAGCCAGGTGACCAGCGAGAGCTACGTGATGAAGCCCGGCGACTACCTTGCCCTCTGGGGCGGTGACCACAGCGCCATCTTCGTCGAGTGGATCGACGACACCACCAACATCACCAACTCGACCCGCTTCCGCACCATCGAGGGGAATACCGGCCAGCGCGTCGCGGTGCAGACCCGCGACGTCGGTGACATCCACCGGGTGGGTTCGGCCCAGTAACGGGCTCCCCCTGACCTCCCTCCAAAGTCCGGCGTGACCCAAAGGTCGCGCCGGCGTTTTTGCGTACCGGGCAGGAGGGGAGGGCCGGTCAGGGTACGATGATGCGGATGGGCAGTTCGGCAGTGTCCGAATCGCCGCTCGGCGGGTAGGGCGGCTGGTTCCACGGGGCCGGCGTGACGTCAAGGGCATACAGCTGAAATGTGACGATCCCGTCCAGCCGGTCAATGTTGGGAAGGGGCTTTATCCAGGAGGCCTGGTACGTTTCCCCCGCTTCGAACACGCGGTGAGAAAAAGCAAGGTTTTCGACAATCGTGCCATCAGGGAGTTGAGCATCGAGGCGAGCTGCGATCTCGCGGCGGGAATAGGATGCATTCGCGACACCCGCGCTCATCCGGGCGGATCCGGGGAGCGTGATCGTGCGCGGATTGCAATCGAGGCCGGTGATCAGCGTGTCATTTCCCGCCAGGTTCACCGCGCTGATAAAGAACTCGTTATTGAAGCTGCTCTCACCCGGCGTTCCGTGGAACGATGTCTGAAAAGCGCCGGCGGTCGTTGGAAAATCGAAGGACTTGGTGGGTCCGGCACAGTAGACGACACCGTTCTCGTCGATGCGCAGGCAGTAGCCTCCATCATGCTCGCCCCCACCGAAAACGTTCATGGATCTGATGTCGTCGAGCGAAGGCGAGACGGAGAGGACGAATACATCATCGTAGGGAGGGCTATAGGCTGTCCCGGTGAGGACGACTTCACCGGCTGTGCTGACGAAGATCTGTCCCGGAAGCAGATCCATTGTCCCGGGCTGGCAGAATGTGGAAGCGACAAGATGATCCAGGCGCGGGTTGAAGATGGAAATCACGGCTTCGTTGTATCCTGTGAGCAGATCATCGAGGCAGCCCGGTGTCGTGGGGTAGTTCGGCGAACTGCTCCATCCGGCCAGAAAGACATTGCCGTGCTGATCCAGCGCCATATTCAGGAAGTAGGATTCATTTTCGGAGCCGCCCAGATAAGTGCCGACCTTCAAGTCGGAGAGGTCAGGTTCCATGCTGAAGACCACGAAGTCAACTCCGCCGTTGAAATATCGATCGAAGGCGCCGGCTGTCGTGGGGAAACTGGAACCGGCGGTCCCGCAGACGATTATGTTGCCGAGACGGTCGATTGCCAATTGCGATCCGTAGTAACTGTTGGGGATGTAGGTCGAGGCAACCAGCGCACCGGTCTCGATGGAAAACCGCGTGACGAAAATTTCGCTTCCCCCGCTGTGGGTTTCCGCGAAGCAGCCCGGACTGACCGGGAAATCGAAGGAGCGGGTGGAGCCGGTGAACACCGCATCCCCGGAGGGAGTGAGCGTCACGTCATTGGCGTAATCATCTTCGCTTCCGCCGAAAAAGGTGGAGTAGTGCAGGCTGTCCAGGCCGGATGACATTTTCAGGATAAAGACATCCTCCTCACCGTTGAAATCCTGGTCCCAGGCTCCGGGCGTGACCGGGAAGTCCTCGGAAAGAGTTCGCCCGAGGAGGATGGGTTCCCCGTCACTGTTCAGGGCCATGCACCGCCCACCATCGACGTAGGTGCCGCCGATGAAGGTGCCCGCCAGCAACTGGTCGAGCTGGGGAGAGAGAAGAACAATGAAGGCATCGTTATGGGTATTGAAACTTTCATCGTACGCCCCGGCGGTGGTGGGAAAGTCCGGGCTGCTGGTACTCCCTGCGACATAGACGTTTCCCGAGGCGTCGTGAACGATCGACGACACGCCATCATATTCGCTGCCTCCGAACAGGGTGGAGTAGAGCATTTCACTCGTGGATGGCAGCGTGCCGAGAATTCCGTTTAACAGGGCGACCAGTATGATGCCGACCCGGCGAGTGTTCATCGAGCATCCCTCGACGGCAGCAGGATGGTCTCGAGCGAAATCCGGGAGACGTCGGTGTCGCAATGAAGATGCTGCCGGCTGATTGAGTGATACGACAACGCGAAGATCGTACTGAAATACAATATATGTTTCGCAGCGCCGATTTTCAATTCCTGAATCGAGCCTTTGCCGAGCGTATTGCCGATCACACTGCAGGGCCTGAGACCGCGGCCGCATTGACATCGGTGATACCTGCGCGAACAATACCACCATGCACTTCGAAGGAAACATCATCCGCCCGCCCAGCGAAGCCCTGAGCATCCTGCTCCAGGTGACGGTGGGGTGCTCGCACAACCGCTGCACCTTCTGCGGCACCTACGAGCAGAAACCGTTCAAGATCAAGAGCCGGGAGATCATCGAGGCCGACATCGAGTGGGCCTCGAAGCGCTGCCGGGACCAGCGCCGGCTCTTTCTCTGCGACGGCGACGCCATGGCCATCCCCCAGGACCGGCTGATCGAGATCCTCGACCTGGTCAACGAGAAGCTCCCCTGGGTGACGCGGGTGGGGATCTACGCCAATGCCCGCTGCCTCAAGCGGAAGAGCCTCGATGATCTGAAAGCGCTGAAGGCGCGCAAGCTGGGTATCGTCTACCTCGGCCTCGAGTCGGGGGACGACGAGGTGCTCGAGCGGGTGAAGAAGAAGGCCGACGCCGAGACGATGATCCGCGAGGGGAAGAAGGTGCGCGAGGCGGGGATCAAGCTTTCGATCACCGTGCTGCTCGGCCTGGCCGGCACCGAGGGGTCGCAGCGCCACGCCGAGGCCACGGGCACGGTGCTCAGCGCCATCGACCCCGAGTATGTCGGCGCGCTCTCGCTGATGCTGCTCCCCGGCACGCCGCTCTGCGACGACTACGAGGCCGGCCGCTTCACCCTGCCCGACGCCATGGGCATGCTCGCCGAGCTGCGCACGATGATCGAACACACCCACCTCAGCCGCGGCCTGTTCATGGCCAACCACGCCTCCAACTACCTGCCGATCAAGGCCCGTCTGCCCCACGACCGCGAAGCCACCCTGGCGCTCATCGACCAGGCGTTGGCCGGGGCGGTGGCGTTGAGGCCCGAGTGGTACCGGGGCTTGTGATCCATCCTGTCAGTAGAAGCCGGGGACGTACTTGCGATTATGCGATTTCGATCCAAAAAAGGCAGTAACGACGGGGGTTTTGTGAGGGGACGTACTTGCGATTATGCACTGCTGCTCGTTAATCGAATTTTTGAGAGGACGGTGGGTGTTCTGGTTCTCCTTCATCACAGGTTCCCGTAAAGATCGCCCAGAGGGTGGATTACTGTCCTGCCGCTGCTGATGCAGAAAGAACGAAAGTGCAATATCGCAAGTACGTCCCCTCTCTTCCACTTACAGGTAAACCACCTAAAGGTGTACAGGGTAAGGGATTACGCCTATGTTGAGCCAGCCTTGGAAGTCCGGGAGTGCAATATCGCAAGTACGTCCCCTATTTTCCTTACCATACGTAGCGGCAGAACCGGGGTGGAAGTTCAGGGAGGAGGTCAGACGATGTAGAAGACGAAATAGATCGCCAGGCTGGTGAAGCCGGCCAGCAGGGCATAGCCGGCGACCTTGAGGATCATCTTGTCCACGGGATCGAATTCTTCCAGCCAGCCGGGGTGGAGGAGACTGCCGCTCAAACCGACCTTGCGGATCCCGAGGATCGACAGGCAGAGTGCTCCCAGCACCAGGGACCCCATCCAGATCCAGAGGAAGATGTCATACCACTTGGCCATCAGGGCTCCTTTGCGCTTCATAGTGGTCTGGCAGTATCGCAGATCCTTAATACTTACGTTACACCACCGCGCGGAAGAAGAGCTCGATGGTCAGCGCCCGGGTGAGCGGGTGAAGGTGATTGGCCCGGCCGGCGGCGTGCTCGTCGAGCAGCCGCCGGACACCGTCGGCGTCGAGCCAGGGCCGGCGGGCGGCGGTCTCGTCGGTGAGCAGGTCCCGGGCCATGGTGGCGAGGGGGCCGCTGCCCCGCAGCTCGGCGGCGAAGTCGAAGTGCCCGGCCTTCTTCCCCGCGGCGATGCCGGCCGCGTGGGCCAGGCGATCGAGCAGGGCGCGGACCGCCCGACGGGCCGGCGGTGGAGGGGCGCCCCCTGCGGTGGGCGGCCGTCCGGTGCGCTCCCAGGGGATGACGGAGCAGGCCGCGTGGCGCGCACAGAAGCTTTCGAGGTAGGCCGACTGGTGGCGCCGCCGCTCCGGGGTGAGGGCGAAGGCCGTCTCCAGCAGCGGCTGGTGGAAGAAGGGGAGGAGCACGTCGGTGTCGATGCGCCGCGAGACCACGCCGGAGAGGGTCAGGCGGCGCCAGCGGTTGCGCATCGCTTCGAAGGTGTTGAACACCTTGAGATCGGTGCCGGGAGGATAGTCGGCGGCGTCGGCCTCGAGGCTCACCCGGTAGCCTTCATCGGTCTCGCGGCGGAACGCCGGCGCCAGCAGGCGGCCGCGGACGATGTCCGGCAGCCCGTGCACCGCCCGCACCGGGCGCTGCGGCGCATCGGCCGGGACGTTGCCCATGATCCCGTCGCCGCACATGCCGGAGAGGATCACGTCGACCTGGCCGGCCAGGTCGCGGTTCGTGGCATGGCCCACCAGGTGGGCCACGCCGGTGGTGCCGCCGGTGACCAGCGCCGCTTCGGGGAGGGCATCGGCCACCCGTGCCGGGTCGAGGGAGAGGATGCGGTGCTCGAGCCCGAGGGCGGCGGCCACGCGCTCGGCAATGGCCACGTCCGGCGATCCGGGCGTGCCGAAGGTGATGGCCAGGGGCCTGGCCCCAAGGGCCACGGCCTCGGCGGCGATGGTGCGCGAGTCCATGCCGCCGGAGAGCATGCAGCCGAGTGTTGTGTCGCGCCCGGCCTGCTTGAGCGCTTCGGCCACGGCACTGCCCATGGCCGCGCCGAGGTCTTCGGCGGTGAGCGCCGAATCGACTGGCGGCGGGTCGAAGCGGAAGTAGCGGCGCGGTATCCATCCCCCCGGTCCGACGTCGGCCACCGCGCCCGGGGGCAGCAGCTCGATGCCGCGAAGCAGGGTGCGCTGGTCGAAGGGATGACCGTGCTCCAGAAGCTGGCGGATGGCCAGCATGTCCGGCGCTTCGTCGATTCCCGGCAGGCCGGCCAACGCCTGGGCCTCCGGGGCGAAGGCCACGCCGCCCCGGAAGCGCGCCAGGTGGAGCGGCTGGTGGCCGAAGCGGTCGGCGGCCAGTGCGACACGGTCGCCCACGGTGTGCACAGCGTGAAAACTGCCGCCGAGGCGGGCCAGGTCAGCGTACCGCTCACCGGTGATGCAGGCTGCGATCCAGTCGGCGGCCGCGGTGCCGTCCGGACCCGTCCCTGGTCTGCCGTGCACGAGGCAGAACCCGCCGGCGGGCAGTTCGGCCGTGCCCGTCGTTCCCCCGGCCAGGCCGTGGGCGGGCCGCTCGACGTGGGCAAGGGCAAGGCCGGACCGACGGTGGTACGAGACACGGCAGCTGGGCCGGTGGCACAGCCGGGCAACGATCCCCTCCAGGATGCCGAGGGCGTCCCTGGTCCCGATCACTCCGGCAAGTCCGGGCATGGCGCTTCCTCCAGGACGACGGTCTTCAACGTGCGAGGTTCGGTAGATTCTAGTCCATCGGAATTCGAATGTCTCTTGAGGCTATGAATTCGTACCCAGCCACTTGCGCGAGCAGATGCGGATCCAGGCCCCTGTTTCCGCGGCGTGGGGGATGGTGATGAAGTCGGGCCACCAGGAGGGGTTGATCTCGTACTCGTCGGAGAGTCGTTGCAGGGCGGAGGGCTCGTATTCGGGCAGGGATTCGGCGTCACTCCACGCTTCCACATCCTCGAGCATGTCGCTGATCCCGTCCCCATTGTCGCAGGACCAGATCTCCAGGCCCTGCCGGCTGTCGCTGTCCATCACCCGGCAGACGAAGAAGCGGGCCTCGCTGCCGTGGTGGCTCACCATGTGGCCCACCAGGTCGGCGGCGAGGGCGGCGATGTCGTCGGCTTCACCGCTGCTGAAACCGAGCTCGTCGGCGAGCCGGGAGGCACTGCTGCAGCACGACCCGAGATCGGCCTCGCTGGTGACCTGTATTTCGGTGATCCTGTCCCTGATCAGGCGCATGGTGACCTTCCCCTGGGATCGGTGTGCCGTCCACAAGCGGTATCGGCACCCGTGGCGCCGGCGATGAGGCGAAAACGGGTTGGCCGGGGCGTTCCGCCGGGCCGCATCGATCGATGTCGATTTCAGTTCGGGCCGCTGATCGGCCCCGCGCCCTGTGCTAGAATGAGTTGTTCTCGGCCTGGCCCGAAGCGATTGCCGTCCCGCCTGATTCCGGTTGCCGGGGGGGGCGGGCGCACCGTCAACGGAGACCCTCATGCACGTCGCCCCGACCGTTCGGATGCTGATCCTCTTCGCCATTTTGATCGCCGGCGTCATGCCCCTGCCCGCGGCGGAAATCCACGTGCCGGATGACGCGGCCACCCTGCAGGATGCCATCGACATGGCCGAGGACGGCGACACGGTGACGGTGGTCGACGGCACCTGGACCGGCAAGGGGTTCTTCAATATCAATTTCCACGGCAAGGCGATCACCGTGGCCTCGGAAAACGGCCCGGAGAACTGCACCATCGACTGCGGGTACAACGGCCGCGGCTTCATCTTCGCCAACGGCGAGGACCGCTCCTCGGTGCTCCACGGGATCACCGTCGAGAATGCGTCGGCGCAGAACGGGGCGGCGGTCTACTGCGAGGGCACGTCGCCCACGATCACCGGCAACGTCCTGCAATACAACAGTGCGCTCTACCGCGGCGGCGCCATCCACTGTTTCGAGTCGTCCGCGCTGATCGAAAACAACGTGATCTACCTCAACTATGCCGGCTGGGGCGGGGGGATCAGCTGCCGCGATTCGTCGCCGACGATCCAGGGCAACCAGGTGATCCTCAACTCCGCCAGCAACGGGGAGGGGGGCGGGATTCGTCTCGACGGTTCCACCGGCACGCTGGTCAACAACCTGGTCATCGGCAATGCGACCTCGGCCTGGGGCGGCGGCATCGCCTGCCGCGGGTCGTCGCCGGAGATCCGTAACTGCACTATCGCCGACAACACGGCCACCGACTGGGGCGGCGGCATCGGCGGCATGGAGTCTTCGGCGATCACGGTGACCAGTTCGATCCTCTACGGCGATGTGGCCGAAGACGGGGCGGAGATCGGCCTGCGTTCCCGCAACTATCCCTCCCGGCTGAGCATCAGCTACTCCGACGTGGCCGGCGGCCAGGCCGGCGCCTACCTCGAGGAGGGCTGCGTGCTCAACTGGTGGGGGGGCATGATCGGCGCCGACCCGCGTTTCGCCAGCGGCGCCCTCGGTGACTACTACCTGGGCCAGGTCGCGGCGGGCCAGTCGGTCAACAGCCCCTGCGTGGACAGCGGAAACCCCGAGGGGCCGATGATCGAAGGCAGCACGCGCACCGATTCGACCCAGGACACCGGTATCGTGGACATGGGCTACCACTATGTGGTCTGGGAAGAGCCGGTGACCAGCATCGATGCCGGCCCCAGCGGCTCTGTCGACTCGCCGGTGCTCGTCTTCCTCTTCAGTGCCGAGGACAACCTGGACGACGAGGAGGATCTGCGTTTTTCCTGGCGCCTGGACGACGAGGACTGGTCGGCCTGGTCGCCGGTCCGCCGGGCGGCATTCCGCGACCTGCGTGAAACGACCTACACCTTCTCCGTCCGCTCGCGGGACCAGGACGGCAACATCGACGCCACGCCCGCCCAGCGAACGTTTTCCGTCAGGGGCTGGGACGACCAGGATGACTGGGGGCCGCTGGTCACCGGGCCGGGCCCGGGCCCGGCGAACCCCGCGCTGGTGCGCACGTCCGGCGGCGAGTGGGAAGCCTACAGTGTCGGTCGCTACGGGGTGAACGTGGCCGCGGGGAATGTCGACGGCCTCGGCTACGACGAGATCATCACCGGGCCCGGCCCGGGCGAAAACCTCGGCCCGCACGTGCGCGGGTTCAAGGTGGGCGGCAGCGCGATCCCGGGGATCAGCTTTCTCGCGTACGGCACGCCGCGCTACGGCGTGAACGTGGCCTGTGGTGACGTCGACGGGGACGGGATCGACGAGATGATCACCGGTGCCGGCCCGGGTGCCGTGTTCGGCCCCCACGTCCGCGGCTGGGACTACCGCGGCGGGGTCTCCGAGGCCATCGACGCGGTGAACTTCATGGCCTACGGCACGAACAAGTGGGGGGTGAACGTGGCCTGCGGCGATATCGACGGGGACGGGATCGACGAGATCGTCACCGGCGCCGGCCCGGGCGAAGTCTTCGGCCCCCACGTGCGCGGCTGGAACCATGACGGCGGGGCCTCCACCGATCCCATCGGGGCGGTCAGCTTCATGGCCTACGGCACGAACAAGTGGGGGGTGAACGTGGCTTGCGGCGACCTCGACGGGGACGGGATCGACGAGATCCTCACCGGGGTCGGCCCGGGACCCACCTTCGGGGCCAATGTGCGCGGCTGGAACTACGACGGGGAAAGCCTCACGGCCATCTCCGGCATCGATTTTCTCACCACCACGAGCGGCGGCTACGGCGTGGTGGTGGGCGCCTGGGACCTGGACGACGACGGCCAGGACGAGATCCTCACCATGCCCGGCCCCGGGGAATCCCTCACCGCCTACCTCAGGGCCTACCGGCGCAGCGGGCTCGGTGTGGAGCTGGTCAGCGAATACACCTTCAGTGCCTACGACAGCTGGATGACCCACGGCGGAACCGTCTGTGGCGGCGACTTCTCCCTCGGCAAGTGAACCTCCCGTACAGCCCGGCCCGAATGCAACAAAATGGGATCGGGCACGTTTTGCTGCACAGCGGCCACATGAAAATGAATGGTGCCGGGCACCATCCATTTTTATTTCCAATGTGCCCCGGTTGGTCTGGGGCTCTTCAGGAACAACAGCCGAAAAGTGCCTTCCCCCTTCCGTCATCGCGAGCACAGCGAAGCAACCTCGTGATAGTGCCTGGGGCCTTATTACGAGGTCGCTTCGTCGTTCCCCTCCGGGGAACTCCTCTCAAGGAAAAAATGAATATGAATGGGACCTGACCGCATCTTTATTCATTTTGCACGTCCCCCGCGGGTCTGCGGGACACAAGGACGAAGGGTGACGCCACACAGTTTCGATCTTTTTCCGTTAATTCCTACAAGACCAATCGGGATAAAATCAATAAAGAGTTTATCTTGCCATTCTTAAGTTGAGGACTTATATTAGTTTTCAGTTATCTGTGTTTGCCGGTTTTTACCGGTTGGAAAGAGGTTTATGACCGCGGTAAAAGGCTCATCGTACCATCTGCAGCCATCCGTTCGCCGAGACCTATCAGGCATATTTCATCTGCCATCAGATCTCCTTCGGATAACCTGATTTCGGCGGCGGCGTGCGTCCGATGAAACCCGGTCCCATTCACTGGAGGTCCTCATGCGCTCGATCCGTCTTCTTTCGCTGGCCTTGCTCCTCTTCACGCTCAGCCTCACTGCCGGGGCCGGGCAGCTGACGCTCGATTACACCTTCGATTGTCCGCAGGTCACCACCGTGCGGATCGGCGATACGCTCTATCACCGGGTGGTGATGGACGGCGCCGCCAACGGCGGCCCGGTGGGCAGCCCGGCGCTGCCGTCCCGCGGGGCGAGCATCCTCCTGCCCCTGGGCGCCGAAGTGACCAACGTCAGCGTGATCGCCGGAGAGCGCGTGCTGCTGGGCTCCGACCTGCTGGTGGAGCCGGTGGCCATGCCCTACCGCCTGATGGATGGCCCCGAGTCGGCCGCCCTGCCCACCCCGGACCAGGCGGTTTATGCCTCGGCGCGGGCCTACCCGGCGGCCAGCTTCCAGGAGGTTGGCGTCCAGTCCTTCCGCGGCTACCAGATCCTGGTGCTGCGCCTGCAGCCGGTGGACTACATTCCGGCCACCGGCGAGCTGTTCTACACCCCGAGCCTGCAGGTGGTGGTGGAGACGGCCGACACGGGCAAGATTTCCCCGATGTTCCGCGGGTTCGAAAGCGATGCGGCGAAGGTCCGCGGCCGGGTGGACAACCCGACGGCGGTGGCCAGCTATGAAGCTGCCGGCACCCGCGGCACCCGGGCCTACGACATGCTGATTCTCACCACGCCGACGCTGGCCTCCTCCTTCGCCTCGCTGGAGTCGTACCACGACGGCCAGGGCCTGGCCACCGAGATCCATACCACCTCCGACGTGGGCAGCACCGACCCGGCTGACGTCCGCGACTACATCATCGACGCCTACCAGAACGACGGCATCGAGTACGTGCTCATCGGCGGCGATGACGACATCATCCCCGCCCAGAATCTCTACGTCTACGATGGCGGATACACCGAGTATGAGATGCCCGGCGACATCTACTTCGGCTGCCTCGACGGCACCTGGAACAACGATGGTGACGGCTACTACGGTGAGACGAACGACGGCGTGGGCGGCGGTGACGTCGACCTGGTGGCCGAGGTCTACGTGGGCCGTTGCTGCGCGGGCAACACCACCGAGGTCAACCGCTTCGTGACCAAGACGCTGTGGTACCTCAACGGCTCGCACAGCCTCCCCGCGGAAGTGCTGCTGGTGGGCGAGTACCTCGGCTTTGGCGGCGATTCGGACTACGCTGCGGCCACCCTGGAAGAGCTGGAGGACGGGGCGAGCACCCATGGCTACACCACCGTGGGCATCCCCACCGCCGACTACAGCATCTCCGAGATGTTCGAACGGGACATGTCCTGGTCCCAGTCGACCCTGGCCTCGGCGATCAACAACGGCCTGCACATCCTCAACCACCTCGGTCACGGCAGCGAAGACTACGCGATGAAGTTCTACAACAGCGACGTGACCAGCGACCTGAACAACACCGAGCTGCTCTTCCTCTACTCGCAGACCTGTCTCGCCGGCCACCTCGACGGCACCGACTGCTGGGCCGAGACGATGAACATCAAGACCGACCACGGCGCCTTCGCCCTGGTGATGAACGCCCGCTACGGCTGGGGTGAGTACAACAGCACCGACGGCCCGTCCCAGCGGTTCAACCGGGAGTTCTGGGATGCCGTGTTCGACGAATCCATGCCCGAGGTGGGTAAGGCCAACCAGGATTCCAAGGAAGACAACATCTACCGCATCAGCGATTCCTGCATGCGCTGGTGCACCTACGAGCTGAACCTCTTCGGTGACCCGGCGGTGGCCATCCAGGGCGCCGAGGTCACCGGGATGAAGGTCACGCCCAGCGGCTCCTTCGATCCCGAAGGTCAGGCCGGCGGCCCCTTCAGCCCGTCGAGCATGGTCTTCACCATCGAGAACATGGAGTCCAGCGGCATCAACTACTCGGTGAGCAAGAGCCAGAGCTGGCTCGACCTCTCCAGCACCGGCGGCTACCTGCCGGGCAATAGCACGGTCAACGTCACCGTGTCGGTGAACTCCGCGGCCGGCACCCTGGGCAACGGGCTCTACACCGACACGATCAGCTTCACCAACACCACCAACCATGACGGCGACACCACCCGCCCGGTGAACCTCCAGGTGGGCGTACCCACGCTGCAGTACGAGTGGAACATGAGTTCGAACCCCGGCTGGACGACCCAGGGCGAATGGGCCTACGGCACGCCCACCGGTGGCGGCGGTGACTACGGCAACCCGGACCCCACCAGCGGGCACACCGGCTCCGCCGTTTACGGCTATGACCTCAACGGCGACTATGCCAACTACCTCTCGGAGACGCACCTCACGTCCGGCGCCATCGACTGCACCGACATGGGCCAGGTCTCGCTGAAGTTCTGGCGCTACCTCAACGTGGAGCAGCCGGTCTACGACCACGCCTACGTGCGGGTGAGCAACGACGGGTCGAGCTGGACCACCGTGTGGGAGAACACCACCGAAGTGACCGACTCCTCGTGGACCCAGGTTGAATACGACATCTCCGCCGTGGCCGACGGCGAGTCCACCGTCTACCTCCGCTGGACCATGGGTGAGACCGACAGCGGCTGGACCTACTCCGGCTGGAACATCGACGACGTGCAGATCTGGGGCCTGGACAGCGGCACGGTGCCGCCCACCGACACGGTGCAAGTGGCCATCGGCGCCAACCCGACCAGCGGTCAGCTGCCCTTTACGACCCAGATGGCGGTGACGCTGACCAACCTGACCACCGAGAACCGTCGGGCCGCCGGCCGCATCGACATGGTCATCGGCAACGGTACCCCGTACACCAACTGGCGTGCCGGCTGGACCAACCTCAGCGCGTCCGAGTCGTTCAACACCTTCTGGAACCAGAGCCTGCCGGGCCTGGGCTCGCTGGTGGGCGACAACATCTTCACCATCACCGGTGTCGACGTGACCCCGGCCCCCTACAACCAGCCGCCCTTCTCCCCCTCGGGCGACACGGACACCGATGCGGTGACCATCACCGCCACCGCGCCGTAAGCGCGGGCAGCCTTTCGAGCGACAACCACCGGCCCGGGGCGCACGCCCCGGGCCTTTTTCATGCCTGTCATCGCGAGCCCCCGACCAGCGGAAGTCGCTGGACGTATGTGGAATGAACAGGTCCCATTCATATTCATTTGTTCCTTTGGGGGATCCCGCGAAGCGGGCGACGCGGCGACCTCGTGACCATGCCCTGTCAGCACCATCACGAGGTCGCATCGCTACGCTCGCGATGACGGAGTGGGGAAGGCGCTTCCCCGGCAGTTGTTCCTTTAGAGCCGTGGGCCCGCGTTGGACGCCCGGGGGGCAGCTGGAGGAACGGCATTCCACTATCGGTCACTTCGAGGAGCCGGCGGCGTTGTGCGTGACATGGTGGTCGTCGCGGCTTTTCGGTGTACGCAAAAGGCCCCGGGAGCGTGAACTCCCGGGGCCCTGCTTACGCCTGGAATGGCTATCCGGTCAGGTGATCAGTCGTGTCCCACGCCGCTGGTGTCACCCTCCAGCAGGTTGTCGAGATCGACGTCGATGCCGTCCACGAGGTCGCCCATGTCGGAGAGGTTCATGCTGCCCACCATGTTGACGAACACGGCCTCATCGGCGGGATCAAAGGCGATGACCATCAAGCCGGCCATCTTCTCCGGCTGCGCCGGGTCGTACTTCATGCTCACGAGCACCAGTTCTTCGCCATCCTTGACGTAGACCAGCCGCTTCCAGCCCTCGTTCTCCAACTGGTACTGGATGTCCTCGACGATGGGACGGGTCTGCTCGGCCAGCTCGGGCGTGAGCCCGAAGGACTTGACCCGGATACCGAAGAGCCCGTCCAGGGTTTTGCTCAGGTCGGCGTTTCCGTTCTCCATTCCCGCCGCCAGCTTCAGCAGTTCGGGACCGAGATTCACCTCCGTGATCTCCGCCGCGTCCACCGGGATCTGGATCCGATCCAGGTCCACATACCCCGGGTGCCCGGCGAGGTCGTCACCGGCCTGGGCGCTCAACGCGCAAACCAGAAGGAATGCCACCACCATGATAAATCTGTGCATCTTCATGAGTCCGAACCTCCTTTTTTCACCGGGACCACGCGCTGGAGGGAATTCCGGATGGCCTTCGGCAGTTTTTTCGACAGGACTTCGTTGACCGTTTCCTTTTCAGTGTTCTGAATCAGGCTCGCCACGTAGGCCAGGCTGGTTTTTGCCTTCTGTCGGGCCTGGAAGGCTTCCTGGTGAGTGATCAGGCCGTCGTCGCTCGAAGCGGTCATGGTCGCCTCGATCCCCACCGGATTTTCCTCCTGGACGGTGGGCAGGAAGAGGACCAGAACCACCAGCGCGGCGGCGCAGGCGGTGACGGTCTTCCATCCCGGCGACCCGAGCATCAGGCCGAGCTTTTCGAGCAGGCCGCGTTTTTGGGGCTTTTCTTCGAGCTGCTTCATGATCCGGTGGTCCACCCGTTTGGGGCAGTCCAGTTCGGGCAGCACGGCGAGCGCCTCGGCCACCTGCCGTTCGGCCGCCAGCTCGTCCCGGCAGGCCCGGCACTCCTCGAGATGCCCTTGCAGCCGGCGAAGCGCCCGGGGGCCGAGGTCCCCGTCGAGGTAGGGCCCGAAGAGACTCCTCGTTTTATGACACTGCTGGTTCATTGGCCCTCGTCTCCACGTATCCCGGATCGTATCCGGTCAGTTTCTTGCGCAGCGACTTTCGGCCCCGGTGCACGGCCACCTTGACCGTATTGAGCCGCACCTGGAGGATGTCGCTGATCGCCTCGTAGGTGAACCCCTGGAAATAGTGCAGGAGCATGATGCTGCGGGTTCGCGCCGGCAGGGTCGCCATGGCGTCGAGCAGCGACCGCTGGGTCTCGTTGAGCCGGTAGCTCGCGTCCGGATCGCCCGCTGACCGACGGGCCGGCAGGCTGTCCGGCTCCACCTGGTCGGCGGACACGTGCCAGCCCACTGAGGTCTTGCGCCGCCGCGTGACGTCGATGCAGAGGTTGTGGGTCACCCGCATCAGCCAGGCCGGCACCCTCTCCGGATCCTCTTCCGGGCAGCGCTGCCACATCCTGACAAATACTTCCTGGGTCACGTCCTCGGCATCCTCGTTGTTGCGCAGGAAGTAACGGGCGTAGCTGTAGACCCGGTTCCTGTTCCCCTGCAGCAGATTGTTGAAAGTGTCCTTGTTCATCATGTCACTCAACAGGGTAAACGTGATCCGAACCCGAAAGGTTACTTTTTTATTGAGGGACAGGAGCTATCTGGCCGCACATTCCGTTCTCTGGCCGGTAATTTGTGTCGGTAATTGGTGACAGGAACCAATTAAACGGACATTCTTTACACCTCGACGGTGCTTCACCCGGGGAAATAGGGGGACAGAAATAGGGGGACAGACAGAAATAGGGGGACAGGTTGCCTACTTCATATTTGTTGATTCCAAAACGGTTGTGGGGGGAATACATAACCTGTCCCCCTATTATTCCATAACCTGTCCCCCTATTATTCGGACATTTCCGGCATCTGGAGCGAGCAGCAGAGAGGAATGTTCGACTAAATAGCTCCTGTCCCTCAATTCATCATGGGCGGCGCAGCAAATAGCGGTAATTCGAGAGGGAGCATATTCCGAAAAGGATGAGGGGGAAGCGATGCGGCATGAAAACCAGGTGAGCCGGCGGAGGCGAACCTTGCCCGGGGTGATGAAATGAGCAGCAAGCGTCTGGGCCAGTTGCTACTCTCCCAGTCCGTGATCAGCGAGGAGCAGCTGGAAGCGGCGCTCGAGCTTCAGCGGGTCGAGGGGGAACGGTATCTCGGTGAGATCCTCATCGAGATGGGGGCCTCCCAGACGCGGATCAACCGTGTTCTCGACCTTTACAACAAGCGCCGGTCCCTCGAGGACATGCTTGTTTCGGCGAACTGCATCACCGACGTTCAGCTGGAAACGATCAAGCAGGAGGAACGGGAAACGGGACGGCCGTTCCGCGAGATCCTCCTTCAGCGCAACCTGATCACCGAGGAGGGCTACCTCCAGGTCCTCTCGCGGCACTTCAACCTGCCCATCGTCTCGCTCTACAACGTGAGCCCGGACCGCAATCTCCGCGCCCTGGTCAGCGAAGAGTTCGCCAAGCGGAACCGGGTGGCGGTGTTCGAGGAAACCGAGCACAGTGTCAGGGTGGCCGTTGCCGAAACGGACACCCTGCTCATCGAGGACCTGCAACGGAACAAGCCCACGAACAAGGAACTGCAGTTCTTCCTCGCACCCCCGGGCGAGATCGATCTCTTCATCCGCAACCTCTACAACCTGGGTGATGATGCCGACGTGTCGGTAAAGGACGGGCTGATTTCCCAGGAGGACGACCTGGCAGACCGAAGCCCCAAGTCGGTGCGGCGGACGCTGAAGATCATGGATTACATCTTCAACACGGCCCTCAAGTTCGAGGCCAGCGACATCCACCTCGAGGCCCGGGAGAAGGGCGGGGTGGTCAAACTGCGGGTGGACGGCACGCTGCGCGCCATCCCCATGCCCGAGGACTTCAACCGCGAATATATCTCGGTGATCTCGCGGATCAAGATCCTCACCCGCTCGATGAAGATCGACGAGAAGGTCGTGCCCCAGGACGGCAGTTTTCGCGGACGCTACAAGATCGGCGAGCGCTCCAAGCTCGTCGACTTCCGTGTCTCCACGGTGAACTCGAGCAACGGCGAGTGCGTGACCATCCGGGTCCTCGACCAGGACAAGGGCCGGGTGACCCTGGAGCAGCTCGGTTTCGCCGGTCAGGTCTACGACCAGTTCTCGCAGATGATCCAGCTGCCCGAGGGGATGATCCTCGTCTCCGGCCCCACCGGGTCGGGGAAGAGCACCACGCTCTACGCCGCGCTGAACACGGTGGCCGACCCGGGGAAGAAGATCATCACCGCCGAAGACCCCATCGAGTACACTTACGAGAACATCGTGCAGACCCAGCTGAACCGGGCCCGCGACGTCGATTTCTCCAGCCTGCTCCGCGCCTTCCTGCGCCAGGATCCTGACGTGATCATGGTCGGCGAGATCCGTGACCCGGAGACGGCGAACATGGCGATCAAGGCGGTGCAGACCGGGCACCTGCTGCTCAGCACCCTGCACACGGTGAATACGACGAAGAGCGTGGGCCGGATCCGCGAGCTGCAGGTGGAGCCGCTGATCTTCCTTTCCTACACCACCGCGATCATGGGCCAGCGGCTGGTGCGCATTATCTGCCCCGACTGCGCCGAGGAATACCGACCCGAGCCGCGGCTGCTCAAGACCTGCCTCGGCCGCGAGGACCTGCCGGTCAGGCTGTTCAAGGGCCGGGGCTGCAAGAAGTGCGACGAAACGGGCTACCGCGGCCGGGTGGCGGTCACCGAGCTCTGGGCGCCCACCACGGAGGAGCTGGACAACCTCGAGGACCTCAACGACCAGGCGGTGCTCCGCGCCAACGCGGTGAAGTTCGGCATGAGGCCGATGATCCTCGACGGGCTGGACAAGGTGCTGCAGCAGCAGACGACGCTTGAGGAACTGGCCCGAGTGGTCCCCACCATCGAATCCGACGTGGAGCTCTGCGGGACGATGATCGGCGAGCTGGTGGACCGGCACTCCTGATCCGGGTAAACGATAATCTCACCGGGGGGTCAATCCCAGTCAATGCGGGGAGTAAACGATTGGCCGATCCTGTCAGCCGGTGGATCGAAAGAAAAAAAGGTAGTCAATCCCCGGTATGGAACCGTATATTCATAGTGAATCCCCGACACCCGAGGAGGTAGCGTGATGCATCGGATAAAAGATGCACGGCACGTGGGGGGCTACAGGCTCGAGATCCTCTACGAAGGCGGGGAGAAGGCGACCATCGACTTCTCCTCGTATCTGGACGATGAGGCCTTTGCCCGGTTGAAAGAGCTGGAGCGATTCACCGACTTCAGGGTCGACCGGCAGTACGGCACCATCGTCTGGGATGACGTGGCCGATTTCTACCCCGACGCGATAATGCCGCAGCGGGGCCCGATGAACGAGTTCTACTGAGAGGCCCTTCCCAACGAAAACGGTCGAAAGCCCGCGCACCCCTGCAGCGGGTTTAGAGGGATCCCCTTTCCCGATCCCTCACCCTTCCCCCTTCATTTCCCCGCACCGGATGCCGATTAATTGACTGATGTTGTGCATTACCCGGGCGTTCCGTGTCCCGGCGCGGTCTCGATTCATAGCTCTATACATAATGAAAAATGAAAAGGAGAAGGTCATGGATCGGATGGTCATCCGCACGAGTCTGCTGGCACTGCTGTTCATGCTCTGGATTCCCGGCCTGCTGGTCACGGCGACTGAACTGCCCGAGGTGATGTTCATCCTCGACGGCTCGGGCAGCATGTGGGGTCAGGCCGGGGGCCAGACCAGGATCGAGGCGGCCAAGGCGGTGATGGCCGAGGTGGTGCCCGGCCTGCCCGAGGGCGTCAACGCCGGCCTCACGATGTACGGACACCGCCGCAAGGGCGATTGCGCCGACATCGAGGTGCTGATCCCGTCCACGAGCGGCGATCGGGATGCCCTGCTCGCCGCGGTGCAGGCGGTGTCGCCCAAGGGCAAGACACCCATCGCCGATTCGATCAAGCTGGTGGCCGACGCGCTGAAGAGCCGCGAGGTGGAGACCACCATCGTGCTGGTCAGCGACGGCGAGGAGACCTGTAACGACGACCCCTGCGGCGTGGTGCGGGCCCTGAAGGAATCGGGGATCAAGTTCGTGCTCCACGTGGTGGGTTTCGGTGTGGATGACAAGACCCGCGAGCAGCTCTCCTGCCTCGCCGATGCCGGCGGCGGCCGGTACTTCGGCGCCAGCGATGCCGCCACGCTGCTCACCGCCCTCGACACGGTGACCGGGGAAGTGGCAGAGAAGGTGGAGCAGGCCAGGGCGACGAAGACCAGCGGGACGACGAAGCTGGGCAAGCTGCAGCTGGATATGCCCGCAGACGGCCTGCAGGCCATGGGCGCGGTGGACCTGGTGCGCGTCTCCGACGGCAAGGTGGTGCGCCGGGTGGAAGGCCCCAAGGCCTCGGACCTCTACCCGCTGATGGCCGGGGAGTACGAGCTGGTGCTCTGCTACCCCAACCCCAACTACCGCCCGGAGGACCGCAGCCCGGGCCTGCCCTTCACCATCACCGGCGGGGAAACCACCGCGATCACACTCGGCGCCATGGCTTTCAACCTCGCCCCCGAGTTCGACAAGACGCCGCTCTGCGGTTTCGCCATCTACAACCAGGAAGGCGAGCCCTGGCTGATCCACAACGATCCGGACAACGGCTACTACCGGACCAGGACCCGGGCCCTGCCCGCCGGCACCTGGGACCTGGGTATCGTCTACGGACGGGTGGAGGAACCGATGATCTTCGCCCGCGGCCTGGTGGTGGAGGAGGGGAAGATCAACACCGTGAACCTCGACTGCGGCATCGTGATCAAGCCCACCGAGTCGGGGATCACCGGTTGGAACCTCGTGCCTTCGGGAACCGAGGCGCCGCTGCTCGAGGTGCGCCGTCGCTGGGACAACGACTACCCGCTCTGGTGGCAGTTCATGGTGCCCCCGGGGACCTACGACATCTGGGTCGTGTTCAAAGGCTCGGACGAGCCGCTGCCCGTGGGCGAGGGCGTTGAAATCGGGCAGGGAGAGCTGCTGGAGTATGATTCAGGGGTGTGAAACGCCGTTTGAAGCTGGTGGCTGCGGCGCGCGCCTTGCCCCGGAACTCCATCCGGCGGTTGAGGAACACCTCGGGGCATTGAACACCGTACAAAGATAAACACCCTGCCGGGGACGATGGAAATGAACTCCGGCAGGGTGTTTTTTCGTACCGACGCGGGCACGAGCCGTTGATGGGGCTTCCGGCCCGTGAATTGCGACACGACCCCGCAATGGCACGGCCTGTCTGCCACTGCGCAGTCAACTGCGGTTCGTCAAGCAGCGAGTCGCTCGCACGTATTCGTGCTCAGGCAACGATGGCGGCCGCCAGGGCACGGATGATCTGGTCCGCCTTTCTGCTGAGCGCCTGGCGCAGCTTGCGAAGCTTTTTTCTGGTGCGGCCTTCTCTCATTGTTACTCCCCGTGGATCGTTGGTGTGGACCCACATCCGGAAAGCCTGATCAATATTCCCCTGACCCGTTAATCTGCAATGAATATGCCAATCTCCCCGATTCCCTGCGGCCGCTTGATTTTCACATCATCCTGTTGATTTATTATACCTTATGCACGTTCCCCCTATTTTTCTGGAAATCAGATGCCGAAAAAACGGAATGTTGAACTCCGATTCATTCGGTGGTAAAATGCCGATGATTATTATGATGACCTTTGAAAATACAATATTGTCGATAGCAATATTGAATCCAGACATTCTTCTCTATTTGCACAATGTGTTGGACACCAGGTGAGGAATCCCATGGCTGAAATGCAGGACGCACCCGTGCTCGATGACTTCATTTCATTAAGCCAACCGATGAAGCAGCTGATGACCCTGGTGCAGCGGGTGGTGCCCTCGGATGTATCGTTGCTGATCCTCGGCGAGACCGGCGTGGGCAAGGAACACCTGGCCCGAGGAATACATGCCGCCGGGCCGCGAGCCGCTGAACCTTTCGTTCCGGTCAACTGCGGGGCGATCCCCGAGAACCTGCTGGAGAGTGAGCTGTTCGGACACGAGGCAGGGGCCTTCACCGGCGCCACCCGGCGGCGGCGGGGGATGTTCTCCCTGGCCCACCGGGGGACGCTTTTTCTCGACGAAATCGGCGAAATGCCCTACCACCTGCAGGTGAAGCTGCTGCGGGCACTGCAGTCGAACGAGATCATGCCGGTGGGTGGTGAGGAGGTGCTCGAGGTGGACGTGCGGGTGATGGCCGCCTCGAACCGCGACCTGGCGCGCGAAGTGAAGGAGAAGCGGTTTCGCCGAGATCTGTTCTACCGCCTGAGCGTCCTGCCGCTGACCATCCCGCCGCTCCGTGAGCGCGCGGAGGACATCCCGGTGCTCGCCAAACGGTTCCTCGCGCAGTTCAGCGCCGCCGACCGGCAGCAGGTCTCCGCGTTCGAAGCGGAGGCGCTGGAGGCCCTGGCCCGGCACCGCTGGCCGGGCAACGTGCGCGAGCTGATGAACGTGATCGAACGGGCGGTGCTCGTCTCCCGTGGCGAGGCGCTGGGTGTGGAAGACCTGCCGGAGGCGATCTCGTGGGAAGAGGTGGGGGAGGGCCAGGTATCGACGCCGGAGCGCAGTGATGAGGGGCTGAACGGGATCGAGGAGGCGGGGTCGTTCGTCGGCGAAGGTCTGCCCGCGGCTGCCCCGGTAGCGGTCGCCGCACCGGAAAACGACGGCCTGCTGGCCCGTCCGCTGCGCGAGGTTCGCCGCGAAGTCGTGGAAGACCTGGAGCGCCGCTACCTCGATGCCATGCTGCGCGCCACTGGCGGCCGGGTGGGCGAGACTGCCCGCCGCGCCGGCATCGTGCCCCGTTCACTCTACGAGAAGATGCGGAAATACGGGCTGCACAAGGAAGACTACCGCTGATGCCAAAGTGGCACAGGGGACGTACATAAAAAGTATAACAAGCCGGGCGTGTCCTCCCTCCGCTTCGGGGCCGACTGTTTATGCTTTTTATGTACGTCCCCGGTAGATCCGCACTTCGGTCTTCTCCAGGGTGACCAATCCTTCCCGGACCACCGGTTCGATCACGGTGAGGAAGTGCTCGATCTTCTCCGGGGTGTCCACGATCTCCACCACCACCGGGAGGTCGAGGGAGAGGCGGAGGATCTTCGAGGTGTGGATGTGGCTGTTGGCGCCGAAGCCCATCAGCCCGCGGAAGGCGGTGGCGCCGGCCATCCCCTCCTCCTTGGCCTTGACCACGATCCACTCGTAGAGCGACGTGCCCCTGTGCTTGTCGCTCTCGCCGACAAAGATGCGCAACAACTGTCCTTCGGGGGGCAGGTTCATCGTTCTACCTCCAGAGTGCGACCAGCGTTGACCGGCCGGCCATGACGGCGGCGAGGCCCAGGGCCAGGTGCAGCAGGATGTTGGCCAGGGCCAGGGCGAAACGGTGGCTCTGCAGCAGCCTCAGGGTCTCGAGACTGAATGCGGCGTAGGTGGTGAACGACCCGAGCAGCCCCACGATCAGGAAGAGCCGCACCTCGGCGGCCAGGCTCGAGGAGACCTCGATGAAGTGGGAGAGCAGGCCGATGATGAAACAGCCGATGAGGTTGACGGTGAGGGTGCCCCAGGGGAAGGCGACGCTCTTCGAAAGGCCCTGGACCCAGCCGCTGACGTAGTAACGCGAGACAGCGCCGATGAAACCGCCCATGCCGATGATCAAGACTTTGTACATTATGACGCCCTTCCGAGAATCAGTGGGACACGACGTTGAGCAGGAGCCATCAGCCTGCGGGCGGTCAACGGTGAACCCCATCAGCTCAGACTATTCTACCAGTCCCCGAAGGCCACGTTCACTCCGCCGATGATCCAGCGGCCGGGCATGGGGATCGAGCCGGCTTCCAGGTAGTCGGTATCGAAGAGATTGGTCCCCTCGACGAAGAACTCCAGCCGCGAAAGGAGCGAAAGGCGGTTTGCCGAGGCCCGCCAGGCGAGGCGGGTGTCCACGAGCAGGTAGCTCTCCTGGCCGGCGCGGTCCTCGCTGCGCACCTGCCACGACTGCTCGAGCCGGCCCAGGGTACCGGCAAGGCGCCCGCCCCGCGGCGCGACGAACGACCAGTCGTGGCCAATGTCGAGAATCAACTGGCGCTCGAGGTGGTTGAAGACATAGCGGGATTCCAGCTCGCCCTGTTCCCGGTCGGTGTCGAGATACGCGAAGGAGAGCCGCACCCGGCTCACCGGGAAGTCCTCGAGCGTGCGGCGAGGCAGCAGGGCCAGCGCCGTTTCGATCCCGGTGGCGTCCATCTTGGCCACGTTGCGCACCTGCCAGGGCTCGTCCTCCGAGGCCCGGGTCCAATCGATGAGGTTTTCGCCCTCGCGGTGGAAGAGGGCCGCGTTGCCTTCCACCATCCCGCCCCCCCACTTCGTCCCGGTTTCGTAAGTCCAGGCCTCCTCAGGCTGCAGGTCGGGGTTGCCCACGTTGGCCGGGCTGTCGTAGTAGAGCTCGGTGTAGGTGGGCACGCGGAAGGAGCGTTCCACCGAGGCGTAGAGCGAGGCGTGTTCGCCGAGCCGCCAGCCGGCATCGAGGCCGGGCCAGACCTCCCAGCCCCAATCGGAGTAGTGGTAGGCAAAGGCGCCGCCTACCAGGGTCAGCCGCTCGCCGGCCTGCAGGCGGTGCTCGACGAAGACGCCGCCCCGGCTGCGCTGATGGTCGCCGAGGCTGGAACTCTCGATCGCTTCGCGGCCGATCTCGCCGCCCACGGCGGTGACGCCGTGGGCCGACTCGAAGGTGGACTGGAACTCGGCGCCGTACACGTCTGTCGTATGCAGGTTGCGATACCAGTCGGGCCGGGTGCGGTCAAGGATGAAGTCGTCGTCATGACGCCGCCAATAGACCCGCGGCTCGACGCGGATGCCGCCGAGGTCAAAGCCGGTGCGTGCGCCGAGGAACGTGGTCTCGGTGGCCTCCCACTGCCAGGGGTAACTCGAGGAGTAGAAGCCGTTGGCTCCGAACTCTTTCTCCGTGCGGCCCAGGGTGAAGTGGATCTTCTCGCCGCCGGCGGGGACCGCCGCGTTCCAGGCGAGGTTGCCGATGGCAAAGTCGGTGTTCTCCATGTAGCCTGCCGATTCGCTGCGGCCGAAGGAGAACCGGTTGGCCACGCCCAGGGCGGGGAAGGAGATCGAGGCCTCGCCCTCGCTGAAGCTGTTCTCACCGAAGGCGCCGCCCGCGGCGGCTTCGGTGCCGACGGCGCTCCGGGTGATGATGTTCACCGCGCCGGAGAAGGCCCCCGGCCCGTGGACCCGCGAGCCAGGGCCGCGCAGCACCTCGATGCGCTCGATGTCGGAGAGGTTGAGCGGCAGATCGAGGTTGTGGTGGCCGGTCTGGGGATCACTGACCTTGAAGCCGTCGACGAGGATCAGCGTCTGCTCGAAGGTGCCGCCGCGGATGCCGATGTCACCCTGCACGCCGTGGGGCCCGCGGCGCCGCACGTCGACCCCGAGGGCGTATTCCAGCGCGTCCTGCACGCTGCGCACCGGGAGCGCGTCGAGGGCCTCGCGGTCGATCACCTCCACCGACCGCGTCACCTGGTCGAAGGCCACCGGGATGCGGCTGGCGGTGACCACCAGCGGCTCCGGCTCGTAGGTCAGCGGTGGTGTGTTCTCCTCGCCATCGGCGGCGGGAGCGTCTGCGGCCGCGGGATCGTCGTTCCGGTCCTCATCAGCCGTGGTTTGGTGTGTCGTTTGTCCGGCAAGAGGGGGCGTTGTGCCGTCGTCATCCGCTCCGGTTGCAGCCGGCGCGGCTTCATCCTCATCAACCGCGGAGATCCCCACCGTGAACCAGGGTGAGGAATCGCCGGTGATGCGCTCGGAGCCGAAGTCGTTGTTGCCGAAGGGGTACGCCGGACAAGCGGCGAGCCAGGCCAGGGCCGCGGCGGCAACGAAAAGGACCAGCCGGAGCAGTGATGGGCGTGGCGAGTTGGACATGATCCTGTGCGGCGTCACCGGGGCCCCCTGCTATTGGTCATCGCACAGACCGCCGCTCCGGCCGGCGGGTGCGGGTCGTGGGCTGTAGCGCTGGCCGGCGATCCGCCGCCGGCTGGAAAGGGGCGATTCTGCCCCCTCGCCCCTCCCGTGTCAAGATGGGGACAGTTACCGTTGCGCATAACCGAAATCACTGCCGTCACTTGGCTCAGGCGGGGACAGTTACCGGACTGGCGAGACCCACACGCTCAATGCCGGTGCCTGAAAAACGACACCAGGCACCTCTCCCCTTCATCCGTATTCCACTCCGTTTTCGTGAGGCCCGCCGGAACAGCCGAGAGGTAACAGCCGAGAGGTATCTGTCACGGGGATTTTTAAGCCACGGATGTTGTTGGTGTTTCGAGAGCGGGTAACTGTCACCGATCTGATGTAAGATCATTGGGGAGGAGGGGAGAGGATGCTGAGCCGAATGGGACAATGTCTGTTGGCAGCGATGGTCCTGACCGGGCTGGCCGTTTCAATGCCCACCGGGTGGGCGGCCGACGACGGTGAGGGGCCGGAAGTGCCCGAACTCACGGTCACCCGCCACGAGGACTACTACAGGGCAAAGAACCGGGAATACAAGCTTTACGTCAGCACACGCCTGGTGGACATGAAGACCGACGAGAAACCGGGTGAATACATCGCTCTGATCTTCGGCGTTTGGAACCGCCGGGCGAAAGCGTTCTACGTCGACCGCGACCGGATCCGGCTCCTCGACCGCTACGGCGCGGAGCTCCCCATGGCCGAGCTCGAGGAGCTGCGCAAGGGCTACCCCAACCTGCGGCGCGACCAGCAGCACCGCGACTTCACCACCTTCGGCGGCCGTTTCCCCAAGGGCGACTCACGACTGGTGCCCACCAACTTCTTCCCGCCGCCGGGCCGGGCTCTGGCCGCCACGGCCCAGGTGCACCGTCACCGCCGGGTCAAGGACCTGCTCTACTTCAGGGGGGCGATGGCCCCCGGTGAGACCTGCACCCTTGAAGTTCCCCTGCGCGGCAGCGACGTGGTTCTGCGCATCCCCTTCGAGTCGCGGGGGGCCGCAGGCGACGGCCGGCGGGAAAGCAACCTCAGCGGCAGCATCACCATCTCACCCTGACCGGCGCCCGCAGCGGCCACCGATGCAAACGGAAGATACCTGGCCCCCATCCGTTTGTATCGCGCGATTCGCCCCCGAATGAATATGAATGGGACCTGACCCATCTTTATTCATTTCGCGGCGGTTCTGACCCCGGTTTATGCTTCGAGGAGCGATTTCAGGAATTCAGTCACCGGCACGGTGAAGTCGTTGTCGTACCAGTAGTGGCTGTGGGACAGCGGGTTCCAGCTGGTGGTGACCCCGCCGACATTGATGGCGATATCCTCGTCCACAACCTTGCGGTAGGCGAAATTGATCGGCCGCAGCGGGTAGCCGAGCACGTCGTCCGGGTCGTAGAAGTTGAACCAGCGTGAACGCTCCCTAAGCGCCGGGGTGAGCGCGCTGCCGGGGAACGTGATCGGCTTGATCTCGCTCTTCTTGAAGGCAAAGGTGAAAAAGGGGATGTTGCAGCCGAAGGTGATCATCCCGGCCAGCGTGCGCAGGGCCAGAAAATCGGAGGCCCCTTCCGGCGCGGCCCCGGGTTTCTGCAGGTCCCAGATGTAGTTGGACATGATGTGCCCGCCCAGCGAGTGGGCCACGACCACCAGCGGCCGCTGCGGGTCGGCCGGATCATCCAGCTTGCCGAGGGCCTTGGTCACCTTGCTGTGGATGTCGCCATAGACCGTGTCCTTTTCATCCTCGGTCTTGCGGTAGGCCGAGGCGTCGGCCACGGAGTAGACCATGAAGCGCCGCATGGAGATGAAGTCGAGGTCGGCGCTCTGCCTCGCCTCGTTGAAATACTCGGTCTGACGCTCCTTGAGCACGTCGGCCCAGTAGACCTCGCCCCAGCTCACGCGGTCGGCCAGCTCGGGGCCCAACCGCTCGTTGATCTCGTCCCGCATGGGGTGCGAGTAGTACTTCTCCTGCGAACCCATGCCGTGGATCACGAGGATGTTCAATTCGGTCATCGTCGTCTCCTCACATAAAGCACCGACGGCCGCGAAAACGCACAATCGCATAAACGCAAGTACGTCCCCGATTCATATGCACGATACAACGGTGGCTGGTCTTTCAATAGCGTGTGAGCACCACCACCCGGTCGGCGTCGCCGAGGGCGAACCGTTCGTTGCGGTCGGGGTTGAGCCGCACGCCGCCCCGGGGCCCCTCCCAGTCGTCGTCGATGCGATAGCCGAGGGCGATCTCGCCCCGGGCCGCCGCGGCGCGCTGCAGGTCGTGAAAACCGATCTCCCGGTCGACGAGGCCGTACTCGAGGGCCCGGCGGAAGATGATCTCCGCCCCGCCGGCGCCGAACAGCTCGTCGAACACGGTGCGCAGCTCACGCCGCAGGGCCACCTGGGCCAGCATGTGGCTGAGCACCAGGGGGCTGACCAGCACCTCGTCGGCCCGGGCGTGGAAGAAATCGGCGTTGCCCGGCTCCATCAGCTCGACGAGGATCTCCGGTTCGGCGAGCCCGGTGGCGAGCGCCTCCTGGAGCAGCAGGTAGCCGAGAATCGTTCGGGCGTCGGATTCCTGCTCAGACTCCAGGCGGCCGCTGGCCAGCAGCACCACGTTGGTGTAGTCGTCCAGCCGGAACTGGCCCAGGTCGGCGGTGGACGTATAGTCGCCCTCGATGTGCCGCACCGCGACGTGACGGATCTTCGCGCCGCGCCGCTCGACCATCGTCTGCCGCTCCGCCGCCGGGATGAGCGAGAGGACGTGCAGCTCGTAGCGGTCGCCGTCGTAGCGGTCGAACTCTTCGATCAGCGCCGGCGCCTTGTGGTTCCAGCCGAGCACGAGCACCCGCCGCGGGGCGTCGGGCGCCGGCACGGGCGTCGCCGTGGGCGGTTCCTTGCCGCGCACCGCCGGCGTCCCTCCGCTGGTGGCCCGTGAATCGTCGTAGTCGGCGGCGACCACCACCAGCCGGTCCTCCTCGAGGAGCTCGAAGTCGGCCGGGGGGATGAGCACCGACTCGTGCCTGTCCCCGGCGGGGCGCACCACGCCGACGGGCACGGCCAGGGGCAAGGCGCCGGCGGCGTCGCCGAAGCGCATGCCGGCCAGGCCGGGGATCGTCGGCAGGTAGATCTCGTTACCCTCGTCCTGGGTCAACAGCTCGGCGTAGACGCGGGACACGCCGGCGTGGCGCACCGTCTGGGCGATGAGCCGCCCCACCACCTGGTCGCTGGTGATGACCTCGATCGGACCACCATAGGCCCGTTCGGCCAGGGCCACCTTCTTCTGGTCGAGGATCTCCGCCACCATCAGCGGTGCATGATCCGGGGCCCTGCCGCTGCAGGAACGCGACGTGGCAAGGAGCGACTTGATCGTCCGCCCGTCGGCGGTCATCGCCGTGTCCTCCACCGACTCCCCGGCGGGAAGGATGATCGCCCCGGCGCGCAGGAAGTCGACCCGCCGGAGGTGTTCGGGGCGCAGGGCCGAGCCCTGGCGGAAGGTGATCTGCCGCGGGTTCCAGAGCGGCCCCAGTCGCTCCTTCAGCTCGTGCACCAGCAGTACCGGGTCCTCCTCGGCGAGCACCACCACGCGCAGCCGTTTCGCCCCGATCAGTTTCAGAAAGCGTTTCACCCGTTCCTCGGAGCGGAGCAGCTCCTCGATGATCGTCGCCGTGCGGTTGGTCCAGCCGAGCATGAGGAAGTGGTGCTTCAGCGCAATGGGCGTCAGGCCGCGCTGCAGCCGGGCGATGTTCTCGTTGAGGCCCTGGGTCATGATGGCGATCAGCGCGCCCATGAAGAAGACATAGCCGAGCACGGTGACGATGGTGGAAACGGTGCGCAGCAGGAGCCCCTCGTCGTCACCGAGATAGCCCGGGTCGGTGAGGCGCAGGAAGGCCCACCAGATGGCCGTGCCCGGGGAGTCGAAGGCGGCCGCGGCGAAGTAGGCGACGAGACCCGCGGCGATGGAGATGAACACGATGACGAGGGCGATGAAGAGCAGGCGGTGGATCGACCCGCGGAGGATGAACTTCTCCAGCTCGAACTGGGCGCGGTTCTTCAGGCGATTGATCATCTGCGCCTCAGGCTGATGGGTTGAACTACGATGCTAGAGATACCGGGAACCTCCCGTGATGTCAAGACGGGCCGGACTTTGATCAGAGCGAATTCCGCGGCGACGAAAAAGCCGTTCAGCGCGACGAGGCCCAGGGCGAAGCCGACCCACAACAGGTTCATCAGGACGTGGCGTTCCATTTCGTTTCTCCTGGCGGCACGTGTTCAGATCATGCCGGAAAGCAGTGTGGCGATGCCCAGGAAGCTGAAGAAACCCACCACGTCAGTGACCGTGGTCAGGATGATCGACGACGACTGCGCGGGATCCTGCCTGATCGCCGTGAGCAGCAGCGGGATGGCCGCGCCGGAGAGACCTGCGGCCACCATGGAG
>Ga0180436_10000729_pt1 | contig 33318 bp, 29 predicted proteins | sample SS_ome_2_FD_132434 | JGI IMG/M metagenome (GOLD analysis project Ga0180436, IMG submission 132434) | Hypersaline lake sediment archaeal communities from the Salton Sea, California, USA - SS_3_S_2 metaG | ecosystem: Environmental > Aquatic > Non-marine Saline and Alkaline > Hypersaline >... | reverse complement strand
TCCCAGAAATATGGATAGCGCCAGCCATGCGTTAGTTTTCTTGCTCAATGCTTCTCCGAATGGTTGTCCTGGTATTGTATAGAGACTTGTACGCTTTCCTTCGCGACGCGTTTCAATCGATTCGACATTGCCGTAGTCCGGCCTTTTGCGTATAGTGCCTTGTCCGGATTCGAAAGCGAAAACGGCCGGCTGGAGTCATTGCGAGCTTCCGAACGAAACGCGGCAATCTCTCTCAACGAGTCAAGCCACGGGAACCGGGCACATCGGACATTGTTAGCTTAGACTGAAACCAGGCGACTGCCCCCAAGCAGTCAATCGTTGTCAAAGGACTCTCTGATTGTCGAAGATTCGATCCTACATCCAACTCACTAAGCCGTCCATCATGGCCCTGGTATTGTTCACCGGTGCTACCTCGCTGGTAATGGAAGGAAGCATGCTCAACGAGCCACTTCGTTTCGCGCTAGTCCTTCTCGGTCTATATCTGACAGGCGGCGCCGCCAATGCGATTAATATGTTTCTCGAGCGGGATATCGATTCCCAGATGCTGCGTACCGCCTACAAGCGCCCCCTTCCGACAGGAAAGCTAAAACCCTGGCAAGCTCTGACCTTTGCGATCACGATCGGCACCGCCGGTGTAGTCTTGTTTGCGCTTGAGTTCAATCTCCTGACCGCTGCCCTGTCGCTCGGCACGATCCTCTTCTACGGATTCTTCTATACGCTTCTGCTAAAACCCAACACGCCGCAAAACATCGTCATCGGGGGCATCGCCGGCGCCATGGCCCCGGTAGGTGCCTGGACTGCGGCCACCGGCGAAATGGCGATAGCGCCCTGGATCCTGTTCCTTATCGTGTTTCTCTGGACACCGCCCCACTTTTGGGTGTTGGCACTACAATGTAAAGACGACTACCGAAAAGCCGAACTGCCGATGATGCCCCTGGCGCGGGGCGATGCCTCAACCGTGCGGCAAATCGTAGCCTACACTTTCGTGCTGTTCGCCTGCAGCCTCTCGCTCTTTGCGTTCTCTGCCGGTTGGACCTACCTTATCGTAGCGATCGTGCTGGGAGCGATCTATATCAAGAAGACCCTCGATCTCCAAAGAGAAGGCGGCTTCGCAAAACTCCGCTCACTCTTCGGCTACTCTTTGATCTATCTCTTTGGCGTCTTTTCGGCCGTGATTATCGACGCGCTAATCATAGCGTAAAGCCTACCAAAACACTCCTCTTTCAGTCGGGACTTTGGTCAACAATCGGGGAACCGTTTTCTCACGATATTGTTGAGTTTGACCAAGTAGCATTACCACGCCTGACCGATGTCGTTTGTTGTTGATCTGTCGATGATCGATTCACATCCTGAGGCGATTGGGTAAGCAAATACCAAGAGGTTGCAAGAGGATTTCCGAAATCTAGTCATGTCCGATCAGGCGCGCGTGCAAGAGAATCAACTTTCAATTGACACCCGTTGGTTTGACATATACATTGACCATCGATGTCCATATTGTGTGGCTCTCAAGGGGGCGTTGACGACGTTGTGAAGTCGTCCGACTTCGTGAGATTTCGGGAACGGAACAGGTACTTTTAGTTTGTCTCAGATATTTCCCAAGTGGACCAACAAACTTCCGGCCATGCTCGCCGGAGGCGGCGCTTTTTCGGCGATCATTGTAGTCTTCATAATCTGGTACTATTTCTCCCCCAGTTATACCGATGCCGGTTACATGCCGGACCAACCGGTGAAGTACAGCCACAAGCTGCACGCCGGGGATCTCGGTATCGACTGCCGCTACTGCCACACTTCGGTGGAGGAAGCTGCCTCGGCCCGCGTCCCTCCCACTCAGACGTGCATGAATTGCCACACTATTCTAGGCACCGACAACGAAAAACTCCTGCCGGTACGTGAAAGCTACGCCACCGGGCAGCCTATCGAATGGGTTCGCATCCACAATATCCCCGATTACGCCTATTTCGACCATTCGGCTCATATCAACGCCGGCGTCGGCTGCCAGAGCTGCCACGGCGACATCCATCAGATGGACGTTGTCCGTCAGGTGGAGCCGCTCAGCATGGAATGGTGCTTAACCTGCCATCGCGACCCGGCACCACATATCCGCCCGCTTGACCAGGTCACTAACATGAACTGGACTCCGGGCAAAGATCACGATGAATACGTTCGACGCTTTATGGAAGAACACGATATAAGCGCGCCGATAACCGATTGCTCGGGGTGTCACCGATGAAGAGAAAACTCGACAGCAAGGGCAAAGAGTACTGGCGCAGTCAGAATCAGCTGGCCAACGATCCCAAGTTCGTGGAACAGCTCAAACGGGAGTTTCCCGAAGGTGCCTCGCAGTTGGACAACTCCTGGTCGCGGCGCAGTTTCATCGGCATGATGGGCGCCTCGCTGGCTCTAGCCGGCCTGGCCTCTTGTCGTCGTCCCAAAGAGAAGATCGTTCCCTATGTCAATGCACCCGAGGAAATCACCCCCGGAGTCGCTCAACATTATGCCACAGCCATGCCGTGGGGTGACGATGCCTTTGGACTTCTTGTAGAAAGCCACGAGGGTCGCCCGACCAAAATCGAGGGCAACCCGCTGCATCCTTCGGGCAACGGCGCAGCGAGTATCTGGGCACAGGCCGAGATTCTCCAGATGTATGACCCCGACCGCTCGACCAAAGTCCTCAACAAGGGCGGCGAGCGCAAATGGTCCGATTTTGTGGACTTCTGGCGCGAACGCAGTGCCGGGCTCAAAGAGTCCAAGGGCAAAGGACTGGCTGTAATCTCCGAGCCGTTCGCCTCTCCCACCATCGCTCGCCTTAAAAAAGATCTCCTCAAGACCTATCCGGAAGCTCGCTGGGTAACCTACGAGCCCGTTAGTAATAGCAATGTTTTCCAGGGCTGCAATCTGGCGACAGGTGAGCCGGCCCGCCCTAGATATGACATGTCCAAGGCTTCTGTAGTCGTTTCGTTCGACTGCGATTTCCTTTTCGATGAAGCCGATGCTGTGCGGCACGCCCGCGATTTTACTCAAGGCCGGAATATCGAGACCGAAGCCGACAACATGAACCGCCTCTATGTGCTGGAGAGTCGCTTCACCAGTACCGGCGCCATGGCCGATCACCGCATGCGCGTGAGAAGCTCTCGGATGCTGGAGTATCTCTCGGCGCTTGCGGCGTACCTGGAAGACAATGACATCAATAAGCTGATGGCGCTCATTGGTCGGGACGATCTCTCATCTGACGAGCGTACCTGGCTCAAGGCTGTCGCCAAGGATCTGGTTGCCAACAAAGGTAAATCGCTGATTCTGGTAGGCCGCCAGTACGCACCGGAGCTTCACGCCCTGGCGATGCGAATCAATCAGGCCCTCGGCAATTTCAACGAGACGGTAACAATCGTCGAGTTAACCGACACCGAGATATCCAACGTTGAGAGCCTGAAAGGCCTCACGCGAGATATGTCCTCAGGAGTCATTTCGGACGTGGTGATCCTGGGAGCCAATCCGGTTTATGACGCCCCCAGCGATTTTAAGCTCGCCTCTGCCCTCGCCAAAGTAACCAATCGAATCCATTTGGGATTGCACGAAAACGAAACGGCCGCGCGATGCATCTGGCACGTCCCACAAACGCATTTCCTCGAGGCCTGGAGCGACACGCGTTACGCCGATGGCACCCTGAGTGTCACTCAGCCGCTCATCGAGCCGCTGCACGGCGGAAAGAGCGCTGTCGAGCTACTTGCCTTGCTGGCGACCGACAAGGACACCAGCGGATTCAGCCTAGTTCAGGAAAGTTGGAAAGAGATTCTCGGTACTCGCGACTTCGAAAAGAACTGGCGACGAGTACTCCACGATGGCGTGTATCGTGAGAAGCCGGCCAAGAAGCTTCGTCCGCGCAAATTCGATCATAAGTATCTCTCCAATAGTCTGGCCAGTCTCAGTGAGGCAGTTTCCGGTGATTTGGAGTTAGTCCTGTATCCCGACGCCAAGGTCTACGACGGCCGCTACGCCAACAACGGCTGGCTACAAGAACTCCCCGATCAGACAACCAAACTGACCTGGGACAACGCTGCTCTCATGAGTCCGGCGACGGCCGAGAAGCTCGGCATTGAAAACGAAGATGTAGTCGAGGTTAGCACCTCATTTAGCTCGATAACGATTGCCGCCTGGACGGTCCCGGGCATGGCCGATGGCACGATTGCCGTATCTCTCGGGTATGGCCGCGAGTTCGGTCGTATTGCCTCCGGCACTGGAGCCAACGCATACAAGCTTCTGACAACCGAAACCGGTATGATCGTGCCCAACGTCACGGTCAACCGTACCGGTCGCAAGTACGCTTTGGCCAATGTGCAGGACCACGGCTCCATGGAAGGCCGTCCGATTATCCGCGAAAGCAGCCTCGAGGGCTACCGGGCGCACCCCGAGTTCGCCAGGGACATGGTCCATCATCCGCCGTTGAAGTCTCTCTGGAAAGAGCACAGTTATGAAGAGGGCTACCAGTGGGGCATGGCTATCGACCTCAACAGCTGTATCGGCTGCAACGCCTGTACCATAGCCTGTCAGAGCGAGAACAACATACCGGTGATCGGGCGCGAAGAGGTCTCCATGGGCCGCGAGATGCACTGGATCCGTGTCGATCGCTATTTTAACGGCGGCGTCGACGATCCGGCCATGGTGCACCAGCCGGTGGCCTGTCAGCACTGCGAAAATGCACCCTGCGAGCAGGTTTGCCCGGTGGCGGCGACGGTCCACGACAGCGAAGGCCTCAATACGATGGTCTACAACCGCTGCATCGGTACTCGCTATTGCGCCAACAACTGCCCTTACAAAGTCAGAAGATTCAACTTCTTTGCTTATACCGGCGAATACGCCGAAACCCTCAAGATGGCTCAGAACCCGGACGTGACTGTCCGCTCGCGTGGTGTCATGGAAAAGTGCACCTATTGCCTGCAGCGGATCAACCGGGCCAAAATCTCGGCCAAGAATGAAGGCCGGACGGTGAAAGATGGCGAAATCGTCACCGCCTGCCAGCAGACCTGCCCGACTCAGGCGATCGTGTTTGGTAACATCAACGATCCGGAAAGCCAGGTGTCGAAGGTCAAGCAGCGCAATCGTAACTACGAAATGTTGTCTGAACTTAATATAAAGCCGCGGACGTCCTATTTGGCCAAGCTGCGCAATCCCAATCCTGAACTGGTAACGACTCCGGTTGAACACGACGAGGACCACGGCTAGACTTATGAGCAAATCGACAGACACTTACAAAGAACCTACGCTCATCCAGGGCAACCCCACGTTTGAGTCGATTACCAACGATGTCTCCGGCATTGTTGAAGCCAAGACTCCGAAACTGTGGTGGGTTGCGTTTGGAGCGGCCTCCTCAGGTGCTATTCTCCTGGTCAGCCTGATCGGCTACCTGATTTGGGAAGGCACTGGAATCTGGGGCCTCAACAACCCGGTCGGCTGGGGTTGGGCAATCGTAAACTTCGTCTTCTGGGTGGGTATCGGCCACGCCGGAACCCTGATCTCGGCGATTCTCTTCCTGCTTCGCCAGAAGTGGCGCACTTCGATCAACCGCTTCGCCGAGGCCATGACGATCTTCGCAGTCATATGCGCCCTGATCTTCCCGGCCATCCACGTCGGACGCGCCTGGGTGATCTATTGGACGTTCCCGCTTCCCAACCAGATGGGGATGTGGCCTAACTTCCGCTCGCCGCTGCTGTGGGATACTTTCGCGGTGGGCACCTATTTTACCTGCTCGCTTCTGTTCTGGTATGTCGGTCTGATTCCCGACCTGGCCACCCTGCGTGATCGCGCCAAAAACAAACTGAAAAAGCTTCTCTACGGCATCTTCGCCGTAGGTTGGCGCGGCGGCAACCGCCAGTGGAAACACTATGAGTTAGCCTACCTGGTACTGGCCGGAATCTCTACGCCGCTGGTGCTTTCGGTGCACAGTATCGTGTCAACCGACTTCGCGACCTCGGTGCTGCCCGGTTGGCATACGACCATCTTCCCGCCCTACTTCGTAGCCGGTGCTATCTTCAGCGGCTTTGCCATGGTGATGACACTGTCGCTCATCGCTCGTAAGCTCTTCAAGCTCGAACATGTCATAACCATGTTCCATCTTGAGAAGATGAACAAGATCATGCTGCTCACCGGCATGATGGTTGGCTACGCCTATTCGATGGAGTTCTTCATCGCCTGGTACTCCGGTAACGATTACGAGACCTTCGCCTTCATAAACCGCGCCTTCGGTCCATACGCCTGGGCTTACTGGATCATGATTTCCTGTAACGTTCTGGTGCCACAGATTTTCTGGTTCAAGAAACTGCGTACCAGTATCCTGGTAATGTTTGTGGCATCGATTCTCATCAACGTCGGTATGTGGTTCGAGCGGTTTGTGATCGTCATGACCCTGCATCGCGATTTCCTCCCCTCCAGTTGGGATTACTATTCGCCGACGATCTATGACATCGGAATCTTTGTCGGGTCGTTCGGCCTGTTCTTCACTCTCTTCCTGTTGTTCTTGAAGCATCTCCCGATGGTCGCCATGGCTGAGGTCAAAGGCATCCTGCCTCAAGCCCAGCCGCATCACCATCACGAATCTACGGAGGCAGCATCATGAGCGAACCGAAAGCTGTCATCTTAGCGCAGTTTGGTGGACCGGAAGAACTGATTCAGGCTGCCAAGAAGACTCGTGAAGCGGGCTACAAGAAGTTCGACTGCCATTCGCCATACCCTATTCACGGTATGGATCAGGCCATGGGCCTCAAGCGCTCACCGCTCGGATACATAATCGGGATCATGGGTGGAATCGGATTGGTTAGTGCCCTGGGACTGCAGTACTGGACCAGTGCCGTTGAGTATCCGTTGATTATCTCCGGCAAACCGTTCTTCAGTTATCAGGCATTTATCCCGGTGACATTTGCAATCACGGTACTGTTTGCGGCCTTTGGTGCCTTTTTCGGTATGCTGCACTTAAATCGACTGCCCAAGCTTTTTGATATCCGGTTCAACTCGGAGACTTTCGGCAAGGTGTCCGATGGTGGCTTCTTCGTGAGCGTTGAATCGACCGACTCCAAGTTCGACCAGAGCGAAACCACTGCATTCCTGCAATCGATAGGAGCATCTGAGGTTGAGTTCGTGGAGGACAAGGCATGAAGGTGTTCATAACTCTCCTAACCATCTTCGTCGCTCTGTTAGTGGTTGGTTGCTATCAGGAACGGCCTTCCAAGAACGAGCCGATTCACTTCAACCCCAACATGGACATTCAGCCGAAATATCGGCCTCAGGCCAAGAGTGCCTTCTTCGAAGACGGCTCGACCATGCGTCAGCCGGTTCCGGGCACGGTCGCTCGCGGTGAGTTGCGCGATGATGTGGCTTTCTTCACCGGCAAAGATGAATCAGGCAACTTCGTAAAACGGGTTCCGGCGACAGTCGATGCCCAACTGTTGGCGCGTGGGCAGGAACGGTACGACATCTACTGCTCCCCCTGTCACAGCCGTATGGGTGATGGTCGCGGAATCATGGTGAGCCGCAAATACGTGCCGCCGCCGTCGTTCCACGATGATCGTATCCGCAAGATGCCGGACGGTCAAGTATTCGACATTATTACCAATGGTATTCGGAATATGCCCTCGTATCGTCATCAAATCAAACCTGGCGACCGCTGGGCGATTGTCGCTTATGTCCGCGCCTTACAGCGCAGTCAGAATGCGAAGCTGGAGGATATCCCCGAAGAACTCCGCGACAGGATTGAGCCCCAATGAGCGAGCAGTATACTATAGACAAGTCTAGTAATCTTGGCACCATCGCCCTGATAGTTGGCGTGGTTGGCCTGGGATTATCGCTGGTGGGCTATTTCACAGACAGTTCGCAGGCGTTGCACTCCTACCTGGTATCTTTCGTGTTTTGGGTATCGATCGGTCTTGGCGGGCTGTTCTTCACCATGCTGCACCATTTGGCTAACGCCGGCTGGAGCGTGGTACTCAGGCGCATCTCCGAGGGCCTTATGGCGGTCCTTCCGCTTATGGCAGTTTTCGCGCTTCCGGTCATTCTCGGTATGCATGACTTGTACCATTGGAGCCACGAGGAGGCCGTAGCCCACGACCATCTCCTGCAGAAGAAGGCCGGTTATCTTAACCCCACCTTCTTCACCATTCGTACCGTCTTCTATTTCGGCGTTTGGACTTTTCTGGCATATCGCCTCAAAAGACTATCGCTACAACAGGACCAGGCCCACTCTGAAGATCTGGGCGCCAAGTTCCGACGCACTAGCGCCGGCGGCATGATTCTGTTCGCGCTGACCTCGACCTTTGCGGCTTTCGACTGGCTGATGTCGCTCGACCCGCACTGGTATTCGACCATCTTCGGAGCCTATCTGTTCTCGGGATCGTTCCTGGCGCTGCTCTGCTCGGTGATCTTGATCGCCATCTTCCTGCGCGCCAGCGGCCCCCTGGCCCACGCCGTTTCTGTCGAGCATTTCCATGATCTGGGCAAGTTGACCTTTGCCTTTATCATCTTTTGGTCCTATATGGGCTTCTCCCAGTACTTCCTAATCTGGTATGCCAACATCCCGGAAGAGACCATCTGGTTCCTGCATCGCTGGGAAGGCTCCTGGAAAGCAGTCAGTCAGATGATTATCTTCGGCCATTTCGTGGCGCCGTTCTTCCTCCTCCTGACCCGTATGGCCAAGCGCAACCTGGCCTTCCTGGGAGCACTGGCGGTATGGATCCTGCTCATGCGCTGGGTAGATATCTACTGGCTGGTCTTCCCTACTCACAGTCCGCACGGCGTGCATCTTTCCTGGATGGATGTAACCACCATGTTGGGTATCGGCGGCATATTTGTCTGGTATTTCTGGTACAAGCTGAAGCGCCACCCGCTTATCCCGGTGAAAGACCCGCGTTTACAGGAATCGATTGAGTTTGTTAACTCATAATGGATAAAAAATGACAGCATCTTCAGAACATCGGAAACAAAACGTAGACGAACCCGGTTATGATCGTAGCGAAGCAAGTGCCGGTAAGCTCCTTTTGTTTGGAGGTGCTATTGTTGTCTTAATCGCGATCATCGTGATAGTTGTGTCGGAAGTGTTTGTGGCCGAGAAGGACCGAATGGTTCACGAGTTGAGCCTGGCCCCGGAATCGGTTGAACTCCGAGAACTACGAGCCCGCGAGACCAAAGAGTTGAACTCGTACAAAGTCCTCGACTCCACCAGCGGGCGCTATCGCATCCCCATCGACCGGGCTATGGAATTGATCGCCGACGAAGCCTATCAAGACCGACGGTAGCCAAGCAATCTTGAAATGAGACCAAGTTCGATAACTATTACAGCTATATCTTTGTCGCTCCTAATATGGACTTTAGGGACCCCTGTAGTCTCTCAAACAGTCAGGAGCGATATCGAACCGCTCCAGAATATCGATGTCGAGGAGCATCTCGGCGAAACCGTCCCGATGGGTCTGAGTTTCGTCGATGACCACGGCGTTCCGGTCACTATGGCAACCTATCTGAGCGGTGAGAAGCCGACCGTCCTCGTCATGGCCTATTACAATTGCCCCATGCTTTGCAATCTGGTTCTCAACGGCGTAACCAAAGCCGCCGGCGGGGTAAACTGGAATATGGGCGAGGAATACCAGACTGTAGTCGTGAGCATCGAGCCTTCAGAAACATATGAGCTTGCCAGCGCCAAAAAGACTACTTACCTGGCCGATCTTGGACGTCCCGGCGCCGATGCCGGCTGGCATTTTCTTACCGGCGATCGCTCCCAGTCCAAGGCCCTCTCCGATGCTGTTGGCTTCAAGTACTTCTGGGACGAAGCTCAAGAGCAATGGGCCCATCCGGCGGTGGTCGTACTGCTGTCGCCCGACGGCAAGATAACGCGCTATCTCTATGGTATCGAATTTCCCGCCAGCGATTTTCGCCTGGCGTTGTTGGAGGCTTCCGAAGGCAAAGTCGGAAGCACCCTCGATAAACTGATTCTTTATTGCTTTCATTATGACCCGGCCCAGGGCGGCTATGTTCTGTTCGCCCAAAACGTCATGAAGCTGGGCGGCGGGTTAACTCTGGCATTGATGGGGATCTTCATGGCCATATACTGGATTAAAGAAAGAAAGCGCAGGCGGAAGCTTGCTTTATCCTTCGCCGAAGAGGCGGTTTCCTGATGGACACAACCGGAACCATTTTCATGCCTCCGGAATCGTCGACGATTGCCGGCGAGGTCGATGCCGCCTTCTATTTCATTTATTGGGCGTCTATCGTACTCTTCGCGATTGTTGTCGGTTTTGCGGCACTTTTCGTTCTGAAGTATCGTCGCAAGAAGCGTGAGCTGACCAGTGGCGTTGCTCACAACACCAAGCTGGAAGTCGCCTGGACACTGATTCCGACTATTCTGATCGTCATCGTATTCGTCATGGGCTTCAAGGGGTTCATCAAGATGAACGTCATTCCCAAGGACGCCCTTGAGATCAAAGTTACCGGTCAGAAATGGTTTTGGACCTTCGATTATCCCGAGGGTGTCAACACCGTTAACGAGCTGGTCGTGCCGGTTGACAAAGCTGTCGCGCTGACCATGTCCTCGCAGGATGTGATCCATTCCTTCTTCGTTCCCAATTTCCGGATCAAAATGGATGTCCTCCCTAACCGCTATTCGATGACCTGGTTCGAGGCCACGCGCCCCGGTGTGTACGATCTGTTCTGCACCGAGTTCTGTGGCAAGGGTCACAGCGAGATGATCGGCAAGGTACGAGTCGTCAACGACCGCGAGTACGAAGAGTGGCTCGAAGAAGCTGCTTTTGGCGGCGAGGGCATGTCCCTCGAAGATTACGGCGCCAAGCTGTATGTCTCGAAAGCTTGTGTCACCTGCCACAGCATCGATGGCCGCATCGGCACCGGACCGACTTTCGCCAAGGTTTACGGACACTCGGTCCGGCTTGCGGATGGTCGTGAGGTGATGGCCGATGAGAACTACATCCGCAAGTCGATCCTGGAGCCGGCCAGCGAAGTAGTCGCCGGATTCCAGTCGGTCATGCCGACTTACCAGGGGATTCTGAAAGATCGCGAGATCGACGCCCTGGTCGCGTTTATCAAATCACTAAAAGATAAGGAAGGGCCTTAGTCATGAGTGACTCCCCGGCGGTTCATTATCTCAATGAACAAAAAGGGTGGAAGTCGTGGCTTCTAACCCTGGACCATAAACGAATCGGGATCCTGTATCTCTATTCGATCATGGCCGCTTTCCTGCTAGGCGGCGTGTTTGCCGTGCTGATTCGTTTGGAGCTGCTCCATCCCGGTCAGCAGTACATGGAAGCGGACACCTACAACCAGTTTTTCACCCTTCACGGCGCGATAATGATCTTCTTGTTCATTATCCCCTCGATTCCGGCCGCGCTGGGTAACTTCGTACTGCCCCTGATGATCGGCGCCAAAGATGTGGCTTTCCCGCGTCTCAACCTGTTGAGCTGGTACATCTATATCGTGGGCGCCCTGGTAGCGTTGTATTCGATTTTCGCCGGTGCTGTGGATACCGGCTGGACCTTCTACACGCCTTACAGTACCGAATCGGCCACGACCGTAGTGCCAATGACACTGGCGGTGTTCATCCTGGGGTTCTCTTCGATCTTCACCGGGGTCAATTTCATCGCCACCATTCACAAACTGCGAACCCCGGGCATGACCTGGTTCAAGATGCCGCTGTTTGTCTGGGGGCTTTATGCTACGGCTATCATTCAGGTCCTGGCGACACCGGTTATCGGGATTACGACGCTGTTGTTGATCTTAGAACGGACCATGCTGATCGGTATCTTCGATCCCGCCATGGGCGGTGATCCCGTCCTGTTCCAGCACTTCTTCTGGTTCTATTCCCACCCGGCGGTGTATATCATGATTCTCCCGGGTATGGGTATTATCTCCGAACTGATATCGACTTTCTCGCATAAGAAGATTTTCGGATACAAAGCTATTGCTTACTCCAGTCTGGGTATCGCTTTCGTGAGCTTCCTGGTCTGGGGTCACCACATGTTCGTGGCCGGCCAATCGGAACTGGCGGCGGTAATCTTCTCCTTCCTGACCTTCTTCGTGGGTATCCCCTCGGGCATCAAGGTGTTCAACTGGGTGGCCACGATGTACAAGGGCTCGATCACGCTGCAAACACCGATGTGGTATGCCCTTTCGTTCCTCTTTCTGTTCACCATCGGCGGACTGACCGGGATCTTCCTGGGCACACTGTCGGTCGATGTTCACCTTCACGACACCTACTTCGTCGTCGCGCACTTCCATTACGTGATGATGGGCGGCACCGTGATGGCCTTCCTGGGAGGTCTTCACTACTGGTGGCCGAAGATGTGGGGTCGGATGTACAACGAGAAATGGGCCAAGATTTCCGTGGCGCTCATCTTCATCGGCTTCAACATCACCTTCTTCTCGCAGTTCATTATGGGCTCGCAGGGAATGCCGCGTCGCTATTACAACTATCTCGATCAGTATCAACCGCTGCACGCCTTCTCGACTTATGGCTCCTGGATCCTCGGACTGGGCTTCATCGTCATGGCGGTCTACCTGATTCACTCCCTGTTCAAAGGCAAGCAGGCACCGAAGAATCCGTGGGAATCACTTACGATGGAATGGGTGACCAATTCTCCCCCGATACATCATAACTTCGAGGAGACGCCGAAGTTGACCCACGAACCTTACGATTACGACAAAGTCCTGGCGGAGAAGAACTAATGAGTAGCCACGCTGAACATCCCAAGTTTCTTGAGCACCACTTTGTGGAGCCGGAGCAACAGGCGGCTTCGGCCAAGCTGGGCATGTGGGTTTTCCTGCTGACGGAAATCCTGTTGTTTGGCGGCCTGTTTGTGGTCTACGCCGTCTACCGCGCCTGGAATCCGGACATCTTCCACAATGCGCATGTGCATCTTGATGTCATGCTGGGGGCAATCAACACCGTTGTGCTGATTACCTCCTCCCTGACGATGGCGTTGGCGATTCGCTCGATGCAGCTCGGTCGCCAGAGCGAGACCATTACTAATTTGGTGATCACGCTCTTGTTGGCCGGCACATTCCTGGTAATCAAGTATTTTGAGTACAGTCACAAAATCCATCTGGGGCAGCTTCCCGGGAAGTTCTACACTTTCGAAGGTATTGAGGGTACCAACCCGCATATCTTCTTCGGGGTGTACTTCATGATGACCGGTCTGCACGGCATTCACGTCCTGGCGGGAATGGCGACGATCATCTGGGTCTTGCGACGGACCATTCGCGGCGATTTTTCGGCCGCCTACTACACCCCGATCGAGATGACCGGCCTTTACTGGCACCTGGTCGACTTGATCTGGATATTCCTCTTTCCTCTTTTCTATCTGGTGGGTTAGATATGGCCGAATCACACTCGCAAAAGCATCATATCCTTCCGTTGTCGGTCTATTTGGCCGTGGGCACGGCTCTGCTGGTCTTGACCGGTGTCACGGTGTGGGTAGCCTCGTACGATTTTGGCGCCTTCAACCTGGTCGTTGCCATGTCGATAGCGGCCTTCAAGGCTGCCCTGGTCGCCGCCTACTTCATGCACTTGCTGTATGACAGCAAGATCTACCTCTTGATTCTGCTGACGGCGATCGCGTTCCTGGCGGTGTTTATCATCTTCACCATGTTCGACACTATGACCCGCGACCAGATCTATGAGATCAAGGCCGCTCCTATTGAGCCCGACGCGGTGATCTATCGCGAAGCGGTCGATACGACCGCCGGAGTCACCGATACAACGGCTGCAGAAGTGATCGACACCACAGCCGGCGATACCTCCGGACACTAAATCCTTGACCGGGCACGTTGGTGTCTGTAATAGGAGTAGTATGTCTGCCCATCAAAACCACTGGAGCTTGGCATGACGGTCGGTCGCGGCTTCAAGCGCCTTCTGATCAGTGCTACCATCGCCACCTACATTCTGATCTTCATCGGTGGATTGGTGCGAGTTTCGGGTGCGGGGCTGGGCTGTCCTGACTGGCCCAAGTGTTTCGGACGGTGGTATCCGCCGACCTCGATTGAGCAATTACCGCCGGAAATCGATCCTTCCCAGTTCAATCTTACTCTGGCCTGGATAGAGTATATCAACCGCCTGTGTGGAATGACTGTGGGGTTGCTAATTGCGGCCGCAGCCTTTGTGGCTCTTTTCCGGTATCGGAGAATCAAACGGATCTTCTATCCCACCGCGGCGGCGGCCTTCCTGACGGCGTTTCAGGGTTACCAGGGGTCGGTGGTGGTTTCCTCGGAACTGCAGCCGATTGTGGTGTCGGTGCACACGATCCTGGCGCTGATCATCGTTAGCTTGCTGACCTACGCGACGCACCGATCGGTCTACTTCACCGCCTCGGGGCCCACTTCAACCGGCACGGCCTGGAAAAACTTGCGCCCCTACATGTGGGCCTTGTGGCTCGTGGCTCTCGTGCAGTTCGTGCTGGGCACCCGCGTGCGCGAAGCGATTGAGCATATCATCGAGGACTTCCCGCTGCTCTCCGAGACTGAGCGGCTGGCCGAGGTCGGGGCTATCAACCACATCCACATGGGATTTGGTTTGCTGCTGGTCGTTGTCACAGCGGTGGTCTGGTTGCAGGTCAAGAAGATGCAAGGTGAGACCAAATCTCCGGTCATGTTGTACGCCAACACGATGGTATTACTCGTAAGTTTCCAATTGTTTGTCGGCCTCACCTTTGTTTCCTTTGGGCGGATACCGGTGTTGCAGTTGTTTCACCTCTTGATAGCGACCGTATACATCGGCTCCTTGATAATGGTCTATCTTTCGGCTCGAGATGCAGGAGTACAGAATGAGTAGCACTACTCTTAGTTCAACTCTGGTTGTTGGTTTAATCGTGGTCGTAGCGATTCTGGCGGGGGGCGGTTTTCTCGTGATTCAACAGGCCGAGAACTCCCGGACACAACTGCAAGTGCTGGGCGAGTTGCCCCAGTTTGAGATGATCGAGCGCAGCGAAGAACCGGTCGGACGGGAAATCTTCGAGGGCAAGATAAGCGTGGTCGATTTCTTCTTCACCACCTGTCACGGGCCCTGCCCGACCATGTCCACCCACATGAGTGAGTTGTATCGGGTTTTCAAGCCCAGCGAGAACGTGCAGTTTGTATCCATTACGGTTAATCCTGATTACGACACACCGGAAGTCATGCAGGCTTATGCCAGGGACTATGGAGTGACCGACAACCGCTGGCTCTTCCTGTGGGACGAGATCGAAGGGGTCGTGGAACTGTGCGAAAACGGTTTCAAGCTGGCCGCGGAGGATCTCCCCGGTGCGCACTCGACTAAGTTTGTTCTGGTCGATGATCAGGCTCGGATCCGAGGCTATTACGACGGTACCGATCCGGCCAGCATGCGAATCCTGCAGGGGCACATCAGTCAACTGGCGGGAGTAGAGAATTGACATCGCCGGCTCTTATAACTACAGCTCCATCCTTTGTCGAGTATCTCCCCACGATCAACTCCTGCTTCAACCTAATCAGCGCCACCTTTCTGACACTCGGTTTTATCGCGATCAAGCGGGGCTATCGCGAGAAGCACAAGAAGTACATGGTATCGGCTCTGATCAGTTCGGCCCTGTTTCTCATAGGTTACGTGATCTACCACTACTACGCTGGTTCGACTAAGTATCCCTACGAGGACTGGACGCGCCCGATATACTTCGCCATTCTGATTCCCCACATAATCCTGGCAGCTTTGATGGTGCCCGGGATCCTGTATGTCGTGTGGCAGGCCTGGAAAGAGCAGTTCGAACGCCACCGCCGCCTGGCCAAATGGGTTTGGCCGGTGTGGATGTTTGTTTCTGTCTCGGGAGTTACGATCTATCTGATGCTGTACCGACTCTAGACGCGGCCTACTTCAGAACCACGAATTTGCCAATCTGCGTGCCCTGCGGCGCTTCAACCACAAAGTAGTACAGACCGCTGACGATCATCTGCACGTTGCGGCTTATAAGATCCCATTCCTTGACCGACTTGGTACCGCTGTCGTGCGGCTCGTTGTGCTCCAAACGCCTCACCAAGTCGCCGTTCAAGGAATAGATTGAAATTGTACATTTGGGAGGAAGATTAGCGAAATAGATTCTCCGCGCCCGCTCTGGTGACGTTAGATCAAGCCGGTTCTCAAACCCGCGATCGGCATAGTTGGCATCGACACGGTACGGATTAGGATAGACATATACGTCGAGCTCGCGGCTCTCCAAACCTTCACTACCGATGGCGAAGACCTCGCTCATGTTGGCCTCGAAAGTCGTCTCGAGCGGCTCCAGTGATTTCTGTGGATGACCAAAATCGAATGCCGTCACGGCGACCCAGTAGGGTACGGTCGGCAGCAGGTCCTCGATCACGAACTCGTACTGGTAATAGCGCATACGACCTTCCTCGTCGACATCGGTGGTGTCGGGCAAGGCGTCGGGATAAAGCTTGTGGATATGTCCGGGATCTGACAGATCGGATTGATTGTAGTCAACCGGTTTGAAATAGTAATGGCTCCCGTGCCACTTGAAAGGATTAGCGTGGCTGGAGGCATAGGGGTCAAAATCGTCGCCGAACACTTCGAGGATCTCAGGCATCCGCATCGGCAATCCGTCCAGGACGTAACCCTCTCGGGGCGGGTCATAGCGATACAGGTTGAAGTTCTCGACATCATAGGATGCGTACAGCACGGCATCGGTGGCCGAGGGTGACCTGCCGACATAGACTCGATAGCCCTCGAAATCCTGGGCGTAACTCATCGGATCATACGAAGTCTCGGTTATGGTCCCGTCCCAGCGTACGATGATCCTCCCGTCGTCCGGCTGCAGCCGGATGTCCGGCGGCGGCGGTGGCTGAGCCCCACGGAAGTCGGGAACTCCGTCACCCTCGTAGTAGATGCGGTTGGAATCGCCCGTGAGCGGGTTGAGTCGCATGACATATCGTCCGCTGTCGCCGTCGATATCAGTATCAACTCCAGGATTGTCGTAGACCTGCTTGGCCCAGCGGATGTTTGTCACCAGATCGGACCAATCTAGCTGACTTGTGAAAATCTCGGGGTTAGCAGTGTCAAAAGTGTAATAGAATGCGGAGCGATTGTAGTGGATATCGTCACCTACCGCCATCACCAGCGTCAGCGGACGAGACGCTCCCGGCTCCAGATCGAAAGGCCCGAATGAGGTGACCATCTCGGGGAAATGACCTCGAGCATAGTTGCCGGCAAACTCCACCGGTTCCAACCAGCCTTCCCGAGTGTGATTGACAGCCATCTCATAGCCCGAATAGTCAATCTCAGGGGTGGACATCAGATAGTACTTGTCCTTGTCGGAGCGTGGTTGCCCCAGTTCTCCCTGGAATAGGCGAAGGGGTCGGTCAAGCGAGCCGATTCTCCGAGGTCCCCAGTTGATATCCGCTCCCCAGGGGTGGATCCACCAGTTGAAGTTGTTGCGAGAGTCGATGTCCGGCGTCTGAAGCGGCGTTATCGAAAAGGCCGAGGCCGTGCGTATCAGATCCCACGGCAGCGAAAAGGAGTTTCCATCGGCATCGATTGTATACATCGTTCGCATTAGTTCGTCGCCGACATCCTCCAACTCATGCGGCACGGAGTAAATGTAGCCGGCAATATCGTCGGAGGGTGGCGAAGGCACTTCCGACCGATGCAGGACGCATCCGGCGTAGTACATACCAACCCAGGCGTCCTTGATGTGCTTGTCACCGATATTGGTAATGCTGTAGTCGAAGATTATGAAGTCGGCCGCATAGTTCGCCGACCAGGAGTAACTGGTCTGCTTGACTTGAATGCCCAAAGGCCGATGGCGGCGGAGGTCAAACTCGTTGTCAGGGATAAACCAGACCCCCTGGAAAGTGTCGGTATAGGTCGTGTGAAACTCAATCTCAGCTTTGGCCCGCTCGTGATAGTACTCGGAGTTTGGCAGGTTGGAGCGCACCTCAATGGCACCAATGGGATATTGATCCGGCCAGGTTTCGATCGGAAGGATTCCCTGCCAGGGACGCACCTCGGTATCGTACCCGGTGGACACCAGGGTGTCACCGTCAACTACTCCTCCAATCCAAAGCGATGCAAAGTACCCGTGTTGTTTCCGACTGTAACGGGGATGATAGAACGCCGGAGCGTCCTTTTGGATATCATCGATTCTAAGACGAAAGACATTTCCGATGACGCCGGTGTTGTGGATCGTCGTCCACAGAAGTCCGTTGCGATGGATGGCATAGTCGATGCCGGGAAAGGTTGAGATTTGGCTCTTGGGAGCCAGGTCGTCGTATTTGGTTTTGGCTTGATGTACGACTATCTCTTCGGCTACTACCATCCCAATCGAGAGAAACCCGATTAGTGCCAGTAGCAAAGCTGATTTGAGCGAAGAGACCTTCAAGACCATTCCTTTAGTCCGCAGTTGTTACAGTCGACTACTTCAAGATGACGAACTTACCCATTTGGGTTCCGTACTCCGACTCTACGATCCAATAATACAATCCGGTGACGACCGGCTCTCGGTTTCGGCTTACTAGATCAAAACGGTGAATCGAGTTGGAGCCGTCATCCTCGGGCAAGTCGTGCTCCATGCGCTTGATCAAGTCGCCGTCAAGGGAGTAGACTGAGATGGTGCACTTGTTCGGCAAGTTGGCGAAATACATCCCGCGGGCCTTGTCGGAGTGAACCTCGTCGTACCGGTTCTCGAATCCGTGGATGTAGTAGTTGTCATCTACTCGATACGGATTGGGAAAGACGTATACATCGAGTTTCCCGCCGGGGTGGGCATCTTCGCCCCTCTCGAGCGCATACACTTCCACCATGCCGCCTTCAATCGAAGATTCCATGGGAGCCAGTTCACGAGCCGGATGGCCGAAGTCGTGCCCTGTCACGGACACATAGTACGGCACCGAGGGCAACAAACCACTGATGGTGTACTCGTACTCGTAGTATCGAACACGTCCTTCTTCGTCGCGATCGGCGGTGTCGAGAACCGCATCGGGATAGACTTTATGGATGTTCCTTGGATCACTCAGGTCATAGGCGTTGTAATCAACCGGTTCGAAATAGTAGTAGGAGTTGTCGAACAGGTACGGCGAACTGTGAGAGTAAATCGCCGGATCCAGATCTGCCTCGAAGACTGCCTGGAGCGAGTCTCTCGTCAGAGGAATGCCGATGGCGTCGTACTTGCCCCTCAGAGTATTCCATCTTAGGACACGATAGTCTTCACGATCGTACGAGGAGAGTAACACCGCCTCCTCGGGATTTCGGCTGCGCGAGATGTACACCCGGTAGCCCTCGAAATCCTTGGTGAGCGTCATCGGATCGATATAGTTCTCGGTGGTAAAACCATTCCAGCGAACTCTGATCTCGCCAAAATGCGTCTCAAGGCGGATATTCGGAGCCGGCGGCGGCGTGGCGCCACGAAGATCCGGGACACCGTCCCCCTCGTAGAAGATATCGACCGTGTCTTTCACGACCGGATCGAAATAGCTGATCGAACGTCCCGAGTCACCGTCGCCGTCGGTATCGATACCGGGATTGTCGTAAACCAACTTGGCCCAGCGGATACTGTTGACCAGGTTGTCGAACTTCAGATAGTTGGCGTACTCGCTAGGATCATTGGGATCAAAGAACTCCCGATAGGCCTGCTGGTTAGTGTGCACGTTCTTTCCGATTGCGATGGCGATGGTGAGGGTATCGGCCTCGTATGGTCCCAGTCGGAACGGACCAAAGGATGTCAGGAATTGCGGCTGATGTCCCCAGGCCAGCCGGCGACTGCCCCTAAAGCGTGGCAGCCAGCCGTCGGCGGTATGGTCGACGTAGGTCTCCCATCCGGGATAGTCCTTTTCCGGCTTGGACATCAGGTAGTAGCGATTGCGATCACTTTTGGGTGTTCCCAAGCCGCTGTAGAACTGGCGAAGCGGATAGCGATCGGTTTCCGCCATGCGCGGTCCCCAGTCGTACCAGCTGCCATACTGGTGGTTCCACCAGTTGAAGTTGTTGTTAACCGCTCCCCGGGGTGTCCGAAGAGGTGCTATACCGAAGGCATGCGCACAACTGGGGATCAGGTCCCAGCTGAACTGCTGGGAACGACCGTCACGATCCAGGACGTAGGCGATTTTCATCACCTCCTCCCCCAGACCTTCGAACTCATATGGCCAGGAATAGAGATAGCCGGCATATTCGTCGGGAATCGGCCATGGATTCTCGGCCGGATTCCAGATAAAACCGCTGTAGTACATGCCGGCATACATCGACCGTATCGTGTCCGGCGTCATGTTGTAGATCTTGTAATCAATAATGACAAAATCTTCAGCATACTCCGGAGACCAGGCATAGGAGGTTTGAACCACCGTCAGGTTGAGTGGCTTGTGACCTCGGGCATCAAACGAGTTGGCCGGGATTAGCGAAGGCGAAGTGAAGGTGTCGACATATATCACGTTGAACTGCTCTTCGGCCTTGGCTCGAAAATGGAAATTGGGCGAGTTGGGGTTAATCGAACGACTCTCGAAATAACCTATCGAACTGTGATCGGGGAAGAACTCGCTGCGGCCGGCCTCGTCGATTGTTGCGCTGACCAGCGTGTCTTTCCCGACTACGCCGCCGATCCATAGACCTATATGCGAGCCATAGGATGTCCGGCTAAACTGGGGATAATAGAAGGAGGGAGCCGCTTTGAACACGTCCGGCATGGGGAAGCCATAGTAGTTTCCGATTATGCCGTTGTTATTGACGGTCGTCCAGAATTTCCCGACGCGGTGGATGGCGTAATCTCTGGGGGGAATTCCCGACTGGCTCAAAACGCTGCCGCCCACCAGCATAAGGGCGGTACAAACGAGAAGCAGATTCCTGATGTTCTTCACTACGGTCCTTACACTCAGTCCAGGCGCCCGACAACCAGCGGACAATATACCAAAATATCCGCCGATGACAAGCGACTATAAACGGACGTTTTCCGACCTGTGTACGTTCACTAAAACGGTCCCGAACCCCTCGGGTTTCATGCTTCTTCGATAGGGATCTTATAGCTCGGGGCAGGGGGCCAGTTGGGCGCCTGAGTTGAACATGAAGTCCACCAGGCGGATAGCATCGGCGATGTCGACCTCTCCGGCAATGTCCCCGTCAACATTGGCCTCGGGAAGACATCGCGGCGGCGGACCGGACTCGAAAAGCCAGCCCACCAGATAGACGAGATCAGCAATGTCGGGCAACTCCGAACCGGAAGCATCGACATCTCCTACAAGATCATAGCAGCAGGAAAGACCGGTCTCTGTCTGTAGGAATCCCGTTTGAAGCGAGATATTCGATTCTGCGGCGAATCGAACAGAGGCTATCTGACCAACCACGAAGTCCATCGTGAGATTGTCTCCAGAGAGCCTCTGGCCGGAACTTGACACAACATATCCATTGGTCGGTTCGGCCCAGCTGCAGGTCGCCATTGCCAGCAGGCATACCAGGGACATCCACCAGATACGGCGGCCTCGAACTCTCTTGCTGGGTGAAGGATGGAATTCCACCGACTTGTCTCCAAAAGCAGTACAATCTCGTCTACAGGAAATATACGCAGGAACCGCGGATTTCCAAGGCGGTCTTTTGTATCCCGGGCGAGTCCAGCGGCTAGATATCGATGTTTATGCCAAAAGGAGCCAGTTCAGACGGAAGGATTCGTCGCAGCTCGGAAGGGTTTCGGGCGGTCACAAACAAGGCTTTGAGGCCCTGATCGCGATAGAGTTGTCGCTTCTCCTCCATCCGGTCACGGTAATGCGGCATATGTACATAGCCGCAGATCTCGAGAAACAAGTTCTCCTTTGGTAGGAAGAAGTCGGGCCGAAACTGACGCCCGGCGAGCAGCATGAGCGGCTCGTACTGGAACTCGATCCCGGCCGCGTGCAAGGCGTTGGCGCAGATTCGCTCCAGCTCTGAGCGGACTTTGTGCCCGCTTTTGGTTTCGATCCGGGGCTCGTTTCCCTTGAGACGAGGCAACCGGTCACCTTTGCGGCCGGTAGGCTTTCCCGTCTTGAAAACTCGTGGGCGCTTCATGACTTATCATACCTCCCGCCCGATGCTTCGGCAATCCCTATCTCCCCCGTATCTCTCTTCCCAGATTTCTCCAAAAGCACTGTTTGACACCGAGACCAACTTGGTCGAGTTTAAGGAGAACCGCATCGGAAGCGAAAGACATGAACCGCTCTCAACGTCGTAAACAGAAAAAGCAAGGCAAGCCGCGGGCACCCGCCAGACCTGACTCATTCCGTAACGAGCTGGACCGCGGCATGGCCCTCCATAGCAAGAACGACGTTGCCGGGGCGCTTGCGATCTACCGGACCCTACTGGAATCTGTTCCGGATGACTCCGACCTGCTGCACTTGATCGGACTGGCCGAGTTTCAGTCCGGGCGGGTCAACGAAGCGCATGGGTTTCTGAGGCGTGCCCTTGAACTGGCACCCGACCGCGAAGCGTTCTGGAATCACTATGGCCTCGTGCTGGCGCAATCCGGGCAGGCGAAAGAGGCGGAGGCCGCCTTCCGGAAGGCGATCGAGCTCAACGACCAGTTCGCCCCCCCGTTGTCCAACCTGGCTGACCTGCTGGTCTCTGCAGGAAAACGTACCGACGCAATCGAACTGTACCGCCAGGCGCTGAAGAGAAATCCCGAAAGCGTCGAGGCGCTGTGCAATCTAGGCAATGCTCTTCATGGCGAAAATGATCTGGCTGAGGCCGAGCAATGCTTTCGCCGTGTAATCGAACTGGCTCCCAACCTGGCCGACGGTCCCTTTAATCTGGGCAACGTGCTGTTGGATCTAGATGGCTACCAGGCCTCGGCGATCGAGGCATACCAGAAAGCGGTGGAGTTGCAGCCCGGTCATGTCGCAGCCTGGACTAACCTGGGGATGGCCTGTCGTCGGGCCAAGCGTTTCGACGAGGCGCGCCAGGCCTACGATCGGGCAATCACTCTCGAGCCGGACAACGCCGCTCACTATCGCGGTCTGGGAAACGTGTTCATCGACGATGGCCGCGAAGCCGATGCTCTCGATCCGTACCGCAAAGCGGTCGAGCTCGATCCCGACAACGGCTTTGGGAAACACATCCTGGCCTCTCTCGAAGGCAAGACGCCGGTGACGGCACCTGAGAGTTATGTCACGGAGTTGTTCGATCAGTTCTCCGGGAAGTTCGAGAAGACTCTGTTCGAAGAACTCGGCTACAACATTCCCCAGGTAATCAAAGAGAAACTGGTGAGCCTACAGGGTCCCGAGTTCAAGCTAGGTCGGGTGCTTGACCTGGGATGCGGGACCGGCATGGTGGGTGAATCGCTCCGAAAGCATGCCGAGAAAATCGACGGGATCGATCTCTCGCCTAAAATGATCGAAAAGACATCCGCCAAGGACATTTATGCGCAACTCTGGGTCGGCAACATCACTGAAGTCCCCTCGGACGGTGAACGCTACGATCTCATTGTCGCAGCTGATGTATTCATCTATGTAGGAGATCTGCAGGCGGCTTTCGCCCTCGTTTGCCAACGAGCAACTCCCGGGGGGCTGTTCGCCTTCTCCACCGAACTCAACGACAATGACGAACCGTTCTTTCTCCGCCCCACCGGACGCTATGCGCACAGTCACGAGTACATCGAGCAACTGGCCACATCCCTCAAGCTGGAGACATTGGTTTCGCAGGAGCTGCCGCTTCGCAAGGAGGCGGACAATTGGCTCACCGGTGAACTCTGGATACTCAAAATGCCGAACTAAAAAACCCGGCCGTTGCCGACCGGGTTGAGAGAATCACCGCAAAAGAGAGATCTTATTTTACCAGGCTCATCTTCTTGGTCGCGGTCTGATCACCGGCAACCAACTTGTAAAAATAGACGCCGGAAGAGACTCGGGCACCGCTCTCGGAAGTGGAGTTCCATTCGACCGAATGCGAACCGGCACTCATGACTTCATTCACCAGCGTCTTAACCTTCTGACCGTTGATGTTGTAGATGTCTAGAGTGACATGCTCGGACTTTGGCAAGCTGAAGGGAATAGTCGTAGTCGGGTTGAACGGATTGGGATAGTTCTGCGACAGTTCGAACTTGTCCGGAAGCTCAATATCGCCGGTCGTCTTGGCAGCCGCATCGCCATCCTCGTGGAAGAACACATTGTGCGGGTCCACATGATGAGCATCGAATCCGAGCTCACGCAGCTTCTCCACAGCGTTTTCGTCGGACAGATCGATCTCGTGAACGTTGCCATCGGCGTCGGTAATACGAAGATGCCCTTCGGAATGGCCGACTCCGTCGAAACTCATATCGAAGGAGCCCTTGCCATCGCCGATGAACATTGCGCTTCCTGCGCCGTCAGTGCCTTTCAGCTCAAACAGAGCCTGGTTGTCCATGTCCATCTCTTTCGAGATCCAGATATTGAATACGTGGGCAGAGTCTTCGTGGAGTCCGTCGATGTACTCCAGCATGATACTGTCCCCCTGGCCCTGGAACTCGAAGTCCATCTTGGCACCAAAGAGCGCCATATGAGCCTCGTGGAAGATCGAATGGTGCTCATCGATCGGCATCTCTTCAATCTTCTCAAGAACCACATTATGGACTTTGCCAAAGGCGGCTTTGACCAAATGCGCTTGTCCTTCGTCCTGCAGATCCGAGATGGTCAGATGGCAGGTGACGTTGCAGTCGTCAACGACGACATCGAATTTCTCAACGCCGATAGTTTCGAGCAGCTGCTTGATTTTGGTTTCGTCCATGGCCAGGTCTTTGTCGACTCCGGCTACGGCAACCTGATACCCACCGGTCCCGCTGAACTTGAACGGAACCACCGTGGCTACAAGCAAGACGACCGCTATGAGTCCAAGACTCAGACCCAATCCGCGGCGGTGGCTAAAAATGTTTAGAAGTCCCATAATTCCTTTTCCTGTAAAATGCGACGCCTCGTCGGCCCGGGCGTTGACCCGGGTGCGAAGATGTTCGAATGCGAGGCCGTCTTCGGTGTCGGGGAGACTGGCCGCCATGAACGCCCGACGAAGGTCACCCGCGGCCTCCGCCTGCCGGGCGCACTCGGGACAGCTCTGCAGGTGTTTAAGTACCTGCTTGTCCGCAAGGGCCTCCGTCGCGTCTTTTCCGGAAGCGGCTAGTCGGTGCCGGACTTGCTGGCAACGCATATGTCTACCTCACTTGTTAACTCGGGGATCACTCCCCGCTTGGCGGCGTCCGGCCGATTGCTAGCCAGCGCCTTTCTCATCTTGGCACGAATTCGGGACAGCCGGACTTTGAGACTGCCGGTCGATTTTCCGTAGAGCGCTGCAAGCTCCTTGAGCGACCAGCCTTCCATTTCGAACAAAGTCACCATCGCACGTTCTTCGGGCGACACCGCCTTGAAGGCTTCTTCGAGGATTCTTTTGGCCCGATTACGATCGCTGGGATTGTCTCCGGCGACAGTTTCACGGATCTGGCGGGTAAGAGGCACTACTCGGCCCCACCAACGACGACGCACCCGGCTGCGGAAGGTGTTTATCACGATCCGGTAGAGCCAGGGACGGAAAGCGTTGGGGTCACGAAGCTCGTTAAACCGGGTCATCGCCTTCACCAGGCTGTCCTGGAGGAGATCTTCGCCGTCCTCACGGCTTCCGGTCAGCTTGCGACAGAACGACCGAGCTTTGAGATGTTCGCTCTCGGCCAGTGTCCAGAAACGGTCCCTATCTGCAATCATTGCACCAAAGACGCCTTTTGACAGAAAAAGGTTACAGTGGTTTAAGTTAATATACGTGAAAAGATCGGAAACGAAACGCTAGGCGCCGGAAGTCGCCCGTTTAACAAGGGACTTGATCGTCAGTCCCTGGACAAGGATCGAGAAGACGACAACAACGTAGGTGGCCGAGACAATGAGGTCGCGGGCCTCGCTGGGCTGCAGTGAGAGCGCCAGCGCGATCGAGATTCCGCCGCGAAGACCACCCCAGGTCAAAATGCCCACGGCACCGCGGGTGAATTCACGTTTCTTGCGGAGAAGAGTTATGGTTGTCCAGACTGAGGTTAGTCGAGCCAGGAGCACTACTGGGATCGCGATCAGCCCCGCAACGAAGTAGTCGAACTTGAAGGCCAGCACGAGAATCTCCAGACCGATCCAGACAAACAGCACCGCATTGAGGGTCTCATCGACCAGCTCCCAAAATGCATCGAGATGCTCTCGGGTTTCTTCTGACATACCCAACCGACGTCCTCGATTGCCGATGAACAGCCCGGCGACGACAATCGCCAGCGGTCCCGACAGGTGCAACGCTGCTGCAGCGGTGTAACCACCGAAAACGAGAGCGAGGGTGAGCAGTATCTCGACGCCGTGGTCATCGACCGATCGGAGCATTCTGTATGTTAGCCAACCAGTGACAAGTCCAAAGACGACCCCGCCGACCGCTTCCTCGACGAACAAAAACGCCACGCTTCCAAAGGTCACCGGAGTGGTCGATTGGGCTATCCCGGCGACCACCAGAAATACAACAACACCGACACCGTCGTTGAACAGCGACTCGCCGGCGATTTTGGTCTCGAGCGTCTTCGGCGCTTTGGCTGACTTGAGAATCGACAAGACCGCCACCGGGTCTGTCGGGGCTATCAAGGCTCCAAACACAAGACAGTATACAAACGGAATGGATAGTCCGAATGCCATCGTCGCGGCATAGGTTGCTGATCCGACCAGGAATGTGGTCACGATCACACCCGCGGTGGCAAGGATCGAGACGACATACTTCTGACCGAGAAGATCGTTGAGGTCGATCTTGATTGCCCCGGCGAACAGCAGGAAACTGAGCATGCCGTTCATGAGGGCCTCGCCGAAATCAATCTTGCTCAGGAACAGCGTGACCGGTTCGTTGATATCCCAACCGATCGCATCGAGCGCGAGCACCGAGAGCGACATAAGCAGACCGATGACCATCAAGCCGATTGTCCCGGGTAGTTTGATAAACCGGTGGTTCACCCAGGAGGCGACCGCGGCGACCGTGACGAATATGGCTAGAACGGACAGAACTGACATTTCGGTTTCCTGTTGAGTTAGAAGGACGCCCGGAATTAACTATCGCAATCGGCACCGCTCAACAATTTTATCGATAGCAACAGTCTTTCGTGGTGGACGAAGCCGCGCGATCGCGGTATAATCGAGCAGAGGGAAATCAAGCCAGGAGGGATCTTTATTCGACATCGTTATTGTTACGCTAAGGCCACGTTACTGGCACTGGTAGTCACATCGGCAGCTCTGAGTGGCTGCGGAACCACACATCAGTTTGTCCCCCCGGTTCCACTGGAGAAGAAACAGTGGGAGTTTTCGCTCGTGTGGCATTTCGATACTGACGGCCTGTCTGCACCCGTGAACATCCTACCTGACTTCAACGCGTGGTATGGAGCAGGCAAAAATGTCAACCTGGGCTTGGGAAGCGCGTTTGTATGGCCGAGCCACTTTTCAGCCACTCGTTACTGGGCGAACAGAGACAACTATTGGATTGCCTACGGCCATTTCCAGCCGCTGAATCCAGGCGAGAGTCCGTTCGCGGAACTAGGCGGAGGGTACTCGTTTGGAAGTGCTTCGACCAGTCAGACCTTACTGGTAGGAGTAGGACTTGGTTACAAACCAATATGGGGGGGACGGCTGAAGGACGGTGCCGCAGGCCTCCTCACGTATTTGGATCTCACTCCGCAACCGATTCTGAAGTACACTGGAGAGGGTAGCGATCTAGGGATCTCCTGGACCTACTCACCCGGCTTGTCCAAGCGAAGTGCCTTCTTCTGCCTTCATGGCCTAAACGAATCTCCCGACACGCTGTGGCGTGCCAATGAAATCGATTCAATAATCCTCGACGGTGCCGGTCCGCGCCCGAGGAATGTCGGTTTAACCATCAAACTGATCACGGGCGAAACGGAGCGTTTCCAGGGACTACGGGTCTACCCCGACGCCCTCTTCGCTAACTATGATCTAAGATTCTTTGCGTGGTCTGATCGTCGCTATATGTTCTTCAACTCAACCGAGTCTGGTTTCTGGTTTATTGGAGACTATGAAGCTCTTCAAGCTGCTGCAACGGATGCGTTCGCGATCACAATTCTGTCTTATCCTGAGGGACTCAAAAGAAAGGTCGAGAAGATCAACGCCTTGAGCCACGACCACTCGTTCGGCGTCGGTATATTCGACACATACAATCGAAACAAAAGATAGCCTCCACCCACAACCACCAAGACCCGCCTTACGGCGGGCCTTGTTCAACCTTTTAGCGCCTCGCGGCACCCTATGTTCATCCCCGTGTGTGGTTGGTCAGTGTTTTTTTGGAACACCCTCGAACCCTGTCGGAATCATCGCAGTCGGCTTGCAATCGACAACGGTGTGGCAGATTCCGGATTCGATGCGGTGCTCAGTTTGTCGCCGGATGCCAGGCCACCCTCTTAGGCCCATGCTCAACCGAGCGACCAGCTCTCATAGGCATTACTCCTTCTCAATCGGTTGTTGCAACGCAAGGTGAGTAATCGATCGTCCCCGATTCCGATTTCTAAGAGACAATCTGCATTCTGTATCCTAGAGGAGCCAAACCGACCAAAAATACATAAGTACGTAAGACTAAAGAAGATTGGACGGCCACGGACAACCGATACCGTCAGGTTCGCGACCACTTGACAACCGATCGCATTTCCCGCTATAATGTAGCGAGGATCACAACCGGCAGATACTTTAAGCATAAACATCTTAATCGGGAAACTCACCATGGATTTCCAGGAACTGAGCCAGCTTACCTTCGACGGCCTGCAGGCGGTCCTCTCGGAGCATAACGGCGTGGAAACTTTCGTGCGAGAACGAGAGAAGTTCGACTGCTGGCTAAAGATCGAGTTCTGCCGAGTCCTGGTCCAGAACGGCGTGCGCCCCGACCCGACCGGCAAGAAGATCGATGTGACTTTCCCCAAGTGGGCCGTGGATGTTCGCACGCTCAACACCAACATCCCCCACGACAAGTGCGAGAAGAAAGGCCGTCCGATCAAGAAAGAGGTCGACAGCCTGATCAAGGATATCTGGAAACTGACCACCCCCGGCGGATCGATCAAGGCTCCCAATCGGGCGGTGTTGTTCGCTGTATATCCCACTACCCACGAGAACGAACGCTGGCAGTCGGTGCATATGAATCAACTTCGGACCGAGCTGACGCGGCTGGAGTACCGCGAGTTCGAGCTCCCGGGACAAATCCCCGGCGTCCTCTATTTCGGTTTGTGTTCCGATCTCTAGTCCGTTAGTTTGCTTTCCATGCCATACTACGATCAATCACCTGCATCCATCCGATTCGAATGGGGACTCGAAGGTGTCCGAAAGCTGGGACCGGGCTGCGACGTCCTGGTCATAGTCGATGTACTCTCATTCACCACATCGGTCGGCCTGGTCGTTGAGAAAGGTGGCGTCGGCCTTCCCTACGGCGAACGCGACGACAACCTGGATCAACTTGCCAACGAGCACGATGCCCTGATCGCATCCTCCCGAAAGGATACATCTCCCGACGTGCCCTACTCCCTCTCCCCCGCATCGCTGTTAGATATGCCAGAAGGTACGCACCTGGTGATGCCCTCCGCCAACGGATCCGCACTCTCGAAAGAAGCGGCCAATCTCGGAGTCACCGTCCTGGCCGGATCTCTCCGCAACGCCGCCGCCGTCGCAACCGCCTGCAAACGATTCGGCGAGCGCATCACGGTCGTTGCAGCCGGAGAACGTTGGGAGGGCTACCACGGACAGTTGCGCCCGGCGTTGGAGGACTTGATCGGTGCGGGGGCTATCTTGTCGCATTTCGAGAGGGACAATCTCTCGAGTGAGGCCCGCGCCGCGGTGGACAGTTTCAAGTCGGTCAGATATAACCTGCTGGAAGTCTTGCAGGACTGTAGCTCTGGTCGCGAACTGATTGAGATCGGCTACGACCGCGATGTTGAGATCGCTGCCCACTTGAATGTCAGCAAATCGGTTCCGATTCTTGGTAACGGCATGTACGTCTCGCTCGCTGAGTAGCCGCCGGCATTGTGGATCCTGAAATCCCTGCTCCTCCAGGGGCGCCCTATCCAAAATAAGCTTGTGTTTGCCCTATACCCCGACTATTTTTCGTCCCTATCGGGATCAAGATGGTTATGGGGAGAAACAATCCCGAGCGTATGCGGTTTAACGAGATAGAAGAAGAAAGAACGTTGCTAATAGATAAGGGGAACAAGCCATGAAGTTTGAGGATTCTGTAACCGGCGATGTCGTGATCATGGATGTCTCAGGTAAAATCATGGGTGGAGAAGAAACCACCATGTTCCACGGCAAAATCCACGAGTATATCAGCGGGAATAAGAAGAACATCGTGGTTGATCTTGCCAAGACCGACTGGATGAACTCGGTAGGCCTGGGCATGCTGATCTCGGCCCTGACGACGGTCAAGAACGCCGGTGGCCGACTGGTACTGGCGAACATTGATAAGATTGAGTCCATCCTGACTATCACGCGCCTGATCAAAGTGTTCGAGCACTACGGAAGTCGCGACGAAGCCGTTCAGTCGTTCTAGGACACACGCCAAGCTCTCATGAAAGAGGACCCCTCTGGGGTCCTTTTCTCTTTGCGGTAGAGGGACTTTCGACCGTCCACATCTCGTTGCTTCTGTTCGCATTCGGACGACTCAGCGCCACCGACCCATCTTTCTACTATATTCTTAGTTTTTTTGTGTAACCTACTCGCCGTGACCGCGTAAACAAACCTGTCAACGGATATCCAAACAGCTCTTGCGTAGGCTGTGTGACTGAGGGCGCGGGCTTGAGAGACCCGCACAAGAAGAAGAAACAAGGATCGTGCTTAGCCGCACGACGAGAGGACCCGCAGAACACATGAGAGGAGGTGCCTGCGTGAGACGTCTAACTGGACTGCTGTTTGTCGCCCTACTTTTGGTAGCAGTCTCCAATAGTATCGCCCAGGACAACACCGAAGAATCCGAACGCATCGTACCCGAGGTCAAGGCGTACCGCATAAACCCCCATCCGCCCTCGATCGACGGTAATCTAGACGACGACATCTGGAACAGTGACGGAATCGAGTATATCCGAGATTTCACTCAACGCGATCCCGACGAAGGGAAAGCCGCGACCGAATCTACGGTGGTAGCAGTGGTCTACGACGACGAAGCGATCTACTTTGCCTTCTGGTGCTACGATTCCGAACCTGAGAAGGTCACCAAGAGGCTGGCGCGACGCGACCGCTGGGTCGAGGCCGACCGGGCGATCGTTCGTATCGACCCCTATCACGACCATTTGACCGGCTATCAGTTCGACATCAACGCCAGCGGCGTAATGCGCGACTTGCGTTTGTACAACGATGACCACATGGATGGATCCTGGAATGCCGTTTGGGAAGCCGAGTCCCAGGTGCAGCCGTGGGGCTGGTCGGCCGAGTTTAAAATCCCCTACCATTGCATGCGCTTCAATAAGAAGGACAGCCACATCTGGGGACTGGATGTCGTTCGCTACATCTCCCGCAAAGAGGAAGCCGTTCGCTGGGCCTATACGCCACGCGAGGATGGCGGCTTTGTCCGCAATTTCGGCCACCTTACGAATTTGAACGCGATCGAGCCGGCCCGCCATCTGGAGATTCTACCCTATACTGTGGGACAGATAGAATCCGAGGTCGGCCATGCCGGTAATCCCGACGGCCGCGACTATTTCGGTAACATGGGCGTCGATCTCAAATACGGATTGTCTTCAGATCTGACGCTCGATCTGACCGTCAATCCCGATTTCGGACAGGTTGAGCTGGACCGACCGGTCTTGAACCTGTCGACCTACGAGACTTACTTCCCCGAACGGAGGCCGTTCTTCCTTGAAGGGAATAACCTGTTCCGGTCGGAGTTCAACACCTTCTACTCGCGGCGAATAGGAAGACAACCCCAGTGGTATGTCGACGACGATGACTACCTCTACTCTATCCGTCGCCCCAAGGCCACGACCATTCTGGGTGCGGGTAAAATCACCGGCAAGCTGGCCGGGGGTACATCGTTCGCGTTTATCACCGCGTTTACCGATCAGGAAGAAGAGAAGTATGCCCGCGGTACCAACAAGTTCACCGATTCTACACTCGTAGACGGTGAATGGGAATACGAAGACTTCTATGCGGACACGGTCGAGGCCAAGCAGGTGGTTGAGCCGCGCGCCAACTACTCGGTACTGCGAGTTAAACAGGACATTCTGGGCAACTCGACGGTGGGCGGCATCTTGACCGTCGCATCGCAGAAATCCTACCACCCATCGGTGGTTGGTGGTATCGACTGGCGCCTCAACTCGGCCAACGGAGTCTGGTTGTTCAAGGGTCAGGCGTTGATGAACAACAACGAGGAAGGCGACCCCGGCTACGGTATCGATTTCAGTTTCCACAAGGAATCGGGTAAACATATCCGTGCCGGAGCCGGACTGCTGTTCCGAAGTCCCGAACTCAGTCTGAATCGTCTCGGATTCAACAGCCGCCCCAACACCAAACATCCCTGGTTCTGGATGCAGTACCGTACCAACGACGACTGGTGGATCTTCCGCAACACTTACAACAACATCAACTGGTACGCCGCCTGGAACTACGACGATGTCATGTACATGAACGGCGCCAATTATAATTGCTACTGGGAGTTTATCAACTACTGGTCGATGGGCTGGGGTGTCGAAGTCCAGATGGAGAAGTACTCCGACCGCGAAACTCGCGGCAACGGTATCTGGGAATGGCCCAACAACCCGACCGTCTCCTGGTGGATGAGCCTCAATACCGACCAGCGCAAACCGATTTCGTTCAACTGGAATCCCGGCTCAGGTACCGATCGTGGCGGCACCTGGTGGGCTAACTATATGGGTGTCGAGATCCGCCCGACGACCAATGTCGAAATCGATCTGGGTACGAACTTCGTGTGGAACGGCGGCCAGCGTCGCTGGGTCACCAACGAGGAGCACGACAGCGGTGACACTTCGGTCTTTGCCGATATGAGCCGCCGCCAGGTGACGTTCCATGTCTCGACCGCCTGGCTGGTCAATCGTGACCTGTCGTTCCAGCTTTCGGCCGAGGGGTTGATTTCGGGAATCGATTACGGTCACTATCGTCGCTACCAGGGTGGTAACAGCTATGGACCCACGCTGGCAGGTTTCGACGACTACGATTACAATTACTCGGCGCTCAACTCGACGATGTTGATCCGCTGGGAGTATTTGCCGGGCAGCACCATGTACTTGGTGTGGACACGTGCCCGCTCGCAATTTGACGATCAGGTAAATAATCTCGACTTCAACCGCGACTTCGACCGCTTCTTCTCCAAGGGAGCCGAAAACCTGTTCCTGATCAAGGCGAGCTACTGGTTGAATATGTAAC
>Ga0180436_10000728_pt1 | contig 33360 bp, 26 predicted proteins | sample SS_ome_2_FD_132434 | JGI IMG/M metagenome (GOLD analysis project Ga0180436, IMG submission 132434) | Hypersaline lake sediment archaeal communities from the Salton Sea, California, USA - SS_3_S_2 metaG | ecosystem: Environmental > Aquatic > Non-marine Saline and Alkaline > Hypersaline >... | reverse complement strand
GAGGACCACAAAGCGCCGAGCGCTTCGCGCTCGGCGAAGAAGCTCGCCCTTCGGGCTCGCTGGCGAAGACTCGGGGCCGGCGCGAAGCGCCCGTCGGACCCCGAACACGGACGCTGCGCACCGGACCGATGCAGCGCGCCCCTCGGCCAGCGTTATCGGAGCAATGCCCTTACGACACGCCTCCCGTCCGGTTCCCGCGCGCCGAAGGGCGCGCGTCTTCGTGGAGCGCGTAGCGCTCCACCTCTGTGGTCCTCTCCGGCGCGAAGCGCCGGCTCTGTGGAGCGCGCGAAGCGCGCGCCTCTGTGCCCTTCTTCCCTTGGTCCCATCCCACCCACGCGAGCTTCACCTCGAAACCCAACGGCGCCCACCACCCCCAGCGCTACCCTCCTCGCGTCGAAGCTCCCCCACCCGTCCCCGCGCTTCGAACTCCCATTTCGGCCCCTCACGCGGCCTCCCCGGCCGACCGCGACCGTGAACGGCACCCCTCGCGTCCTCATCTGCGACGAGCTCGCCCCCTCCGCCGTCGAGATCCTCCAGGCCCGCGGCCTCGACGTGGAGACCCGCGTCGGCCTCGACGAAGCCGCGCTGCGCGAAGCGGTCGCCGACTTCGACGCCTGCGTCGTGCGTTCGGCGACCACGATCACGCGCCCCGTCCTCGAAGCCTCCGACCGGCTCAAGGCCGTCGGGCGCGCGGGCATCGGCGTCGACAACATCGACCGCGTCGCGGCCACCGAGCGCGGCGTCGTCGTCATGAACACGCCCGGCGGCAACACGCTGTCGACCGCCGAGCTCGCCCTCACGCTCTGCCTCGCCTCGGCGCGCAACATCCCGGCCGCCTCGCGCCGCGTGCGCGAGGGCTCGTGGAACAAGAAGGGCCTGATGGGCGCCGAGATGACCGGCAAGACGCTCGGCGTCGTCGGCCTCGGTCGCGTGGGCGGCCTGCTCGCCGAGCGCGCGCTCGGCATCGGCATGAAGGTCGTCGCGCACGACCCCTACCTCGCGTCGGCCGGCAAGGGCTCGCCCGTCGACGGCGTCGAACTCCTGTCGCTCGAGGATCTCCTGCCGCAGGTCGACTTCATCAGCCTGCACGTGCCGCTGCTCGACTCGACGCGCGGACTCATCGGTCGCGACGCGCTGCGCGCGATGAAGAACACGGCGTACGTCGTCAACACCTCGCGCGGCGGCGTGGTCGATGAGGCCGCGCTGCTCGAGGCGCTCGACGCCGGCGAGCTGGCCGGTGCCGCCCTCGACGTGCTCGAGGTCGAACCGCCGGCCGCCGACCACCCGCTCCTGCACCACGACAAGGTCATCGTCACGCCGCACCTCGGCGCCTCGTCGCACGAGGCCCAGGACCGCGTGGCGAACATGATCGCGGAACAGCTCGCCGACTTCCTGCTCGACGGCGTGGCGCGCAACGCGGTCAACATGCCGACCTTCGGCGCGAGCGACATGAAGCGCATCGCGCCCGCGCTCGACCTCGCCGAGCGCATGGGCTCGTTCGCGGTGCAGGGCCTCGACGGACCGCCGACCAAGATCGAAGTGACGGCCGGCGGCGCGCTCGCGGCCTTCGGGACCGAAGCGTTCGAGCTCGCCGCGCAGGTCGGCGCGCTGCGCCAGGTCGTCGGACGCGGCGTCAACTTCGTGAACGCGCCGTCGCTCGCCAAGGAGCGCGGCATCCACGTCCTCGCCAGCAAGGACGCCGAGTCGATCTACAACGACGGGCACCTGCTCGTGCGCGTCGAGTGCCGCGAAGGCGGCGTGCAGGTGCGCGGCGCCCTGTTCGGCAAGGAGCCGCACTTCACGCGCATCGAAGGCGTGCACGTGGACATCCACGCCGAGGGTCCGCTCCTGCTGACGCGCCACGACGACCAGCCCGGCGTCCTCGGTCGCATCGGCATGCTGCTCGGCGAGCACGGGATCAACATCCGCCGCGTCGACCTGGGGCTCTCGAGCCAGCGCCCCGACGGGCTCGCGTCGTCCTTCCTGAAGCTCGACCGGATGCCCGAACGGGCCGTGCTCGACGACCTGACGGCGATCGATCCGATCCGCTGGGTCCGCGCGATCGAGCTGTGAGCGCGTCCACGCCGTGAAGGACGCGCCGCCCCCCTACCGCACGATCGTCTTCGACTGCGACTCGACGCTCTCCACGATCGAGGGTATCGACGAGCTCGCCGGCGCGAAGCACCGCGACGCGCTCGCCGCGTTGACGGCGCGCGCGATGTCGGGCGAGATCCCGCTCGAGGAGGTCTACGGCCTGCGCCTCGAACGCGTGCAACCGTCGCGCGCCGAGGTGGAGCGCGTCGCCGGGCGCTACACCGAGACCCTCGTCGACGGCATGGAGCGGCTCGTGCGCGACCTGGTGCGCACGGGCAAGCGCGTGCTCGTCGTCTCGGGCGGCGTGCTGCCCGCCGTCGCGGCGCTCGCCGAACACCTCGGGCTCCCGCGCGAGGACGCGCACGCGGTCGACCTCGTGTTCGACGAGGACGGCGCCTACCGCGACTTCGACCGCGCCTCGCCGCTCGCGCGCTCGGGCGGCAAGCCCGACCTGATCGCACGCCTCGCGCGCGCGCACGACCTCGCGCCCCTCGCCCTCGTCGGCGACGGCGCCACCGACCTCGAAGCGGCGACCGTCGTCGACCGCTTCATCGCCTTCGGCGCCGTGGAGCGACGCGCGAGCGTGTTCGACCGCGCGCGCGCGCACGCCATGTCCGCGCCCGATCTCTACCCCCTCCTCCTCGCGCCCGACGAACTCGCGGCGCTCGACCGATGACCATCCTCTGGATCCCTGGCCCCGTCCAGGTGCGCGACGAGATCCTCGCCGTCCAGGCCGAACCGATGATCGGCCACCGCGCCCCGCAGATGGCGGAGCTCATCGAACGCATCGACCCGCACCTCGCGCACCTGTTCGGCTTCGATCCGGCGAACGGCGCCCGCGCGGGTGTGGCCTCGGGCAGCGCGACCAGCCTCATGGAGGCCGCGCTCGTCGGCGCCGGTGAGCGCGTGCTGTCGATCATCGGCGGCGCGTTCGCCAAGCGCTGGTACGACGTCGCGCGCACGCTCGGCAAGCACACGCACGCCCTCGAGGTCGAGTGGGGTCACGCGCCCGACACGGACCTGGTGATCGAGACGCTCGAGCGCGAAGGACCGTTCGACGCGATCACCGTCGTGGCGAACGAGACCTCGACCGGCGTGGTCACGCCGCTCGAGCCGCTGTCGCGAGCGCTGCGCGACCACAGCCCCGACACGCACCTGTTGGCCGACTGCGTGACGCTCGCCGCCGGTCAGCCGGTCGACCTCGACCGCGTCGGTATCGACTTCGCGTTGACGGGGAGCCAGAAGGCGCTCGCACTGCCGCCCGGCCTCGCGCTGTGCGCCGCGTCCGCGCGCTACGTCGAGCGCGCGCAGGGCCTCGAGCGCAGGAGCTGGTACCTCGACCCGCTGCGCGTGCTCGACGGCCAGCGGGACCGCAAGACGCCGACCACGCCCGCGATCAGCCTGTACCAGGCCCTCGCGCTGCAGCTCGAACAGATCTCGGCCGGTCACCTCGAGGGCGGCGCAAACTCCCCGGCCGAGGGCTGGGCCAAGCGCTTCGCGCGCCACGAACGCATGCAGGCGCGCACGCTCGAGTGGGCGGGCGAGCACGGCATGTGCGCGTTCCCTGCGAAGGCGGAGTGGAACAGCCGCACCGTGTCCTGCATCGCCGCCGGATCGCTCGACGTGGGCGCGTTCGCCGCGCACCTCGAGGCTGCCGGCTTCAAGATCAGCAACGGATACGGCGACCTCAAGGGCACGACCTTCCGCATCGGACACATGGGCGACCACACCGAGTCCGGACTCGAGGACCTGCTCACCGCCGCCAGCGCAGCCGTCGCCGCGCAGCGCTGAGCCCCGAACGACCGCGCCCACGCCGACGCGAACGCCGACGCGAACGCCCACGAACACGATCCCGACCATGACGCGCTCCATCACGCTCCTCCTCGCCGCCGTCGCGCTGACGCTCGTCGGCTGTGCGACGCCGCCGCCCGCGCCCTTCCCGCCGGCCGACGTGCCAGGGATGGCGCCGCCGCCCTACACGGCGGACGAGATCCGCGACCACCACCCGCACGGCGCGTTCATCGTGATGCACACGATCGACGCCGAGGGCAACACGGTGACCCGGCAACGCACGACCTTCCTCGAGCCCGACGCGACCGAGGTGACGATCGAGCTGCACAACGTCGACGCGGCGAACGAGCCCGTGGGCGACGCGGTCGGCGGCGGGCGCGGCGCGTGGGCCGACCTGCGCGCGCACGCGCACTTCCCCGCGGCCGATACGACCCTGTCGCACAGCGAGGTCACGACGCCCGCGGGAGACTTCCGCTGCTGGTGCTACACCGTCACGGGTCGCACGCCCGAAAGCGTCGTGCGCGAAACCGTGTTCCACTTCGCGGTCGGCGAGCCGGGTCCGCCGGTCCTGATGGTCGTGCGCGTGGACGGCGCGGAAGTGCAGCGGATGACCATGGTGGAGGACGGCCGCGGCTGAGCGCGCGGCTCCGAAGGGGCGTCGTCGCGCAGTGACGCTGCATCGTGACGCTGCACCGTGGCGTCGCGCGGTGATGAACCGCAGCGACCGGGCGCGCCCGCTACTCCCGCACCAGCCCCTCGCGGCGAGCCAGCGCCACGGCCAGCTCGCGCACCTCCTCGGGCCGGAGCCGGTGCACCTGGTGCAGCAGGTACGCGCCCCGATCCACCTCGGGCCACGCCTCGGGGTCGGCCTCGAGCCGCGCGTTCCACTCGCCGAGCAGGTCGCGCAGGATGCGCCGGTAGGCCTCCGCGTGCACGGTCTCGACGCGCGCGTCCACCGCCGCCGCGTCGAGCAGATCGACCAGCGCCAACCGCGGATCGGGGACGCACGCCAGCGCGATCAGCTGCGCGCGGTACTCGAGCCGCCGCTCGATCTCGATGGGTCGGAACAGCTCGCTCGCCGCCAGCGCCGCGATGCCGAGCGGATTCCGACCGAGCGGGAGGAAGCGCGTGCGATCGGTCAGGTGCCCTTCCTCGTGCGTCGCGACGACCTCGACGAGTTCGCCGAGCGCCACCAGGTCGCCACCGTCGCGCACCGAGCCGTCCTCGGAGCGCTCGAGCAGCACGGCGAGCTGCAGCACCTGCGCCGCGCCGAGCGACGGCGCCAGGCGCGCGCGCTCGAAACGCGGATCGCCGCCCGCGCCGAGGTCGAGCGCGAGGCGCGTCGCCGCGATCCGCTCGCGAGCCCAGTCGGCGCCGCGGCGTTCGAGTTCGCGCTGCCACGCCCGCCAGCGCTCGAGGCGCGCGCGCTCGGCCGCCGCGTCCACCCAGTAGCCCTCGTGCAGCGCCGCGCCGGAGATCGCCAGCCCGCTGCGACTGCGCGCACTGATCGCCTCGACGCCGTCGCAGAGGATCACCATCCCGCTCCACGGCACGCCCAGGTGCTCCCCGCTCGCCTCGTACGCCGCCAGTCGCCGCAGCACGGTGCCGTCGACGGGCGCGAACGGCGGCTGGCCGAACAGCGCCATGCGACCGAGCCGATCGAAGAGCACCGCGACGCCGGGCACGACCTCGCCCGCCGTTCCGACGCCGAGCTCCTCGTCGCGCGCGGCGAAGACCGGACCGGGCACCAGCACGACGCCGAACGGTCCGAAGCGCAGGGCCGGTGACGCGCGGATCGCGTCGGGTCCGGGCACGGCGTCCCACCCGAGCTCCGGCCCGCGGCGCTCGACGATCCGCGCCACCTGCTCGAGCAGCGCGTCGAGGTCGAGGTCGCGTCCGACGACGGCGACGGGCGCGTCGACGCCGAAGGGATCGTCGCCGTCGCCGGGCACGGCGAGCGGCGGGACCGGCTCGAACACCGGTTCGCCGCCGAGCGACGCGTCGAGGACCGCGCCGATCTCGTCGAGCACGACGCGCGCGGCCATGGCCCGCCGCTCGAGGTCGCGCGCGCGTGTTCCAGCGTCCGCGTCGACACCCGCATCCGCATCCGTCGGAGCCACCGCCGCGGACGCTCCCGCCCCGTCGGTCGCGCGCACGATCGCGAGCGCCGGCTCGATCCAGCCCGCCGCCAGACAGGCCTCGGCCAGGTCGAGCCGCGCGCCGGCGTCGGTCGCGTCGGTGGCGCGCGCGCGCACCACGAGCGCGGCCAGGCGCGCGTCGGCGGGCGCGCCGTCCACCCGGGCCTGCGCCGGCAGCGCGGCGACCCAGGTGTCGACACCGGCGGCGAAGGCGCCCGCCTCGAACGAGGCGAGCAGGCGCGCCCAGGGGTCGTCGCCCTCCACCGGGGGGAGCACGAGGCGCGCGGCCGCGAGCGTGCCGCGGCGCCGCAGCGCGTCGAAGAACGCGTCGTCGTCGGCGAAGTCGGGGTGCTCGCGCAGCGCCGCTTCGATGTCGAAGCGCAGCGCCAGCTCGGTCCGCGTCACGAGCGTGAGCGACAGCGTGCGCAGGAGCGTCGCGACCTCACCGCGCGAGGTCAGCGGCGACGCGCACAGCGCGAGCGCGCGTCGGACACCGCGTTCGCGATCCGCGGCGCTCGACTCGAACGCCACTTCGAGCTCGACGAGGTCGAGCGCGACCTCGTGCCGGTCGAGCCGACTCGGGCGCGCGTCGTCCAACACGCCGCGCAACAGCGCCAGCGCGCGATCGCGTTGGCCCGTCCGGGCGAGCAGGTTCGCGTGGCGGCGCGCGAACAGCGCCAGTTCGTAGCCGCCGTAGGCGCGGGCGACGGCGCGCGCCTCGTGCGTCAGCGCCCCGCGCAGGTCGCCGACGATCTCGCGGTCCACGCTGAGCGCATGGTGCGGCCACGCGAGCGTCGGATCGAGCGCGATCGCCTGGGGGAAGCGCACGGCGCCCGCGGCTTCCTCGAGGCGACCGGCCAGGTACAGCTCGTCCGCGCGCACCTCGCCGTCGGTGAGCGCCGCGCGGCGCCGGGAGAGCGCGCGCGCCCCGTCGAGCCGCGCGCGGTCGCGCTCGTCGAGCAGGCGTCGCGGCGCGACCCAGCGCGGGTCCGCCTCGATGGCCGCTTCGAGAGCCGCGCGAACGGCCGCGTCGCGCGCGTCCGTGGCGCCGCGTTCCTCGCCCGCGGCGAGCGCCTGCTCGCGCACGAGGCGCCGCGCGTCGTCGAAGGCCTCGACCGCGGCCGGCGGCGGTGCGGGCGCGGGGCCGCTGGGCAGGACGCCGCGCGCGCTCGTGCACGACGCGACGAACGCGGCGACCACGAGGGCGACGGCCGTCGAGAGGAGCGCGGAACGGAGCGTCGCGGTCGACGCGGAGCGCGCCGACGCCGACGCGCTCGCACCGGCGCTCCCCACCTGCGTTCCCGCGGTCATGGCGGTCGACCTTACCCGCAGGGGCGCCGCGCTCAGCGCAGCTTGCGCCCGACGAACGCCTCGAGCACCGAGTCCGGGCCGACCTCGCGATCGAGCCGCTCGAGCCACTCGTACGACGACAAGAGCGGCGCGAGCGTGTCTCCGCGCCCGCCGACCACGTCGCCGGTGTAGACGCGGATCTGGTCGACGAAGCCCGCGTCGAAGAACGCGCCGAGCAGCGTCGGCCCCGACTCGAGCAGCGCACGCCGCACGCCGAAGCGCCACATCCACTCGAGCGCCTCGCGCAGGTGCACGCGGCCGTCGGGGCCGGGGCGCAGCGGGTGCACGCGCGCGCCGGCCGCGACGAGCGCGCGGTGACGCACGCCGTCCGCGCCGGCGCGGCACAGGACGTAGACCGGTCCGCCGGCCTCGCCGCGCTCGGCGGGCCGCAGGAGGCGCGCGTCCGGCGGCGTGGCCAACTCGCTGTCGAGCACGACGCGCATCGGCGGGCGCTCGAGGCTGCCGGGGAAGCGCACGGTCAGGCGCGGATCGTCGGCGCGCACGGTGCCGACGCCGGTGACGATCGCGTCGACGCGACCGCGCAACAGCTGCACCTCGCGCAGGCTCTCCGGCGAGGAGATCCAGCGCCCTTCGCCCACGTCCTCGGGCGGCGTGAGGTGCCCGCTGCGCGTCTGCGCCCACTTGGCGACGAGCCAGGGCCGCGGCCGCCGCAGGCGCTCGTAGGCGTTGAAGCGCGTGAAGTGCGGGCTGACGCGCTCGAGCGGCGCGACGCCGCCGTAGGTCTGCACGTCGACGCCGTGCTCGCCGAGGATCGCGAGCGCGCGGCCGCGGTGCCGCGGATCCGGGTCGAGGTCGGCGACGGCGACGCGGCGCACGCCGCTGCGCAGGATCAGGTCGGTGCACGCCGGCGTCTTGCCCTCGGTCGAGCAGGGCTCGAGCGTCACCGCGAGCGTGTGGACGTCGTCCGGGCGCGCGCCGGACGCCTCGAGCGCGCGCAGCGCTTCGACCTCGGCGTGCGGGCCGCCGAAGTGCTGGTGGAAGCCCTCGGACAGGACGCGTCCGTCGGCCGCGACCGCCGCCGCGCCGACCGCGGGGTTGGGCGCGATCTCGAAGCGATGGGCACGCGCCCGCTCACCCAGGTCCGCGAGGATCTGGGCCAGGCGTTCGCGCGGGAGGCTGACGACGGTGGAGGTCATGGCCGCCTGGCAGGCTACCCGCGCGGAGCGGTCGGACGACGAATCGGCTGTGAGCATCTCGCTGTGGACGGCGCGTCGGTTTCCGGTCTCGGACGCCGCCCCCGTGGCGACGCCGACCGGAGGGTCGTGGCGACGCCCCCTGAACGGTCGGCCTCCTAGCACGGGATCGGCGCGGCTTCGCGGGTTGAACGCGGCGCGCGCGTCGTCCCGCCGCGGACGCCCGCGAGGGACGCCGCCCCGACCTTGGGTCCGCCGGGCCGCGTCGGCACAATGCCGGCGCGAGGAGCCCGCGCGAGGACACCCTCCGCCCCGCCGAACCCCAGCCCCACCCACCCATGGCCACCCCCATTCGAGTCGCCGTCACCGGCGCCGCCGGTCAGATCGGCTACGCCCTGCTCCCCCGCATCGCGAACGGGGACATGTTCGGACCCGACCAGCCGGTCGTCCTCCAGATGCTCGAGCTGCCGATCGAGGCCGCCCAGGCCGCGCTGAAGGGCGTGGCGATGGAGCTCGAGGACTGCGCGTTCCCGCTGCTTCAGGACATGGTCCTGACCGACGACGTGAACACGGCGTTCAAGGACGCGGACTGGTGCCTGCTCGTCGGCAGCAAGCCGCGCGGCCCGGGCATGGAGCGCGGCGACCTCCTGCGCGAGAACGGCCCGATCTTCGAGGCGCAGGGCAAGGCGATCAACGACCACGCGTCGAGCGACGTGCGCGTCGCCGTCGTCGGCAACCCGTGCAACACGAACGCGCTCATCGCCATGAACTGGGCGAAGGACGTGCCGAACGAGCGCTTCAGCGCCATGACGCGCCTCGACCAGAACCGCGCGCAGGCGCAGCTCGCCACGAAGGCCGGCGTGCACTCGACCGCGGTGAAGAACGCGCTGATCTGGGGCAACCACTCCGCGACGCAGGTGCCGGACTTCGTCAACGCGACGATCGACGGCCGCAGCGCCGCCGACGTGATCGGTGACGAGGCCTGGCTCACGGGCGAGTTCTTCACGACCGTGCAGAAGCGCGGCGCCGCGATCATCGAAGCGCGCGGCAAGTCGAGCGCCATGTCGGCCGCGAGCGCGCTCATCGACCACGTGCGCGACCTGGTGAACCCGACCGCCAACGGCGCCTGGAACTCGGTCTGCGTGCCGAGCGACGGCAGCTACGACGTGCCGGAGGGGCTGATCAGCTCGTTCCCGGTGCGCGCCGACGGCAAGGGCGGCTACGAGATCGTGCAAGGGGTCGAGCTGACGCCGTTCCTGAAGGAGAAGCTGGCCGCCAGCGCCGCCGAGCTCGCGCACGAGCGCGAAGAGGTGAAGTCGCTCTTGCCCGGCTGAGCGATCGGTTCGGGCCCGTCGCACCGGCGACGAACGACCACGAGGGGGCGTCCGCGCGAGCGCGCGGACGCCCCCTCGTGTCGGAACGGGCGAGCGTTCGGCGCGCCGCGGGTCAGAACAGCTCCATCTCGCCCGCTTCGAGGTCCTCGCTGCTCTCCTCCAGCTCCTCGGACACGAAGCCGCTCGTCACGGCGCCGGTCTGCATGAGTTCGGTCGCCGTGGGCCCCGAGCCGTCGACGCCCTTCGTCAGCTTCTTGGCCCGCTCCACCTCCTCGCCGTCGGCGAGACGCAGGATGCGTCGCAGGCGCTGCGAGACGATGTCCTGGAGCTGCATGTCGACGAGCGCGTCGTTCGAGCACTCGATGATCGATGCGAGCTTGTCGTCGCCCAGGGTGAGGGAGGTCTCGGCGGCCTCCTGGAGGTTCGTGGTCACCTCCTGGATCTTGCCGCGGTGCCCCTCGAAGTCGTCCGAGAACGAGTCGGTGCGCTCCTTCAGGCCGGCGATGTTCCTCTTGACGTCGTCGAGCAGCGGGATGAGGTCGACCGCGAGCTTGCTGATCTGCTCGTTCGAGCGCGCGATGCCCTCGCTGAGCTCGCGCATCTGGTCCGCGATGACCATGAACGGGCGCCCGAGGTTCCCCAGGCGACCCGCCTCGATCATCGTGTTGAGGCAGAGCATGCGCGACTGCATCGAGATGCTCGCCACCGACTGCGCGGCGCACGCCACCGTCTTCGAAGTGTCGATCACCTTGTCCGCGACGCTTGCCTGCTCCTCCACCGCCGAGGTCAGGTCGGCCACGAAGCCGTCGACCGTCCTGCACTGGTCGTCGAGCGTCGCGGCGACGCCGCCGCCGCTCGACGAGTCGAGGCTCGCCATGCGATCCTTGATGGCGGAGACGAACTCGTCGGCACAGCGGACGATCTGGCCCAGGTTCTCGCCGATCGACAGCGTCGAGGACTCGGTCTCGCGAAGGATCCGGTCGATCTCGTCGCGGATCTCCGAGCGGAGTTGGTCGGTGATCGGTTCGGTCATGGCTGGTGGGGAACGGGTCGGTGCGCCGCCGCCTCGCGACGGCGGCGCTGGAGTCTCGGTCGGGCGAGTGGTCGCTCAGGCCGCCATCTTCTTGACGGCGGCGAGCAGCAGGTCGGGCTTGAAGGGCTTGACGATCCACCCCTTCGCGCCGGCGGCCTTCGCGCGTTGGATCAGGTCGGCGTGCCCCTCGGTGGTGAGCATCACGACCTTGAGACCGGCGTCGACGCGGCCCTTCTCCTTGAGCGCCTCGACGAGTTCGATGCCGTTCATGCGCGGCATGTTGACGTCGAGGATCATGACCTCGATGTCGTCGTCGCCGGACACCTTGTCCAGGCCGTCCTGCCCGTCGACCGCTTCGACGATGTCGAAGCCGCCCGGCGCGAGCGCCTGGCGCACCTGCTGACGCATCGTGGCCGAGTCGTCGACGATGATGATCTTGCCCATGGTTCGCTGCTCCTCGTTGTTCAGGCCGCCTTGGGCCACTCGTTGTCGTTGGGGTAGCTCGCCGTGACGGTCAGCGGGAAACTGAAGCGGACGACGGTTCCGCGTCCGGGTTCGGAGTCGACGTCGACCTCGCCGCCGAGTTCGTCGCAGGCCTGACGGACCGCGGCGAGTCCGACCCCGCGACCGGAGGTCGTGCTGACGGCTTCGCGGGTGGACAGGCCGCTCGCGAAGAGCGCCTCGACGAGGTCCTGTTCGTCCTGGTTCGGCAACCCGAGCTCCTCGGCCTTGGCGCGTACGCGCTCCCAGTCGATGCCGCGGCCGTCGTCGGAGACCTCCACGACGAACCGCGAGTCCTGCTCGTAGGTCCGCAGCTCGAGGCGGCCCTTGTCGGACTTGCCGATCTCGCGGCGCTCGTCGGGGGTCTCGAGCCCGTGGTCGATCGCGTTGCGCAGGACGTGCGTGAACGACGCCCAGAAGTCGGCGAAGCGCTCGCGCTCGAGGCGCATGCCGTCGCCGTCGACGGCCACCTCGAGGTCGCCCTTCTCGAGGCGCTGGGCGAGGGCCCGCGCCTGCTCGACGAAGCGCCCGAGGCGCTGCTCGGTCGGCTCGAGCTTGAGGTCGACGAGCCCCTTGGCGATGTCGGCGTGGTCCGCGCCCTCGACCGCGAGCCGCAGGATCTTCTCGTACTCCGCACCCGTCATCAGGACCGTGTCCTGACCCTGGTTGCCGAGCATGCGATCGATCGTCTCGCTGAGCGCGTTCCAGCGCGCGTCGAGCGCTTCGAACCACTCGTCGAGGTCGTCCGTCTCACCCTCGGCGATGCGGTCCTCGAGGGTGTGGCACAGCTCGACGACCGACTCGATGCCGAAGACGCCGGCGTTGCCCTTGACCGTGTGGATGGAGCGCTTCGTCAGGCCCCAGTCCTCGCCGCGCGTGCTCCGAGCGCTCTCGAGCAGGCGACCCGCCTCCTCGTAGAACTCCTCGAAGCCGACGCGGTCGTTGAGGATGCGCTCGAACACGCTGAGGATCTCGCGCTGGAGCGACTCGGCCTCGGCGCGCTCGACGTCGGCGGTGACGTCGGACACGACTACGAGCATCTTCTCGAGCTCGTCGTCGGCGTCGAGCACAGGCTCGTACTCGAACGCGAAGTGGCGTCCGCCGAAGGAGGCCTTCGACGGGAGCTGATCGATGGCGAGCTCGAGCGGGAGGAAGCCGTCGCTGACGGTCTCCCACGAGAGGTCGAACCACGCGCCGAGCTTGGGGCAGCTCTTCGCCAGGTAGGCGCCGAAGCCGTCGCCGGCCTCGTACGGGCCGAACCACTCCTCGAGGGCGGCCGAGTGCTCCGACGACAGGGTCGCGTCGGCGCCGATCGTCACGAGTCCCTGACGCACGTTGTCGAGCACCACGCGCATGTCGCGGTTGCGCTCCCGGATCTCCGAGGTGGCCGCCTCGACCTTCTTCTCGAGGCCGATCACGTTGTCGAAGAAGTTGCGGGCGATGAAACAGGCCGCGACGGTCTCGAGCACGACGAAGGCGGCGTGCACGAGCACGACCCAGATCGGCGCGTCGTAGTTGAACACGCTGTCGGGCAGGAGGAACCAGAACCCCAGGTGGTGCAGCGCCACCGTCACCGCCGCCACGATGATGACCATCGGGTTCGCGAAGAGCGCCAACATGGCGAGCGACGCGAAGAACTAGAAGTGCATCTCGATCTGCACCGGCCCTTGGCCCAGGTGGACCAGGACGGCTCCCATGCACATCGCGGCGAAGCCGAAGACCAGCGACTTCGCGCGGTCCGAGCGCAGCGTCCGGCACGCGACCGTCGACACGGCGAGGACCGCGAGCGTGAACAGCGCGACCTGGACGGGTCCCGTCCCGTTCAGGTACGCGAGCAGCGTGTAGATCGGCAGGTGGCCCCAGAAGAAGGCCAGCGCGATCTTGTTCATCCGCTTCAGGTACGACGCCTCGAAGGCGCTCACCGTCCTCGGTAGGACGATCGAGTCGAGGATGCGGCGGAAGAAGCCGGGACGGCGTTCTTCGATGGTGGTCTCGTCGTTGGAGCTCATCGCAGCAAGGAGGCGAACCGAGGTGGAGGGGGTGATCCGGTGTCCGAAGAGGACCGGTGGAAGGGGGTCGATCCGATCGCGCTGGCCGCAGGGTCGGCCGTTCGACGCAGCGCGAGCGAGGCGGTCAGTACTTGACGCCCAACGGGTCGAGGGACTCCTGGAGCGACGCCGACACGCCGCAGCCGTAGACGGGGAGCGATTCGATCTCTTCACCGGCGCGCAGGCGCGCGACGAACTCGAGATCGCGGTGGTTCAGGCCCTGCTTGCGGTCGGTGTAGCCGCCGACGTAGCGCGAGGTGCCGTTCGGATCCATGACGACGAGCAAGGGCGCGGACTCCACGCCGAAGCGCTCCTCGAGCTGCGCCTGCGTCAGCGGCAGCACCTCGAACCCTGCGTCGCGACAGGCCTCGACGAGGCCTTCGTCCTCACCGACGAGGAGCACGACTTCCGCGAGGTCGTCGGGACGCTCGGACTCGAGGAGGTGCGTGACGACGCGCCGCGAACAGCGACAGTCGGCGTAGAGCACGTGATAGGTCGTCCACTCGCCCGCGGCTGCGACGTCCACGGGCTCGATCGCTCCGAGCGCCGCGTCGAGCCGCTCGTCGGCGACGGCGGGCTTGGGCAGCTGCACCCAGTGTCCGACCATGAGCGTCGCGATCCCGGCGACGAGCAGCGGGATCCAGACGATCAGGAAGACGCGGCCGACCCAGACGCTCGCGGCCGTGGGCCGGTGCGTCGAGGCGTCCGAGTGCGATTCGCCGGAGGGCAGGTCCATCGAATCGGTGTCCACGGTCAGAACAGGAGCGTCTCGCCCTCGGAGACCATCCCGTCGGAGCACTGTTCCTCACCGACGGCGAAGCCCTCGTCCACCGACAGGTCCAACCAGACGCGCACCTGGTCGTCGTCGCAGGAGACCGAGCGCTCGTACCAGTTGCCGTCCTCGCGACCGCAGATCTCGATCGCCACGCCGCGCACGACGAGCGGCGTCGAGATGGTGATCAGGACGTCCCGCCGCGAGAAGGAGCGCTTCACGTGGCCCAGCACAAGGTTCGACAGCTTCTCCATCGAGTCCGCGACGCCGCGCTCGTTGCGGTCGTCGATGCCGAAGTGGGCGGCGATCCGGCGGATCCCCGCGGCGCTCGCGGCGATGCCGAGCGTCCCGCGGAGGCGGTCGCCCGAGAAGCCGATGATGCTCGCGAGGCGCAGTTCGGCGTCGCGCGGGGTCGCGGCGCAGACGGACGAACCGGGCGCGGGAACGAGGGACGTGCAGGCGTCGTCGAGCGCCTGCGAGACGAGCTCGTCGAGTTCCATGTCGGGCGGGGACAGGAGGTGGATCGGGGCAGCCCCCCCCCATGGTGGGGGCCGGACCCGCGTTGGATCGACCCCCGACTCCGCGCCTCTTGACGCCGGCGACGAGGAACTTGCGTCGGAACGATCGTCGCGCTGCGCGGCGATCTGCACGCGCTCGGGCGAGCGCGCCCCCCACTGCCTCTCGCCGGCCCTCCCCGGCGCCGAGTCAGGCCGAGTCAGTCGGCCAGCGAACCGTGCAGGCCGAACGGGCTGGCTTCGCCCACGGCCACGCGGCGCATGGTCCCGATCGCACTCGCGATCGGCCCCGCCTCGTCCTTCCACTCGAAGGTCACCGGCAGGTTGTGGCGCGAGCGCCCCTGCAGCCAGCCGGGGTAGCGGTCGCTCTCGCGCTCGACGAACACGTCGAGCGTCTGGCCGACCTTGGCCGACGTGCGTGCGAACTGCGTGCGCTCGGCACAGCGCAGGAGTCGCGCGTTGCGCTCCTTCTTGACTGCGGTCGGCACGTCGTCGTCCATCTGCGTCTCGGACTTCGTCGTCGGACGCGGGTCGTACTTGAAGACGTAGTTCTGCGCGAAGCCGATCTCCTCGCAGAACGCCTCGCTCTGCGCGAAGTCGGCCTCGGTCTCGCCGGGGAAGCCGACGATCCAGTCCGAGCCGACCTCCACGTCGGGCACGATCTCGCGCAGCACGTCGAGGCGCCGGCGGTAGAGATCGGTCGTGTAGCCGCGCTTCATGCGGCGCAGCACCTCGTCCGACCCGGACTGCGCCGGCAGCGGCAGGAAGCGGTCGGCCTTGTCGCAGTCGCGCAGGGCCTCGGCGAGCGCCGGCGTCAGGTAGCTGGGGTGCAGCGTGATGAGGCGCAGGCGCTCGAGCCCGTCGATCTCCTGCAGCGCGTACATCAGGTCGGCGAGCGACGGGCGACCCTGGCGTCCGCGGTGCCGCGGCTCGCCGGCGCCCGGCTTCGGCAGGTCCTCGCCGTAGCTGTTGACGGTCTGCCCGAGCAGCGTGATCACCTTCGCGCCGGAGTCGACCATCCACTTCGCCTCGTCGACGAGCGCGGAGATCGGGAGCGAGCGCACGCGCCCGCGCGTCGCGGGGACGATGCAGTAGGTGCAGTTGAGGTCGCAGCCGCGCATGACGGCGAGGTAACCGGCCAGCCCGCCGGTGTACGGCTCGCCCGCGCGGTCGACGACCACGTCCTCGTCCATCGCCACGTCGAGCAGCGGTCCGTCGCCCGCGTCCGGATCGGCGCGCCGCTCGCGCACCTCGCCCACGAGCCGCGGCAGGTGCTGGAAGCGCCGCGTGCCCACGACCAGGTCCACGTGCCCCGCGCGGTCGAAGATCTCCTCCTGCGCGCGCTGGGCCATGCAGCCGAGCACGCCGATCACCATGTCGGGCCGCTCGCGCTTCGTGCGCTTGAGCTCGCCGAGCCACGAGTACACGCGCTCCTCGGCGTGGTCGCGCACCGAGCAGGTGTTGAACAGCACCACGTCCGCGTCGTCGAGCGAGTCCGCGACGCGGTAGCCCTGCTTGCGGAAGCGCCCCTCCACCATGAGGGAGTCGTACTTGTTCATCTGGCACCCGAAGGTGACCAGGTGCACGCTGGGCGCGTCGGGTGCGGTCGCGTCGACCTCGGGTCGCGCGCTGGACTGGAAGCGGGTCGTGGCCATGGCCGTGGAGGCGTCGCACCGGTGCTCGCCGGGCGGTCGCCAGCCCAAGAGTGTGCCCCGGCGCACGAGGTGCGGCAAGCGACCCCGAGGTCCGCGATCCCGCGTCGTCGCGAGCGGCGGACGGTGCTTCGCGCGGCGGACCGGCGACGCTAGCCTGGCTCGCCCTTTCGGGCCGCACCACGCGGCTCCGCCCCCGTGCCGCTCCTCCACCTCGCCGCCTCCGAGCCCCTGCTCGGCCAGCTCGATCCGCTGCTCGTCCTCGGCCTCGTCCTGGCGATCGGGGCCCTCTTCGGCATCGGTGCGAAGTTCGTGCGCCTGCCGAGCGTCACGGGCCAGATCCTCGCCGGCTTCCTCGCCGGCTCGTACGGGATCGGCCTGGTGGACAGCAAGGACGTCCTCGCGTCGCTCCAACCGCTCAGCCACTTCGCGCTCGCGTTGATCGCGGTCGAGGTGGGGTCGCACCTGAACGTGCAGCGACTGCGCAACGCGGGGCGACGCCTCACGCTGCTGCTGTTGTTCGAGCTCACGCTCATGCCGGCGGTCGTCTTCGGCGCGCTCTACGTGGGCACGCCGCTGGGCTTCTGGGGCGACGTCGAGCTGGGGCTCGTGATGGCGGCGCTCATGGCGGCGCTCGCGATCGAGACCTCGCCGGCGACGACCGTGCACCTGGTGCGCGAGACGAACGCGCGCGGGGTCCTCACGAAGACGCTGCTGGCGTCGGTCGCGCTGTCGAACATCGCCTGCATCTTCGTCTTCGAGCTCGCGCGCGCCGGTGCGCTGAGCGGCATGGAGGCCGGCGGCGACCCGGCGAGCATCTTCATCGGGACCGGGACCTCGCTGGCCGCGTCGCTGGCGATCGGCGGCGCGGTCGGGCTCGGTCTCGTGTGGGTCTCGCGCTCCACCGGCCGCGCCGACGCGCTGGTGACCGTGTCGCTGATCGGTGTGATCCTGTGCGACGGCGTCGCGAACTTGCTGGGCGCGTCCCCCCTGCTCGCCTGCCTCGCGCTCGGCTTCGTGCAGACGAACCTGATCCCGGCGCGCGAGAAGCTGATCGACTCGGTGCTCGCCAACTTCCTACCGGCGATCATGGCGGTCTTCTTCACGCTCGCGGGCATGAAGCTCGACCCCAGCGTGCTCCTGACCGGCGGCCTGATCGCGGGCGTGCTGTTCGGCGCGCGCGTCGGCGCGAAGCTGATGGTGGCGCACCTGGCCATGCGGATGGCCCAGGCGCCGAAGAGCCTGCGCGGCCTGCTCGGCATGGCGCGCCTGCCCCAGGCGGGCGTGACCATCGGTCTGTTGCTCGTGCTCCAGGAGGACCCGGCGTTCGACGCGATCGAGTCGCTGTTCGTGGCGGTCGTGCTCGCGGTCGTGATGCTGAACGAGATCGTCGGCCCGATCCTCACGCGCATCGCGCTGCAGCGTTCGGGCGAGGCCGAGATGGATCGCACGCGCCTGATCGACTTCCTCGGCGAGGAGAACATCGTCACCGATCTGGAGGCCGACTCGGTCGAGGGCGCGATCGAGCGGTTGACCGACCTGTTGGTGAGCTCGCACCAGCTGCCGCAGTCCGCGCGCGAGCCGCTGCGCGAGTCGACGCTGGAGCGCGAGAGTCAGGTGAGCACGGTGCTGGGCAGCGGGCTGGCGATCCCGCACGGCACGCTGGAGGAGGGCGAGCGGATGCTGGGCGTGATGGGCCTGTCGAAGGAGGGCCTGGACCTGGGTGCGCCCGATGGCAAGCCGGTGCACTGCGTGGTGCTGTTGGCCACGCCGAAGGGCCAGCGCGAGCGGCACCTGGAGGTGTTGGCGAGTCTGGCGAAGATGATCGGAATGGACCCGACGTTCCGGACGCGCCTGTTCACCGCGAAGAGTCCTGCGCACGCGTACGAGTTGTTGCACGGCGAGGAGTCGGGGGACTGGAACTACTTCTTGGACGACGAGGCGGGGTAACGGGCGTGGGTCCGCGGCCCTCGCCACTTGGGGGCTTCCGGAAGGGCACAGAGGCGCGCGCTTCGCGCGCTACACAGAGCCGGCGCTTCGCGCCGGAGAGGACCACAGAGCGCCGAGCGCTTCGCGCTCGGCGAAGAAGCTCGCCCTACGGGCTCGCCGGAGAAGACTCGTGGCGGTCGCGCAGCGCCCGCCGGAACCGGACCCCAGACCTCGTGATCAGAGTCTCGTGACGGGCGCGAAGCGCCCGTCGGACCCCGACCCTCGCCTCGTGACGGGCGCGAAGCGCCCGTCGGGACCCGACCACGGACGAGACGCTCTGGATCTCTGCAACGGCCTCGGTCTGTGGGTCACTCGTCACCCGACCGAGCTCGCGGCCTCCCGCCCGGTTCCCGCGCGCGCGGAGCGCGCGCGTCTTCGTGGAGCGCGAAGCGCTCCACCTCTGTGGCCCTCTCCGGCGCGCAGCGCCGGCTCTGTGTAGCGCGCGAAGCGCGCGCCTCTGTGCTCCTCCGGAAGCCCTTGCGAAGAGCGATGCTCAAACCACGACTCTTCGCACTCCATCGACCAACTTCCTCTCCCTGAAGTTGATCAACAACCCCGTTCCACATCCCGACAGCCGCAAGTAGGTTGCCACCTGGGCAATGTGGACATCTTCGACCTTCGCCAGACACTTCAACTCGACCACGACCCGCTCTTCCACGAGTAGGTCGAGCCGATACGCCCCAGGAACCCGCAGGAGCCTGTACCTCAGCTCCACCTCGACTTCCTGACGCGATTGCATACCCCGCTGCTCGAGCTCGTACGCCAAGCACCGTCGATACGCGCTCTCCAACAGGCCGGGCCCCAACACACGATGCACGGCGATCGCGGCGCCGATGATGCTATCCGTCAGCGGATCCTGATCCTTGCTCCCCTCCACAAGGAGTCAGACGGGTCGAATCCACCCCGGTATCAACCTTTCAGCCGGAAGACCCCGCGCTGGCCCGGGGTCTCCTCGACCTTGATCTCGAGGAACCGGATCTCGACCGACGGGAACCTCTCGCGCAACCGTCGCGCCAACTCCCGCCCGATGTACCCGGCGAAGTTCTCCGCGCTCGTGTTGTTGATCGGCAACACGATCACGTTGTCCTTCGGCGCGGTGTACAGGCGATCCTTCCACCGCACCTCGACGTGCGGCGACAGGCCCTCCCGATCCGGCAGGTCGCGCACCTCGAGCTCGGGGTGCTCACCCGGAACGAGCCAGTGCTCGTCGAGCCAGTCGCACAGCTCGCGGATCACCGGCTTCACCTCGATGAAGTCGATCACGAGCCCGTGCGGATCGAGCGCCGCGTCGACCTCGCAGTACACGCGGTAGTTGTGGCCGTGCAGACGCTCCGCCGTCCCGTCCCCGAAGATCAGGAAGTGGGCCGACGAGAACTTCAGGTACTCCTTGTCGATCTCGATCGACCAGGACTCGCTGTCGCGCGGGCTCGTGTCGTGCTGGCTCATGGGAGGTCGGTCGGGGCGCCGCACCGCGAGGTCGCGCGGCGGGGACCGCGGAGCATCGGCCGGTCGACCCCGTCGTTCAAGGGGGCCCCCTGGGGTAGCATTCGAGCACGATGGAGCTGCGATCCAAGACCGTCCGCGTCCCCGGCCTCGACCTCGACTTCGAGATCGTCGAGGGCGACACGATCATCGGCCCGGCGATCGAGCGGGGCGGTTGGGAGGAGCACGAGTCGCGCCTCTTCCACGCGCACGTCGAGCCGGGCTGCACGGTCGTCGACCTGGGCGCGAACGTGGGCTGGTTCGCCGTCCAGGGCGTGCTCGCCGGCGCCGAGGTCCACGCCTTCGAACCGGTCCCGGCGATCGCCGCCATCGCGCGCCGCAACGTCGAACGCGCCATGGAGCGCGGCCCCGGCAAGGGCGTCGTGCACACCGCCGCGGCCGGCGCCGAGCCGGGCACCGCGACGATCGCCCTCGCCGCGGAGAACCACGGCGACAACCGCGTGGTCGACGGCAGCGACGCGCCCGACGACATGGGCGGCGCCGAGACGATCGAGATCGAGATCACCCGCGTCGACGATCACGTGACCGGTCCCGCGCGCGTGCTCAAGGTCGACACGCAGGGCAGCGAGTGGCTCGCGCTGCAGGGCGCGAAGGAGCTGCTCGCACGCAGCCCGCAGCTCGCGCTCCTCATCGAGTTCTGGCCCTACGCCCTGCGCGGCTGCGAGCCGAAGGACCTGCTCGGCCTGCTCGAACGCGAGGGCTTCACGATGGGCAAGGCCACCGAGGCGCCCTACCCGATGACGCCCGAACGCATCCTCGCCCAGGCGCTCGCGCGCGACCCGGTGAAGGGCGGCCTCGACCTCTACGGCACGCGCGGCCTGCCCTTCCACGTGGGCGGAGCGAAGGCGCGGCTGAAGAGCCTGTGGCGGTCGATCAAGGAGAGCTGAGCGCGCACGCGGACGCGAGCGGCCGCGCTCCCTCCACCGAGGAGCCTGTCCGAGGAAGCCCCGTCGCGAGTCGAAGCCATCGGCGACGAGGCTGACGCCGCATCGCCGTCGAGGGCGAAGCCGGAGCAGGGACTTTCTCGGACAGGCTCCTAGTACCCGATCGTGAAGTCGATCGCGTCGGTGTACTCCGCGGTCACGACGCCGCCCACGAACTCGAGGCGCGCGCCCTGCACCGTGGCGGACAGACCGAGCAGCTGCGGACCGCCGCCGACCGAGAAGGCGTGCACGCCGCCCTCGCTTCCCGGCAGGAAGGTCAGGAACGAGCCGGGACCCGCGTTCACGAGCAGCTCGCCGCCGAGGATCGGCTGCGCCGGCAACGGAGCGCCGATCACGACGAGCGTGACCGCGGTGTCCGTGGTCGTGTCGATGTCGACGACGAACTGGCCGTAGAGGCGCGGCGGCGCGAGGCACGCGATCGGAGCGGGGTTCGCGCCCGAGCCCGTGCGCAGCACACAGCTCGCGTCGGGGCCCGGGCGACGGTAGGCGAACAGGCCGGTGCGATCGGCGAGCACGAGCTGGCCCTGGTCGAACAGGAACGGGCCGCCCGCGTTCTGCCGATCGAGGTTCAAGGAGAACAGCTGTGTCGTGAGGTCCGGCGTGAACGCCCACAGACGCCCGTCGGTCGCAGGCGAGCTCGCCCAGCCGTTCGAGAGGTACACCGTGCCGTCGAACGCGATCGCCGTGCGCGGACTGCCGCCCAGCGGCGCGAGCACACCCGCCGTGTGGCGCACCGAACCGTCGCTCGGGTCGAGGCCGACGAACTCGTCGCCCGGAAGGAAGGTGTAGATCGTGCCGTCCGGACCGATGCCGTGGTCGTGGTTCGTCGTCCACTCGATCGGTCGGCTCCACGCACCGGTCAGCTGCGTGCCGTCGTCCTGGAACGCGTAGAGCTCATCGGTCGCGGGGTTGTTCTGCGAGCGCGCGAAGTAGACGAAGGTGCCGTCGCGCGACACGAACGGCGCGTTCTGCGAGGTGGTCCCGGTCATGACGGGCGAGCTGTAGAGCTTCGCGCCGGTCGCCGCGTCGATGCGCGTGATGATCTGCCCGCCCGGGCCGACCTCGTCGATGTAGATCGCGTCGCCGAACACGGCGGCGCCGCACGAGCCGCTGACGGCGCAGTTGCGCACGGTGCGCCATACGCGCTGTCCGGTCGCGCCGTCGAAGCGCAGGATCTGCGTGTTGTCCGCCGCGATCACGTCGCCGTCGGGCGTGAAGTTGACGCCGTCGTAGCCGCTCGTGCCGACCAGGTCGATCGTCGTCCACAGGATCGAACCGTCCGCCGGATCGAGTGCGTAGAGCGGTGTCTCGCGACCGCTGCCGCCGCGCCCGCAGACGATCCGACCGTTCGCCGAGCCGCCGACCCACGCGGTCCACTCCAGTGTCGAGTCGCCGGCGTAGGGCAGCGTCGTGCGCCACGCTTCGGCGCCCGTGTCCTCGTCGTAGGCGACGATCTCGTCGCCAGGCGTCGCGCCGGGGAAACCGGTCTGGCGCACGGTCGCGATCACGCCCTCGCTCGACGCCGCGTGCCACGCGATGATCGACGGGTCGGCGGTGTTGCTCCACAAGAGGTCCGCCGCCGTCGGCCCGAACACGAGCGTCGCGCCGTTGCGCTGGGCGTTGCCGCCGGCGTTGGTCCAGTCGGTGGACTGGGCGGCCGCGGGGGCCGCGGCGAGCAGGAAGACGGCGAGAACCGAAGCGGCGACGGTGGCGCGGGTGGACATGGCCGATGCGGGGTGGCGGGAGCGGTCACATGGACGGGGAACGGCGCGCGGCGCGGGAACGACGACGGCGAGCGCGCCCCATTCGACCAGATCGCGCGCGGCGCGGCGCGCGAAGTGCGTGAGCGCGACCTGGAACGCGACCGCTGGCTGGGTTACGACGCAGCCGTGAGCACGCAGCAGCATCCGAACGCGGGCGACGACGCCGCGGGGCTCGCCGGGGGCGCGTCCGACGCGATCGCGTCGACCTCGTCCACCCCGCCCTCGGCTGCGTCGACCTCCTCCGCGCCCTCACCCGCACGCCGGTCGCGGCTGCGGCGCTGGCTGCGTCGCGGCGCCGTCGCGGCCGCGCTCACGCTCGCGGCGTTCGTCGCGCTCGTCGAGGTGTACGGCGCGCGCGACGCCACCCGCGCGCTGCTCGCGGGTCGCGAAGCGCTGGGCTCCTCGTCCACCGCGCGCGTGCCGGCCGACGACCGCGCCGAGCGCGCCGCCGACGCGCTCCTCGTCGACGCCGAGCTGGTCGGCGACGGCGACCTGGTCGTGCGCGTGCGCCTGCGCCTGCCGCCGGGCGACGGCCCGCACCCGGTCGTCGTGGTCATGGGCGGGCAGCGCACCGGCCGCCGCGTCGTCGACCTGGTCGAACCGACGCGCCCGGTCGCGCTGCTCGGCCTCGACTACCCGTACACGAAGCCCGATCCGAAGCCGAAGGGCCTCGGCCCCAACGCGCGCGAGGGCCTCGTCATCCACGCCGCGGTGTGGGACGTGGTGCCCGCGGCCATGCTCGCGTTCGACTGGATCGAGACGCGCGACGACCTCGACGCGTCGCGCATCGCGCTCGTCGGCGGGAGCCTCGGCGCGCTCTTCGCACCGGCGATCGCCGCGCACGACGAACGCGTCGCCGCGGTCGGCCTGTTGCTCGGAGCCGGCGACCTCGGTGGCCTCGTCGCCGCCAACCTGAAGGCCCCCTGGCCGCTCCCCCATCTGGCCGGGTGGCTCGCGAGTTCGCTCGTCGCGCCGCTCGAGCCGCTCGACCACATCGCCGCCATCGCGCCGCGCCCGGTGCTGTTCGTGGCCGGCGAGGGCGACGAGCGGATGCCGCGCGCGCTGTCGGAGAAGCTGATCGAGCGCTGCGGCGACCCGAAGGAGGTGCGCTGGCTCGACCTGGGGCACGTGAACGTGCGCGACCCCGAGTTCCACACGCAGGTGCTCGGCGAGGTGGTGGCGTGGTTCGATCGCGTGGGCGTGTTGGGCGAGTAGGCGCTCGGCGCCGCGCCCCTCGGAAGCGACTTCGACGCGAACGGGCCCGCCCGGCGCGCTTCGCACCGGACGGGCCCGTTCCTCGTTCGCGCCGGCTCGCGCCAGCGACCGCGATCAGCCCTTCGCCGTCGCGAGCAGACCCGCCTCCTCGAGGCGCTTCTCCATGTGCTCGCCGAGCGTGCTCGGGCTCGGGGTCATCGTGACGCCCGCCTTCTCGAGCGCGGCGATCTTCTCGGCCGCGGTGCCCTTGCCGCCGGAGATGATCGCGCCGGCGTGACCCATGCGGCGGCCGGGGGGCGCGGTGGCGCCGGCGATGAAGCCGACCATCGGCTTCTTCACGTTGGCGGCGATGAAGTCGGCGGCCTCTTCCTCCGCGGTGCCGCCGATCTCGCCGATCATGATGATCGCGTCGGTCTCGGGGTCGTCGTTGAAGGCGCTGAGCACGTCGATGAAGTTCGTGCCGTTGATCGGGTCACCGCCGATGCCGATGCAGGTGCTCTGACCGATGCCGCGCGTGGTCAGCTGCCACACGGCCTCGTAGGTGAGCGTGCCCGAGCGGCTGACGACGCCGACGCGACCCGGCTTGTGGATGTAGCCGGGCATGATGCCGATCTTGCACTGGTCGGGCGTGATGATGCCCGGGCAGTTCGGACCGATGAGGCGGCTGTTCGTGCCGGCCATCGCTTCCTTCACACGCACCATGTCGAGCACCGGGATGCCCTCGGTGATGGTGCAGATCAGCTCGACGCCGGCCTCGACCGCTTCGATGATCGCGGCCGCGGCGAACGGCGGCGGCACGTAGACCGCCGACGCGTTGCAGCCGGTGGCCTCGCGCGCCTCGGCGACCGTGTTGAAGACCGGCCGGTCGAGGTGCGTCGTGCCGCCCTTCTTGGGCGTGACGCCGCCGACCAGCTGCGTGCCGTACTCGATGGCCTGTTCGCTGTGGAAGGTGCCGGTCTTGCCGGTGAAGCCCTGCGTGATGACCTTGGTGTCCTTGTCGACCCAGATGCTCATGACTGATTCTCCTTCAGTTCGTGCCCGGCTGGGTCACTTGGTGGCGGCCACGATCTTCTCGGCGGCCTCGTCCAGGTCGGATGCGGTGATGATCGGCAGGCCGGACTCGTCCATGAGCTTGCGACCCTTCTCGACGTTCGTGCCCTCGAGGCGCACGACGAGCGGCACCTCCAGGCTCACTTCCTTGACGGCTCCGATCACGCCCTCGGCGATCACGTCGCACTTCATGATCCCGCCGAAGATGTTGACGAGCACGCCCTTCACCTTCGCGTCGGACAGGATGATCTTGAAGGCCGCGGTGACCTTCTCGACCGTCGCGCCGCCGCCCACGTCGAGGAAGTTGGCCGGCTCGGCGCCGTAGAGCTTGATGACGTCCATGGTCGCCATCGCGAGGCCCGCGCCGTTGACCATGCAACCGATCGAACCGTCGAGCGCGATGTACGACAGGTCGAACTTGCTGGCCTCGATCTCCTTCGCGTCCTCCTCGTCGAGGTCGCGCAGTTCGACGACCTCGGGGTGACGGAACAGCGCGTTGCTGTCGAAGTTCATCTTCGCGTCGAGCGCGATCACCTTCCCGTCGTTCGTGTGCACGAGCGGGTTGATCTCCATCAGGCTCGCGTCGAGCTTGCAGAAGGCCTCGGCCAACTTGCACATGGTGTCGACGCCTTGGTCCTGCAGCTCGGCGGGCAGGCCGATGCCGGCGGCGAGCTCCTTGGCCTTCGCGCGGTCGAGCTTGCCGTCGCTGCCGAAGGCGGCCTTCAGGATCTTCTCGGGGGTCTTCTCCGCGACCTCCTCGATGTCCATGCCGCCCTCGCTGGACGCCATCATCACCGGGCCGCCGGCCTCGCGGTCGACGACGATGCCGACGTAGTACTCCGACGCGATGTCCGAGCCTTCCTCGACCCACAGACGCCGCACGAGCTGGCCGTCCGGACCGGTCTGGTGCGTGACGAGCGTCGCGCCGAGGATCGACTCCGCGGCGGCGCGCGCCTCGTCGGCGCTCTTGACGACCTTGACGCCGCCGGCCTTGCCGCGACCGCCGGCGTGGATCTGCGCCTTGACGACGGTGACGGGCGTGCCGAGGTCTTCGTGCGCCTTGACGGCGGCGTCGACCGAGCGGCACTCGAAGCCGCGGGGCACGGCGATGCCGAAGCCGCGCAGCAGCTCCTTGGCCTGGAACTCGTGGATGTTCATGGGATGGTCCGGCGTGGGTGGGGTCCGGCGAGGTGGTCCGGGCCCGCTTCGGCCCGTTTCGGGGCGAGCAGGATAGCGGTGCGCCCCGGCGCGGATCCACGCTCGCGACGCGTTCGCGGCGCTTGAATCCGCCCGCGGGTCCGGTTGGGATGGCCGGATGGACGCGTCCCCCGCCGCCGGCTCCCTCCCCCACTCCCGCGAGGCCGCTCGCTCGAGCGACTTCGACGGTCGCGGCGTGCTCGTCGACGCCCAGGTCGAGGCCCTGCTCGGCAGCGCGATCGTCACGGCCGAGGGTGCGCCGCCGGTCGACCTCGCGCGCCAGCTCCAACCGGCGAGCCTCGACCTGCGCCTCGGCGCGCGCGTCCACCAGCTGCGCGCCGGCTTCCTGCCCGAGCACACCGCCGTCGCCGAGCGCATCGCGCAGGTCGGCGTGCAGAGCTGGGACCTCGACGCCCATGACGACGGCGCGGGCCTGATCCTGCAACGCGGTCACATCTACCTCGTCGAGCTCGAGGAGCACCTCGACCTCCCCGCGAGCGTGTCGGCGCGCTTCAACCCGCGCAGCTCGACCGGTCGCCTCGACCTGTTCTGTCGCGTGCTCGCGCCCGGTCACCCGCGCTTCGACGAAGCGCCCGCCGGCTACGCGGGTCGCGTGTGGCTCGAGATCGTGCCGCTCTCGTTCCCGGTGCGCGTGCGCCGCGGCGATCGCCTGTGCCAGGTGCGCCTGCAGTCCGGCGATCCGGCGCTGTCGCGCGACGAACTGATGGCGGTGTACGAACGCACGCCGCTGTGCTTCGAGGGCGACACGCCGGTGCCGATCGAGCGCGTGCGCTTCGACGAACAGGGTGCGATCGAGATGCGCGTCGGCCTCGCGAACCGCACGCCCTGCGGCTGGCGCGCCGCGCTGCACACGAACGCGGTCGAGTTCGGCAGCGACGGGGCGCACGACGCGCACGCCTACTTCGAACCGATGCACGCCGGGCCGAACGGCGCGTGCATCCTCGACCCCGGTCGCTTCTACATCTTCGCGAGCCGCGAACGCCTGCGCATCCCGCCCGAGCTGTGCGGCGAGATGCTGCCCGTCGACGTGGGCTTCGGCGAGCTGCGCAACAACTACGCGGGCTTCTTCGACAACGGCTTCGGGTGGAGCGAGGACGAACGCGGCGCGCCGACGGGCACCGGCACGCCCGCGGTGCTCGAGGTACGCGCGCACGACGTGCCCTTCCTCGTCGAGGACGGGCAGATCTTCTTCCGCCTGCGCTACTACCGCACCGCGGGACGGCCGGCGCGGCTGTACGGCGAGGGACGCGCGGAGGGGCGCAGCTACCAGGGCCAGGACCTGACGCTGGCGCGGCCGTTCCGCAGCGCGAGTCGGCTCTGACGGCGGCGGGGACCGAGCGCCGAACCGGCACCGAGGCGGGCGCGGGAGGCCGCGAGGCCGCGCGCGACGGCGGCTCCCCCCGGCCGGTATCGTCGTCCTGGGACCCCGGTGGCCCTCGCGCCGGGACCCCGGCGACACCGCCCCTTCCCGGCGCGGACCAAGTGCGTCAGGGTGGGTGGCGTTGGGAGCGGAGCGCGCTCTCTCGGCCGGAGCCGGCTGCCAGCGCGACCCGGCTCCCAGTGCGGAGCGGGGCCCTCGCCCCCGGCCAGCCAGCCCGAAACACGCCCATGTTCGCCCGCCCCACCGCCCGCCGCACCGCCTGGCCCGTTCGCCGCCCCGGCGCCCGTCGCGGTCTCGCCGGCGCGGTCCCCGTCGAGGTCGCGGTGGTCGCGCTGGCCCTGCTCGCTGGTGCGGGCCTGGGCTACCTGCTCGCGGCCGGCCCCGAGGCCGAGGCGGCGAAGGGCGGGATCGTCACGATCGGCGGGGACGCCGACGACGACGCCACCCCGGGCACGGTCGACCTCGTCGACGACGACGCCTCGGGCCCGGCGACGGACACGGACGACGGCGGGCGGCGCGCGGTGGCCGACTCGCGCGATGTGAGCGACGACGAACTCGCCGCGCTGGTCGGCGGAGATCCGCTGCTCGCGGAGCTGCGCGCGCTGCTCGGCGACGAGGCGCTGATCGCGTCGATCGCCACCGACGAGGAGTCGACCGCCGCCTTCCTCATGCACCTCTACCTCGGGCTCGGCGACGCGGAGCGCGCGTTCCACCTGTGCCTGCGCACGAATCCGGTCGCGGGGACCTGGGCGCAGGTCGCGGCGATGCTGCACTCGCAGGGCCAGCGCGGCGACGCGGCCGAGGCCTACGCGCGCGCGCTCGAGCGCGCCGGGCGCTTCGCCTGGCAGGAGCCGCTGTCGGACTGGGCGCTGCAGCTCTCCGAGCTCGACCCCGAACGCGGCCTCGCGTTCCTCGAGGAGCACGCGACGGGGTCGGCGGCGGACCCCGACACCATGCGCCTGGCGGTCGCGCGTTCGATGGCCGAGACGGGGCGCGAGGACGAAGCGCGTGACGCGCTGCTCGAGATGATCGCGCTCGACCGATCGGTGTCGGCGTCGCTCGACGCGCTCGCCGCGTTCGACCCGGATCTGGCCGAGAGCGAGATGCGGCGCCTGATCGGCGAAGGACAGCACCCCCAGCTCTTCGGCCAACTGGCCGCGTTCCTGGCCGACGCGGGGCGACTCGACGAAGCGCTCGCGACGGTGCAGGAGGGCTTCGAGCTGGCCAGCTCGGGCGAACCGGGCGGCCCGGACGCGGGGTCGCTCTTCTACCAGGCGTTGCAGTCGGTGGGCAGCCAGGTCGACGACGCGACCATCGGGGCGTGGTTGGACGCGGCCGACGGCGGTTCGGGTCTGAAGCACACCGCCGGGCGCCACTTCCTCGAGGCGGGCGACGTCGACCGCGCGGCGCCGTACTTCGGCGCGGCTTGGCTGCAGCAGGCCGAACACGCGGGTTCGCTGACCGGTCTGCCCCAGGCGTTCGTCGACGCGAAGCCCGAGCTCGTCGGCGCATGGCTCGACGAGATGTCCGCACTCGCGGGGAACAAGGACGAAGTCTGGGGCGACATCGCCGACCACTACTGGAAGGTCGGCGACGCCGAAGCCGCGCAGGCGGCCTACGCGAAGGCGAACGAGATCGACCCGAACGACAGCGAGTGGACGGGCAAGCTCGACAAGATGGCGAGCGGGAACGCGCCCTTCTGAACGGAGGGCGCCCGGGCGCGATCGGGCGGGCGCGCACGGCCTTCGCGCACTGGACCGCGCACTGGACCGCGCACCGGACCGCGCACGCGGCCCTTCGCACTCGGCCCTGAACGCGCGGCCCGTTCGCTCATGGGGCGCGCGCGATCGGGCGAGCAGGACGCGTACCGACGAAGACGGCTCCACGAAGACGGCGGCGTCCGGTCCCGTGTGGAACCGGACGCCGCCGTCGTGTGATCGGGAGCGCGCGTCGAGGCCGTCTTCGAAGAAGAGGCCGCCCTTGAAGAACTCGCCCGGTGGAAGGGGGCTCGACGGTCGGGCGCGGGTCGTCCGCGCGGTCGTCCGCGCGGTCGTCCGCGCAGGGCGCGTCAGAAGGAGCCGTGGCGCGCGCGCTGGCGCTTGTTCACCTTGCGCCCGCCGTGCGTGCGCTGGCGGGTGCGGTAGCCGGTCTTCTTGGACTTCTTCGAGTTGCTCTTGCGGATGCGCAGCTTCATGGTCGTTTCGGCGGCGAGCGGGTCGCGAGGGGGCGGAGCGCGACGGGTCCGCCGGGTCGAGGGCGGAAGAGCGTAGCGGGCCCGGGCAGCTCTGAAAAGCCCCTGGGGGTCGAGAGCGGCTCCGAGGTGGGAGCCGGACGGGCGCGGGGTGGCGCGATCGGCCGGTTCGGGGCGAGGATTCGAAGCGCGGGGCGAACATTCGGAGGGCGTGGCGAGGATCCGGAGCGCGGGGCGAGCCCGCGTCCGGGACGCCGACCCACGGTTTTCGGGGCCCCGAGCCAACCGACCCCGAGCCGGGCCCGTTCCCCGCCGAGCCAGCCAGCGCCACCGAATGGGGCCGCACCATCCAACGGGGCCACCCCACCGAGCGGGGCCACACCACGGAGCCGGGCCGCGCCACCGAGCGGGGCCAGGCCGGCCGACAGGACCCGCTCGCCCCTCCACCGCCGCGACCCACGCCCCCACCCGACGCCCCCACCCGACGCCCCCGCCCGACGCCCCCACCCGACGACCGTGACCACGCGCACCTCGACCAGCCCCGCCCTCCGCCTCGCCGTCGCCGCCAACCTCGGGCTCGTGCCCGGGATCGCGCTGGGCGTCGTCGGCGCCCCCGACGGCGCGACCGAGCCCGAGGCCCTCGCCGCGACGGTCGCGGACGACGCGACCGCGCCCGACCGCGCGCCCGTCACTTCGTCGACCGACGCGCCGGCGCCGACCGCGGCGACGCCGAACGAGGACGCGGTGCAGCGCGTGCTCGCCGACGCGATCGCCGACGACCTGACGCCCGAGTCGGCGCGCACGCTGCTCGACGAACTGCGCGAGCTGCTCGCCTCGGGGCGCATCGAACGCTCGCTGGCCGAGGACGACGGGTTGCACCACCTGTTGATGCGCCTCTACGTCGCGGCCGGCCGACCGGAGCAGGCCCTCGCGCACGTCGACGGCGTCGAGGACGAGACGCTGCGCTACCGCCTGTACGAGGCGTTGATCACCCTCACACGACTGAGTGCGCCCGAGGTCGCGCTCGACGCGACGGAACGCGCGCTGCGCCTGCACCTGGCCGGCCGCGCGGCGGACGCGCCGCTCGCCTTCGACTACCCGATCCCGATGCTGCTGCGGACGCTGTCCGAGCTCGCGCCCACGCGCGCGCTCGACATGCTCGCCGAGCTGCGCGCGCTCGGGATCCAGGAGCACCTGAGCCTGACCCACTTCGAGATCGCCACGCTCACGGCCGCTGGACTGATCGAACCGGCGCGCCAGCTCGCGACCGCGCTGCTCGAGGACCCGGCCACCTTCGAGTCGGCCATCGAGGCGCTCGTCGTGTGCGACCCGCTCCTCGCCGAACAGAAGCTGCGCGCCGCGCTCGACGGCGACCGGGCCGCGTACGCGCGGCAGCGCCTCTTGGGGCTGTTGACCGAGCAGGGTCGCACCAGCGAGGCGATCGCGCTGTTCGAGGACGCGCTGCGCGCGGGCGGCGTCGACGAGGGCGCGTGGAACACCCTGTTGCGCGGCCTGCCGAAGGCCACGGTCGACGCCCAGATCGACGCTTGGCTCGCACTACTCGACGAGCCCTCCTACGGCACGCTGCAGACGATCGCGAACTACTACGCGGGCCAGGGCGACACGCTGTCGACGCTCGAGGCCTACGAGGACCTGTGGGCGGTGGCGCTCGAGTCGGGCATGTGGCTGCAGCAGCTGCCCTACGACGTGGTTCAGGCGCACCCGTCCGAGGTGCTCGCGCTGCTCGACGCGGCGATCGCGTCCGACCCGCCGAGCGACGAGACCTGGGGCGACCTGGCCGACGCCTACTGGCAGGCGGGCGCCCAGTCCGAGGCGATCGCGGCGTGGCAGAAGGCGCACGAGATGGACCCGGGCGACTCGGAGTGGACGGGCAAGCTCGACAAGGCCGAGGCGGGCGTGGATCCGGTCTGGGTCCCGACCGAGGACCCGCTCGGCGACCTGACCGACCTCTACCCCCAGCCGAGTCCGATCGACGTGTTCGGCAGCGGTTCGCTGGCGCCGCCTGGTTGGGGCCCGGGTTGGGGCCCGGGTTGGGGGGCCGGTTGGGGCAGCGGCGATCCCTTCCTCGGCTACGACGAGGGCGGCGGCCCGACGATCTTCGTCGACGGCGCCAGCAGCTCGCTGATCGGGATCGGCGGCGGCGGGATCGAGATCCTCGAGGAGCTCGGCTACGCGCCGGGGCCGATCGAGTTCGAGGAGTACCAGATCGACCTCTCCGAGCAGCTCGAGTCGCTCGGGTACCTGACCGAGCACTAGCCGCTGCGCGAGCACGCGCCCGTCGAGGCGCCGTACTCCGGCCTCGAAACGGCCGCATCGAAACGGCCGCATCGAAACGGGCGCGTCGCGAGCAGCGCGTCGACGGCGGCGCATCGAAGTCGCCGAGTCGACATCGCCGCGACGCCGGGCCCGCGCCGACCGCGGGGGCCTACGATGACCGCGCGCGCGGACCGCTCGGGTCCGCCTCGCCGGGTCATCCTCCACCCGCGATGCTCCACTCCTCGCCCTCGTCGCGCCACCGCTTCGGCGCCGTCCTGCTCGCCTCGAGCGTCGCCTTCTCCTGCAGCGGGAGCGGGGACGGCGACGGCGCCGCGGACCCGCCGCGCCTCCTCGGCGCGGACGACATCGGCATCTACACGGCCGTCCCGTCGACCGGCGCCACCACGCGGCTGTCGGGACTCGGGCTCGCGGGCGCCGAGGTGACCGGGCTCGCCTGGGACGAGGCCACGGGGACCTTGTACGGCAGCGACGGCGAGGTGCTCCTCGTCGTCGATCCCGCGACCGGTCGCGCCGAGGTGCTCGCGTCGATGGGCTGCAACCACGACGTGCAGTGCCTCGCCTGGGTGCCGTCGCGCGACGCGCTGTTCGCCTTCGACGCGGCGCTCGGTCGCATCCTGTTGGTCGACCCTGTGGACGGCGGCGCGCAGGTCCTGTCGTCCGGCGCCTTCGACGACATCGCGGGCATGGCGATGGACGAATCGACGGGCACCCTCTACGCCGTCGACGACGACACGGACCAGCTCCTGTTCATCGACGTCGGGTCGGGGGCAGCGTTCGCGATCGGCGCGACGGGCTTCGCCGAGATCCGCTCGCTCGCCTTCGACAGCACCACCGACACGCTCTTCGGCGTCGACGTCGCGACCGACCAGCTCGTCGAGCTCGACACCTCGACCGGCGCCGGGACGGCCGTCGCCGTGCACACGGCCGGCGAGGTGCAGGCGCTGGCCTTCGACCCGGGCGACGACGTCCTCTTCGCGAGCGACGCGGACGATCTGCGACTGATCGAACTCGACGAGACGACGGCCGCGGTGACCGACCTGGGCGCGCTCGGCTTCCCGTTCTTCGGCGGCAGCACCTACGACGCGCTGCGCGGGATCCTCTACGTCACCGCGACCGCGTCGCGCGAGCTGTTCGTCGTGGACCGCACGACCGGTCGGCCCGAGGTGGTCGGCAGCTTCGCCCCCCACAACGTGCAGTCGCTCGCGCACGACCCGATCACCGACACGATCTACGCCGTCGCGCCCGGCGCCAACCTGCTCCTGACGCTGAGCCGCACGACGGGCGCCGCGACGGTGGTCGCGTCCCTGCCGATGAGTGCCATCTTCTCGCTCGGCTTCGATCCCTCGACGAGCACGCTCTTCGGCGTCGAGTCGCAGAACGACGTCCTGGTCGAGATCGACACCGCGACGGGCGCCCTGACGCCGGT
>Ga0180436_10000727_pt1 | contig 33365 bp, 31 predicted proteins | sample SS_ome_2_FD_132434 | JGI IMG/M metagenome (GOLD analysis project Ga0180436, IMG submission 132434) | Hypersaline lake sediment archaeal communities from the Salton Sea, California, USA - SS_3_S_2 metaG | ecosystem: Environmental > Aquatic > Non-marine Saline and Alkaline > Hypersaline >... | reverse complement strand
CGCCTTGCCGACGTAGATGATGCGGCCCTTGGCGTTGCGCATCAGGTAAACGCCGGGCTTCTTGGGTAGCGTGCTTAGCTTCTGGCTTAGCGCCTCGTTCAGCTCGACCACGACGCCATTATACAAGACAAGGCCCCCAGCGGCTACGGCTGGGGGCCTCGAGGTCGTTCGGTTGACGCTAGCGCAGGGACGGCAGACGCACGCCGCCCACCCACATGTACTGGAGCTCGCGGACCAACTCGCCGATGGGTTCCTGCAGCGCCGCACCCAAGACGATGCAGCAGCAGCAGATCAGGAGAAGTACGGCCACCACGATCACGATGATCAACACCGTGTTGTTCTTCTTCTTGGGCGGCTCGGCGCCACCGACGTCCACGCCACTCACCGGCTCTGCCGCGATCGGCGGGGGCGTCGCCGGCATGGTCTCCACCACAGGTTCCTCAGCCGCCTCGAAGGGGCTGGGGACCTCGGCCGGTGCAATCGGCTCAACTGGCGTGACGACTACCGGCGATGACTCGATCACCACCGGCTCGGGCGCCGTCTCAACGACGACAGGCGCCTCAGGCACTGGTGGGGGTGGCGGGACTTCATCCGCGATCGGCAGCGGCGGCGGCACGATCTCGTCAACGGTCTCGTCGTCCGTGATGCCTTCCGGGTCATCCTCGGGGTCCAGACGCTGTGTGCTATAGACTGTTTCCTCGCTCATATCATTCCTCCGTGTTGTCTTGGTCCTTCACTCAGATCGTCGTCCGCCCTCACCACATCAGAGGCAAGGCGAGGTCCATATCGAGGCCCATCCCCCTCAGAAAGTCGAGTATGGGGTCGCCCAGGAACCAGCCGGCGACCAGCGTCAAGCAGCAACAGACCAGCAGGACGGCTGCCACGATGATGATGATCTTGACCGTGTTGTTCTTCTTCTCTGGTTCGGGATTCTCGTACACCGGTTGTGAGCTGTAGATCGGTTCCTGTGCCATTGCGCCCCCTTTGATACTAGTCCGGAATGGATAAGTCCATCAGCAATGCGTCACGCCGCGGGTGTCGCCGACTTCACGCCGTGGCGTTCGATCGGGTTGTACGCCGCCGCCGACGCCAGCGTATCAGCAGTACGATGGCCAGTGCAAGCAGCAGAGCCCAGACGACCATCAGATAGGGAAAAATCACCGAGACAAAGGACGTCACCACCGAGACGATGTCCTCGACCGTGCTGACAATGGGGTTGCCCACACCCATTGTCGCAGCCGTCACCGCCGGGCGTGCGCCTGCCTTGACCACATGGACCGTGCCGGCCAGCACCACACCGCAGGCGAAGGCGAGGACCGGGTGCATATCAATGGACTGCTGGGTGGTGGCGGCGAAGACTATGGCGCCGGCGGTGGGACGGACCAGCGTCTGGATCACGTCATTGACGGAATCAACCGCGGGGATATGGTCGGCCAACTCCTCAATCACCAGGAGGACCGCCAATAGCCCGATGATCCACCAGCTCGTCAACGCGCTCCACGGCTCCTGGAGCTCGATGAGGTGGGTGAACTTGGCCAGTACGGCGAGCGTGAGCATGGGAATGTAGGCGTTCAGCCCTGCCGAGGTGGACAAGCCGAATGCTGACGCGAGGTCCAACAGGCCCTCAACCATCGCTTGCTCCTTTCCCCCTTCACATTATAGGGAATCCACCCGGTTTGCGCAACCGGACTACGCTTACTACGCGCTCTCCCGCCTCCGGTTGCGGCGGCGCTTCACCAGGCGATTGGCGCTCGCCTGTGTGTCGAAAGGTAGGTGTTGGCCTTGGAGAAGTGCCGGCATCCGAAGAAACCGCGGTAGGCGGAGAGCGGCGATGGATGGGGGGCCTCCAGGACGAGGTGTCGCCGGCCGTCGATCACGTCACGCTTGGATTGTGCGAACTTGCCCCACAGAAGGAAGACCAGGTGATCGCGTCGCGCGCTCAGCTGGGCGATGATGGCGTCGGTGAGCGCCAGCCATCCCAGAGCGCGGTGTGACCCCGCCTTGCCGTCCTCGACCGTGAGGCTGGCATTGAGCAACAGCACGCCTTGACACGCCCAGTCGCCGAGATCGGTGGAGCGCACGGGGGGCTCGCCGCCATAGACGTCGTCACCGATCTCGCGCAAGATATTGCGCAGCGAGGGCGGCGCCTTGACCCCGTTCGGCACGGAGAAAGCCAGACCGTTGGCCTGGCCAGGACCATGATAGGGATCCTGCCCCACGATGACCACCTTGACATCGCCGAAGGCCAGGGCTTCGAGGGCGAAGAGGACGCGATCCGCCGGCGGGTAGACCGTCCGGCTCTCCCGCAGTGTCGTGGTCTTGGCCAGCATCTCACGGTGGTACCCCGTGCCCATCAGAGGCACCGCGGTTTCCCAAGTCTGTAGATTTCGTGATTTCATACGTCAGTCTCCCTTGGTCCGGGTGTCCGCATCTTAGCACACAGGTCACCGGGGCGCACCCGTCTGGCTGTGACCGAAGTGGACCGCCCTCCGTGGACCGGCCTACAGCGATGCTGCCATTGCACCCACCGGCCCATGGAGTAGAATGGCGTCGCCGCGAAATTCTCCACAAGGAGCAGTGAGTGATCGAGCTTTCTGACCGCGCCAACCGTATCTCCCCTTCCATGACCTTCGCCATCGCCAGCAAGGCCAAAGCCCTGAAGGCCAAGGGCGTCGATGTTTGCGACTTCAGCGTGGGCGAGCCGGACTTCGTCACACCCGCCTTTATGCGCGAGGGCGCCAAGGCGGCGCTGGACGCCGGGCAGACCAAGTACGCGCCCACAGCGGGCCTGCCCAAGCTCAGAGCCGCCATCGCCGACAAGCTCGCCGGCGACAACGGCCTGGCCTACACGCCGGAACAGGTGGTGGTGACCACCGGCGGGAAGCAGGCACTCTACAACACGATGATGGTCCTGCTGGGCCCCGGCGATGAGGCGTTGATGCCCGCGCCCGCCTGGGTGACCTACCCCGAGATCGTCAAGCTGACCGGAGCCGAGCCCGTCTTGATCCCTACGGACGAATCGACGGAGTTCCGCGTCAGTGCCGCACAGCTCGCCGAGGCCATCACGCCGAGGACGCGGCTTGTCGTCCTGAACTCGCCCGCCAACCCCACAGGCACCGTCTACACCCCGCAGGAAATCGCGGCCCTCGCCGAGGTGATTGTCGAGCACCAGATCACCGTCATCTCCGACGAAATCTACGAGAAGCTCATCTACGATGGCCGCCGGCACGTCAGCATCGGGAGTCTGGGCGAGGAAATCCTCTCCCTGACCGTGACCTGCAGCGGCTTCAGCAAGGCCTTTGCCGCTACGGGCTGGCGTCTGGGCTACATCGCGGGCCCCATCCACGTCATTAAGGCCGCGACCGCGCTGCAGTCGCACAGCACATCGGGCGCCAACACGTTCGCGCAGCACGGCGCGTTGGTCGCCTTGAGGGCCGGCAATGCGCAGGAGGTCATCGAGGAGATGCGCTTGGCTTTCCAGGCGCGCCGCAACCTAGTGATCGAGGAACTGCAGCAGATACCAGGTCTGTCCTGCACGGTGCCGCAGGGCGCCTTCTACGCCTTTCCCAACATCAGCCAAACAGGGCTCGACTCCCTGACCTTCTGCGAGCGCTTGCTGGCATCAGAGCAGGTCGCGGCCGTGCCCGGCGGCGCCTTCGGGTGCGACGACAACATCCGCATCTCCTACGCCACGGACACCGAGACGCTGCGAGCGGGGTTGGCACGGCTGCGGCGCTTCGTCGCGACGCTAGCATAGCAGACCGGCCACGGACCCTCTCGCACCGACGCGGCGCCCATAGAGGCGCCGCGTCGGTGCTGTGGGCTATCTCTGATTCGGACCGCAGTCAAGCCCGAGCTAGAAAATCCAGGAGAGAAGCGCGAACACGACCTGCTGCAGCAGCCGCAAGATGAAGAACGCTACCAATGGTGAGATGTCGATGCCCGGTAGGGGGGGCATGGCCGAGCGAATCGGACCCAGCAGCGGTTCCGTGATGTCCCACAGGAATCGCGAGACCGGACTGGTATACGGTACCCGAATCCATGAAAAGATGATCCGCACAAAGAGCGCCATCCCGTACAGTTCGAAGGCCGCGCCGAGGATGAAGGTCAAGATGTTGCCCACGCTGGATAGAGGTTGGGCGGCCCAGATCGGGATCAGCATCACGAGCTGAAGCACCCACGCGAGCACCGTGCGCGTGGCCCACAGCACGACGAGCGCGGCCGCGGCGCTGAGCAGATCGAACCGCGACACGCCTGTGCTGCGATACGCGGACCCATAGGATGGAATGCCCAACCACCGGCTGGTCACGCTCACCACGGGGTCCGTGATGGCCATCACGACCTTCATCACTGGGTGGTCCCATCGCATCCGGAACACAGGCAGAAGCATCCGCAGAACCAGAAAGAGCCCAAACGTCCCCAGAGCGATGTTCAGGAGACTCATCAACAGCCCAATCACAGACGCCATACGCCTCCCACAGATCAGCTAACGCACATCGGACGCTCGTGTCAGGTTCCCCGAGCGCCGAAGATGGCCCGGCCCACACGCACCAGCGTCGCGCCTTCCTCCACAGCGACCTGATAGTCGCTCGTCATCCCCATCGATAGATGCAGCAGATCCAGCTGAGGGAACGATTCCCCAAGCCAGTCCCGAAGCGCGCGCAGGGATGCAAAAACCGGACGCACATCCTCGGTATCATCGACGATGGGTGCCATCGTCATCAGGCCATCGACGCGCAGACCCGGCAACTCAACTACGCTGCGCACCTCGTCCAGCAGCCGAGAACGGACCTCGGCGTCAGATTCCCATCCCGCGGCCGCGTAGCCCGACTTGCTGGCCTCACCCGACACGTTGCACTCCAGCAGGACCGGGATCCCACGTCCCGCCTCAACGGCACACACGCTGAGCCGCCGGGCGACCTTCAGTCGATCTAGCGAGTGAACGACATCGAAGAACGCGGCAACCAGTCTGGCCTTGCGACTCTGTATGTGGCCGATCATATGCCACACAGGCTGCGCATCCGCCGGCGCTCCGGAGAGCAGCTCGCGAACCCGAGGGATCTTGGCCTCTCCCTCCTCGGGTCGGTTCTCCCCAAAGTACCGCTGCCCTGCCTCCCAGGCCACCACAACCATCTCAGGCGGATGCGTCTTGGTCACAGCGACCAGGTGCACCTCATCCGGTGATCGCCCCGCGCGTAGTGCGGCCTCCGCAATCCCATCGCGAACCGCGCTCAAATTGGCGGCGATCACATCCGCTTGTGTCATCTGCGGTCACCAACGCGTTCTGGGGCCATAGCTACCGTAGTTCGGCTGCGGGGGCGGGCTGTAGTCGCGACGGCGGAAAACCTGCAACAGCAGCATCCCGGCGACGAAGCCGCCGATATGCGCCCACCAGGCCACACCACCAGTCTGGGTAGCGATGCTGAGGGTTGCCACACCGTTCAGCAACTGCATTAGGAACCAGCCCCCCAGCACCACCGCCGCCGGCAACGAGATGATGCGGATGAAGTAGATCAGCGTCACCGCAGTCCGGACTCGAGCACGCGGATACAGCAGAAGATAGGCCCCCAGCACCCCTGCAATGGCCCCGCTGGCGCCCACCATAGGTATCGATGACCGCGGCGCAGCCGCGACCTGAAGAAGACCTGCTGCAATCCCACTCAACGTGTAGAAGATGAAGAACCGTCCGCGGCCCATGTTGTCCTCGATGTTGTCACCGAAGATCCACAGGTACCACATATTGCCGATAAGGTGCGCCCATCCGCCGTGGAGGAACATCGAGGTGAATAGCGTTAGGAGCACCCTGGGGTCCTGCCATTGCGACGTCAAACGCGCAGGCACGACAGCGAAGGTGTTCATGAGCATACCGGCCATCGACCCGCCCAGCACCTCCATGAGGAAGACCAAGACATTGGTCACGACGATGATCGTGGTGACCAACGGAAAGCGTCGCGACGGCACCTCATCACGTATTGGAAACATCTTCCATCCCTATCCGGACCGGCTGCAACTCTCTGATGGCCCGAGCATTCATGAGCCTGCCTTGAGTGTAGCACGCTTGGATTAGAAACATATATGCAAGGAGCCGCCTGCAAGTGCAGGCGGCTCCGGATTAGCTGGTCGCAGGGCTACGACTTCAGGATGATGCGGGCATCCACTATGCAGACGCCGTCGCCTTCATCGTAGACGATTACCGGGTTGGCATCCGTCTCGAGGACCTCGTCGCCCAGGTCGACGATCATCTGGGAGTACCGGCTCAGGACCTCGGCCAATGCGGCGCGGTCCTTGGGCTCCTCACCACGGGCACCCTCTAGGATTGGCGCGCCGTTGATGTCGGACAGCATCCTGAAGGCCTGCTCTGAAGAGACCGGCGCCACACGGAAGGTGACATCCTTCAAGATCTCCACAAAGATGCCGCCCAGACCGAACATCACAGTAGGACCGAAGGTGGCGTCGTTGACCGACCCGAGGATGACCTCGGTGCCCCAGGGCGCCATTTCCTGAACGGCGATGCCGTGGACGTCGGCATCCGGCTTGTAGGCCTTGGCGTTGGCCAGGATCTCGCGGTAGTAGGTGCGGACCGCTTCCTCACCCTCGACGTTGACCTTTACGCCGCCGGCATCCGACTTGTGCAGGATATCGGGCGAGACGATCTTCAGCACCACGGGACCATCGACCGCGGCGGCCTTGGCGACAGCCTCGTCTTCGGAGGCGGCCAGGCGGGTGCTAGCGACCGGCAGCCCGTATGACTCGAAGATGCCCTTGGACTCAATCTCGGTCATGTCGCGGTCACCGTCGGCGCGCACTTTGGCGATGATGGCGCGGGCTGCAGCCTCATCGACATCCGTGTACTTCTGGAAGGGCTTGGCGGCGGCGTGCTGGTTGCGCGCATACTCACGCAGCGCAGCCATCGCGTTGACCGCCGTGTCGGGCTCGTTGTAGGCGGGGATACCGTTCTCCACCAGCCACTTCATCGCGGCCTCAGAGCGCTCGCCCCCCACGAAGGAGACCGCTATGGGCTTGTCGGTCACGCCGGAGTTGCCCACAGCCTCCTTGATGCCCTCGGCAATGTCCTGCGGATCGGTCATCGCGGTCTCACAATAGAGCACGACCAGACCATCGACCCAGGGATGGGCATAGGAATACTGTGTGGAGTCCGAGTACCAGTCCCGACCGGCCATGCCGGTGAGGTCCACTGGGTTCCTGGCGGAGCCGAACGCGGGCATATGCTTCTTCAGCTCTTCCTGAACGTCCTCAGGTGCAAAGCGCAGCGGGATGCCGTAGCGCTCGGCAGAGTCGGTCGAGAGCACGCCCACGCCACCACCGTTGGTGACGATCAGCAGGTTATCGCCCTGCATCGGCGGTTGGAGCGAAAGCGCCAACGTGCGGTCGAACAGGTTGTTGAGGTTGCTGGCACGAACAACGCCGGCCTGCTCGAAGGCAGCATCGTAGACCTTGCCGGATCCGGCCAGCGAACCCGTGTGGGAGGCGGCGGCGGCAGCGCCATGCGCCGAGGTGCCCGACTTCAGGGCAATGATGGGCTTGCCGGCGCTAAGCGCGTTGTTCATGAAGCGGCGCCCGTCCCGGAGGCCCTCAATATAGAGCGAGACACAGCTTGTGTTCTCGTCCTGTCCAAGCCACATGACCATGTCAGCGAAATTGACATCGGACATATTGCCGATCGAGACCAGCTTGTCGAAGCCCACGCGGCGGATGAACGTGGAGGCATCCATCGCGATGAGCAGTGCACCACTCTGGGAGACCAGGGCGGCCTTGCCCGGGAGCGGCAGGAAGGGCGCGAAGGAGGCGTTGCAGTTGTCGGAGTTGGAGAGAATACCCACAATGTTGGGGCCCAGCACGCGCATCCCATACTCGTGCGCAATCCGGACGGTCTCATCCTCCAGGTCGTGACGCCCCACCTCGCTGAAACCCGAAGCGATGACGATCAGACCCTTGACACCCTTCTCACCACACTCCTTGGTGACCTGAGGCACAAACTTGGCGGGCACGACGACGGCGGCCGCGTCGATCTCACCGGGCACGTCCAGGACAGACTTGTAGGCCTTGAGGCCCTGGATTTCCGAGGCCTTCGTGTTGATGGGGTAGATGGGACCCTCGTAGCCGCCCTCGATCAGGCTGTTGACCACGGAGAAGCCGATCTTCCCCTTAGTGTTGGACGCCCCGATAACGGCGATCGATTGGGGGCGAAGAAGGCCATCCATGACTTCCAAATCTAGCTCCACGTCCACTACCTCCTGCTCTTGTTTCGTGATCTCTTATCTCTTGCAGTGGCTCTCGCCCGCACACGGGGCGATGCGCCTACACAGAATAAGGGGGGGATAGATCATCCCCCCCGTTATGTCCGGTCTGTCTAGTCTTCTACCGGTTCAAGGACCTTGTCTACAATCCCATACGAGACGGCCTCTTCCGCCGTCATGTAGTGGTCTCGGTCGGTGATCCGGCTTATCTGCTCCTTGTCCATACCTGTATGGTGCATCAGGATCTCGTTGAGCAGGTCACGCTTGCGCAGGATCTCGCGAGCCGCGATCTCGATGTCCGAGGCCTGTCCCTGCACCCCGCCCAGCGGTTGATGGACGTGCACCGTCGCGTGCGGCAGCGCGTACCGGCGCCCCTTGGCCCCCGCAGTCAGCAGAATCGTGCCGAAGCTGGCCGTCATCCCTACCGCGATGGTCGAGACCGGCGCCTTGATCAACTGCATCGTGTCATAGATCGCCAGACCCGCGGAAATCTCGCCACCCGGCGAGTTGATGTAGAGCGAGATGTCGCGCTCGGAATCCTCGCGGTCCAGGAAGAGCAACTGCGCAACGATCACATTGGCCACCTGGCCGTTGATCGGTGTCCCAGGAAGATGATCCGCTCCCGCAGCAACAGGGAGTAGATGTCATACATCCGGTCCCCACGGCCTGTCGTCTCAATGACGTAAGGGATTGTCATCTTTGCCTCCTCAGGCCCTACCAAGTCCCTACGCCTCGGCTTCGTCGTCTACAGCAGGAGCAGCATCCTCAGCAACCGCATCTTCTGACGCAGCGTCGTCAGACGCGGCATCTCCCTCGACCGGCCCTTGGATGGGCGCTTCCTCTGAGATGGCATCGCCCTCGCCGCGCCCGATGGCCGTCAATCGCGTCATCACCTTGCGGCTGAACGCGGTATTGCGGAAGTTCTCGCCCATCGGTGAGCTGAGGTCCAGATCGGTCTCGGCCATCTGACCAACCATACCTACCTGTTCGAGGAACTCAGTGTAGGCCAGAACGACCTCATCATCGGTGACCTCGATGCTCTCCTCGATAGCGAGTTGCCGTAACGCGAGGTTACGCTTGATCCGCGCCTCGGCCTGAGGCGTCATCTCCTCACGGAACTGCTCGATCGTGCGGCCCTCCAGACGGAGCGCGTCCTCGAGCGACATACTGCCCTGGCGCTGGACCCGCTGCGTGGTCTCCTCAACGATCTCATCGAGTGTGTCCGAGACCATCTGTGGGGGATAGCTGAAGGAGGCGCCGGCGACCAGCTTGTCGGTCATAGCATTGCGGTAGCCCGCCTCGGCCTGTTCTTGCTTCTGGGCCAACATGCGGTCCACGATGTCCTGCTTGAGCTCATCGAACGACTCGAACGAGCCGACCGTGCTGGCCAGCGCGTCGTCGAGCTCGGGCAGCGTGCGCTCGTGCACCTCAGTCACCTTGACCGTGAACTCAGACTCAGCACCCCGGAGCTCCTCGTTCTCGATCGTGTCGGGCAGCGTCAGCGTGAAGGTGCTCTCCTCATCGGCCTTCATGCCGACGAGCGCCGCCACGAACTCCACAGACAAGAAGGGGCGATCCTCAGAGAGCACGACCTCGACATCATCCTCGTCGACGACGACGTCTCCATCGACCGTCGAATGCACATTCACATGGACCTCATCGCCCATCTCGGCGGCGCGATCCACCGACTCAAGGACCGCGTTCTCCTCGCGCAGCTGCGCCAGGACCTGGTCGATCTCGTCATCGGAAACAGTGGGGCCGGTCCACGCCTCGCGCAGCTCCGTGTACGCGCCAATGTCGGCGGTGGGCTCGAGAGGAATGCGAATCTTGAACGTGAGTGGCGAGGGCTGCATGTCCACGAACTCGCCGGGGCCGTAAGGAGAGAGCTCGGCAGCATCGAGGAACTTGGAGTAGGACTCGTCCAGCAGCAGCTCGGCAGCCTCCTGTACTATTGTGGGCTCACCGACGTACTGCACGACCTTCAGATAGGGAGCCCGTCCGCGACGGAACCCGGGGATATTCAGCTCTCGCGAAATCTTGCGCGCTGCTCTTCGCTTGGCATCATCAACAGCCTTGTCCTCAAAGACCACATCGAGGAGTGCTTCGTGGGAATCGAGAAGCTCAGTTGTAACTTCGAACACGTACATACCTCCGATTGGCAGTATCGGCGATTATACCACACCCTATGAGGCACACCAGCTTGCAGCGCCAATAAGCATATCGGCATTTGACAAAAAGAAGACGTAGTGTTAATATGCAATTAGTTCAAGCAAACCTTCCTTATTGGTTCCAGACTGTGCGTACCGGGCGTCGCGCACCGGTCGGAGAGGGCGACTATGCAGGACACAAGACAACAGATCCTGGAGATCATGAAACGCTATGGCGATGTGACGGTCCAAGACCTCAGCAAGGAGCTGAGTCTGACCAGTGTCACCGTGCGCCATCACCTGGAAATCCTGCGGTCCGAGGGATACATCTCCGACCCCGAGATCAAGCGATCCAACAAACCGGGCCGCCCCCGCTACGTCTATCGCCTGACCTCGACGGCCGCCGATCTCTTCCCCAACAACTACAGCGGACTTGCATCAGCACTGCTGAGCTCTATCGATGCATGCGAGGACCCACAACAGCGCGATGCACTGCTGGATCGCGCCGCCCAGAACATCGCGGCTAGGTCAGGGGATCTCCCTACGAGCCCCGATCTGCGTGTAGAGAGCGTAGTGACCTTCCTCAACCAACAGGGCTACGTCTCTCGGTGGGAGAAGGACGCGGAGCAGACCAATCGCTACACGCTCTTGGTCAGCAGTTGCCCGTACGCCCACGTGAGCCAGGCCCACACCGGCGCCTGTCAGATCGACAAGCGCATGGTCCAGTTGCTGGCCGGACCCGACATGATGGTGCAGCGCGTGAGCAATGCGGCCCGCCAGGGCGGATTGTGCGTCTACACCCTGGACTGGACCCCGACCTAACCCAGCCCCCAGCGCCGCAACCCGTACAAACACAGAACGGCCCGGGAGATCCCGGGCCGTTTCCACTTCCAGACGGGATGCGGCTAGCCGATGGTCCAGATGTCCTCCTGCTGGGCACCGAGGTAGTGAGCGCCGTCACTTCGGACGACGACGTTCTCCTCGCGACTCACGTAGCCTCGCCCCTCCACCTTCACGCCAAGCTCGATGGCGAAGGTATTGCCGGCCTCGACCACGCCCTCGATGGACGTGCCGTAACGCTCCCACTTTGGCCCCAGCACGGTGGCGCCGTCATGCGCGGTACGGCCGATATGGTGCCCAAAGGCATGCATAAACTCCGGATAGCCGTCATCCACCAGGCTCGCGCGCGCGGCAGCATCCACCTCCCAGCCACGGGCACCGGGCTTCAGCGCGACTCGCCCCGCCTCCAGCGCCCGCGTCACCGCGTCCCAGGCAGCCATGACCTCGGCAGGCACTGGCTCGCCGGGCTCCGAACGCAGATACCACGTGCGCTGCAGGTCTGCCACGAAGCCTTCCCGGGAGAGGCCGAAGTCGATATGCACCAGGTTGCCGGGACTCGCGATCAGGCCCGTAGGCGATCCGTGCCCGGCCACGCTGTCCGGTCCCACTGTGACGTGCGGACAGCCGTCCCAGTCCCAGGCCGTGCCGTAGCCGTGCTTGGTAGCGTAGCCGTGCAGCAAGTCGGCGATGTCCTGATCCGACATGCCCGGCTGGAGCGCAGCATGCAGGTCCGCGATGGCCTTCTGGCTCTCCAACACGGCTGCCTCTATCAGGGCCACCTCAGTCAGTGTCTTGCGCCCCCGCAGCGCGCCGATGACCCCCTCAGCCGACGTTAGCCGGTCCGTGTAGGGTGTCCCCTCCAACGCCTGAAGGAGGAGTCGGTACATGCCGTAAGTGAGACCATCGGAGGCCGGGTCATTGTCTGAGGTATTGATGGCGATCGACTGCGGGGCGTACGACAGAACTGCCTCCCGCAACGCCGGCAGGAAGGCCTGGTCGTAGGTCACGACTTCGTCATAGGCCCCCAGCGGGCCAAAGTTAGCCGCGTCAAAGCGCCCGACGATGGCCTTCGTGCTGCCGCTCCGATGGACGAGCAACGCCGACCGCCAGGTCAGCCCGAAGCCGAGGATCAGATCGATGACAGGATCCTTGACCTGCGAGGTCTCACGGGCCAGCGTAAGCCAGAGATCGAGTCCGGTCTCGTTGAGGATGTCGACCGCTTGCGCAGCCTTCTCACGGACGATGTCCGCAGTTTCGTGTGATGCCACCAGATACACCTCCGATCAGAGATCGTCGCCTGTCAGGCGATGGTAGAGCGACTGGAACTCCTCATCGGAATAGTAGTAGATCACGACGCGGCCCTGTTTCTTGCTGTGCTTGACGCTGACGCGAGTTCCAAGGGCGGCCTCGAAGCGCTCCTCCAGCGCGTGGATGTAGGGATCCGGCTCGGGCTTCTCCGGTGCCTCCTTGGCCTCTGCGATGCCCCGCAGACGGCGCACCAGAGCTTCCGTATCCCTCACGTTGAGCGACTTGGCCAGCACAGTCTGCAGCGCCGCGTCCTGCGCCTCGTGGGTCTCCAGTCCCAGCAATGCTCGCCCGTGCCCCTCGGAGATCGCCGCATCCATGATGGCCTGCTGGACCGTGGGGGAGGCATCGAGCAGCCGCATCACGTTGCTCACGGCGGGGCGGCTCTTACCCACACGCCGGGCGACTTCGGATTGCGACAGGCCGAAATCCGCGACCAGGTGCTGGTAGGCCAGCGCCATTTCAAGGGGGTTCAGATCGGCCCGCTGGACATTTTCGACCAGCGCCAGCTCCAGCATCTCCTGAGGCGCGGCCTCCTTGACGATCACGGGCACGCGGGGCAGGCCGGCCAACTGGGCAGCACGCCAGCGGCGCTCGCCCGCGATGAGTTGCAGGCCGCCGGTGGGGCGTCGCGTGACGATCAGGGGCTGAATGATGCCGTGCTCCTTGATCGAGGCCGCTAGGTCCGCAAGGCCATCCTCCGACAGCTGCGTCCGGGGCTGGTGCGGGTTGGGGACGATCTGGCCGACCTCGACCTGGAGCAGCCCGTCCGACGAGGGCTCCTCCGCAGGGATCAACACGTCCAACCCTCGGCCCAATCCCCGTCTTGGCATGGTGTCTCTCCGTCGTAAGTCTGTGCGCGGATACTCCTGACTGGCGCCAGGTGCGGCAACGGGCGCATTATAGCATCTCGGACCTTCGTGCCAAGAAACAGCACGACCCCGTTTTCCCTCAGCTCTGCTTCTGGAGTATCCTAGGTCCGTGATCCATCACTCGTGAATCATCACTCGTTACTTTCCGGCAACACCAACCCCAGGGGAGGCAACCTTGCTCGACCGAAAACCCCGCATCGGCTTCGTCGGCGTCGGCAGTATGGGCCAGTGCGCCCACCTGAAGAACTACAGCACCCTGGATTCGTGCGAGGTGGTTGCCCTGGCGGAGCTCCGAGAGGATCTGGGCCAGGCCGTCGGCACACGCTACGGCGTACCCAAGGTCTACGCCTCCGCGGAGGCGATGCTTGCCGCGGAGGAGCTCGACGGCATCGTCGCGTCCCAGCCCTTCGACCGCCACGGTCGGCTGGTGCCGGATCTGCTCGAGGCCGGCGTGCCGCTCTTCACCGAGAAGCCCCTGGCAGCTTCGGTCGAGGTCGGCGAGACCGTCGCGACCGCCGTTGCCGCGAGCGGCACGTGGCATATGGTGGGCTATCACAAGCGCAGCGATCCCGCCACAATGGCCGCCAAGGCCGAGATCGACCGGCTGAAGCAGACCGGCGATCTTGGCAAGATGACCTACGTGCGCATCCTGATGCCCGCCGGCGATTGGGTGGCTGCCGGCTTCACCGACCTGATCCGGGTCCCCGGCGACTACCCGGTCGTCGAACGGGATCCACCGGCCTCGGATATGGATACGGCGACGTTTCAACGCTACACAGCCTTCGTCAACTACTACATCCACCAGGTGAACCTGATGCGCCATCTGCTGGGCGAGGACTATGCCATCACCTACGCCGACCCGTCCGGGGTGCTCCTCGTCGGCCAGAGCGAGAGTGAAATCGCCTGCACCATCGAGATGTCACCCTACCAGACCTCGGTCGATTGGCAGGAATCGGCCTTCGTCTGTTTCGAGCGGGGTACAGTGACGGTCGAGCTACCTGCCCCCCTCGCCACCCGCCGCCCCGGTCGCGTCACCTTCTTCCGCGATCCGGGGGATGGCGCGACGCCCGAGACCCGCATCCCCCAACTCCCCTGGATCCACGCTATGCGCCAACAGGCCATGAACTTCGTCGCCGCCGTCAAGGGCGAGCGCCCTCCCATATGCGAGGCCGCCGAGGCGCTCAAGGACCTGCGCCTCGCCCGCGACTACATCCGATTGTTGACAGGATGCTAGATACTGGCGCAGCCCTGAATCGTGAAGGGTGAATCGTGGCAGTTGACTTGTGACTCATCACTCATGACTCGTCATTCCTGACCCAAGACTCAAGACCCTAGAGGAGTAGCAGTATGCCCATCAAATGGAAAAAAACCCTCATCTCCTTCGAGCGCTTCGAGTCTGCCGGCGCCTTCGACGTCACCGGCGACGGCAAGCCCAACATCGTCTCGGGCGCCTGGTGGTATGAGACGCCGGACATCGCCACACAGCACCGCATCGGCGACGTGATGGCCGAGGGCGAGTACTACGACGACTTCAGCACCATCCCCATGGATGTGAACGGCAACGGACGGCTGGACTTCATCACCGGCGGGTGGTGGGGCGACACGATCCGCTGGCGCGAGAACCCAGGCGACCCCAGCAAGGAGTGGCCCGAGCACGTCATCGCGCACACCGGCAATGTGGAGACCACGCGCGCATGGGACATCGACGGCGACGGCTTCCTGGAGATCGTGCCTAACACACCCGGGCGTCCGCTGACCGTGTACAAGCTGGTGCGCGACGCAGCAGGCAGAGGCACCGGCACCTTTGAGGCGCACACGATCTACAAGGAGAACCAGGGACACGGCCTGGGTTTCGGCGACGTGAACGGCAACGGGCGCGGTGACGCCATCCTCAACCGCGGCTGGCTGGAGGCGCCGGAAGACACCTATGGGGGCAAGTGGATCCTGCACCCCGAGTTCGACCTGGGCGGGCAGTGCAGTGTCCCCGTCCTCGTCGTAGACGTCAACGGCAACGACACCAACGACATGATCTCCGGCAACGGCCACGGCTACGGACTCGACTGGTGGGAGCAGCAGGTGGATGCCGACGGTACTAGGACTTGGATCAAACACCCCATCGACCCGTTCAACGGTCAGTACCACGACCTTCAGTGGGTCGACATCGACGGCGACGGCACCTGCGAGCTGGTGACCGGCAAGCGCTATCGCGCCCACTGCGGCCACGACACCAGCTCAGCCGACGACCTGGGCATCTACGTCTTCAAGTGGACGGGCGAGGGCTTCGCAAAGCAGATCATCGACTACGGTCCTCCCGGCACCGGCAAAGGCTGCGGCATCCACTTCGCCATCGCCGACATCACGGGCAACGGTCGTCTCGACGTCATCGCCCCCGGCAAGGATGGGCTCTATCTGTACGAAAACTGCGGACAGTAGGGAGTAGTAACTGGTAACTAGGGATTGCGACTCGCTTTCTCGCCCATTCGCTGACTCTCGATTCTCTGATTTGCCCATTTGCTGATTTGATAGGAGACACCCCATGGCCAAAGTAGCCATCATCGGCGCAGGTAGCATCGTCTTCTGCAAGACGCTCATTCTGGACATCCTGGCGACGGCCGGGCTGGAGGACACCGAGTTCGCGCTCATGGCCCCCAGCACGCGGCGCACGCCACAGGTCGAGCGGTTCGTCAACCGCGTCATCAAGGCCAACGGCCTGTCGGCGAAGGCCTGGGTGACGACGGATCAACGGGAGGCCGTCAGGGACGCCGACTACGTGATCGCCACGTTCCAGGTCGGCGGCTTTCAGGGATTCGAGATGGACTACAAGATCCCACTGAAGCACGGTGTTGACCAGTGCATCGGCGACACGCTGGGGCCGGGCGGCGTCTTCCGCGCACTGCGCAGTATCCCGGTAATGATGAACCTGGCGCGCGACATGGAGGAGCTCTGCCCCGATGCCTTCCTCCTCAACTACGTCAATCCGATGGCGATGCTCTGCTGGGCACTGGGCAAGACCAACGTCCCCTTCGTGGGGCTCTGCCACGGCGTGCAGACCACGATGGACCTGATCTCCGGCTACGTCGGCGTGCCCAAGGACGAGATCGACTACGTCTGTGCCGGCATCAACCATATGGGCTGGTTCCTCAAGCTGGCACACGAGGGGCGAGACCTGTACCCCGACTTGCGGGCCAAGTTCGAGCTTCCGGGCCACTACGTCAACGAGAAGGTCCGCGGCGAGGTGATGCGCCACTTCGGTTATTTCATGACCGAGTCGACGGGCCACCTGGCGGAGTACGTGCCCTGGTTCCGCAAGGACCAGAAGGCGCTCGACCTCTACTGCGACGAGCCCGGCTTCGGCGGGGAGAGCGGCGCCTACTACAACTGGTGCAGGTATGTCGCCGGCAAGTACACGGGTACCGAGATCCTGGAGGGCGAGCCTGTCACGCTACCCAGCAGGTCCATCGAGTACGGCTCGTACGTGATCGAGGCGCTGGAGACCGGGCGCACCTTCAAGCTCAACGGCAACGTCATCAACGGCGGGATGATCACCAACCTGCCTGCCGATTGCTGCGCCGAGGGGCCGATGTACGTGGACCGCACCGGACTCCACAAGACCATCGTCGGTGACCTGCCCCCACAATGCGCGGCGCTCAACCTCACCAATATCAACGTCCAGCGGCTGGCCGTCGAGGCCGCGCTCACAGGCGACACGGAGCACATCGTCCATGCCTGCGCGATGGACCCGCTCACCAGCGCCGTGCTTACGCTCAAGGAGACGCGCGACATGGCCGCCGAGATGCTCGAGGCCGAGCGGCAGTGGCTGCCCCAGTTCGAGGGCAAGACCATCCGCCCAACACCGACCATCGCGATCCCCGACAACGTCGAGCGCGCTGACGTGCCCGTCGATCCCGCGCTGGCGATCATGGCGCGATTTGGCGAGTTGGGGGCGTAGGATGATGACGAAACAGCTATCAGCCACGCACGGTATCGTCTGCCGCATCCCGGACGTTCGTTTCGGCTACTTTGGCTGGCCCACTGTGGCGCGGACCTCTGACGGCACGCTATGGGTGGCCAGCTCGGGGCGTCGCGTCCGGCACGTCTGCCCCTTCGGCAAGACGGTGCTGAACACCAGTACGGACAACGGGCACACGTGGTCGCCGCCGCGGGTGATCCAGGACTCGATGATCGACGATCGTGACGCGGGCATCGTGGACCTCGGTGACGGCAAGCTGCTGGTCACCTGGTTCCGCTCGGACACGCGCGCATATGCCAGCGAGAGCTGGCAGGCTGATGCAGAGAGCGCGACGTGGCCCGCGCTCCTCGCCACCTGGAGCGACGAGGAGGTGGATCGGCTGCTGGGCTCGTGGGTGCTGCTGAGCGAGGATGGTGGCGCGACGTGGGGATCGCCGGCTAGAGCCCCCGTCTCAGCACCGCACGGCCCAATCCAGCTTGCTGACGGAAGCCTGCTCTATCTGGGCAAGCGCTATGGCACGTGGGGCGACATGCGGACGAGCGCTATCGTCGCAGCTGTGAGCCGCGACGATGGGCGAACGTGGGTGGCACTGGGTGAGGTGCAGGTCTGTCCGGGCACAGATCCGGTCAACTACCACGAGCCACACGTGGTGGCACTGCCCTCAGGTCGACTGATCGGCGTCATCCGAATCCAGGATCACAGCGGCAAGGACCTGCAAGCTGCCGGCATCCCGACCTTCAGCATCATGCAGACCGAGTCCGACGATGGCGGAACGACCTGGACGCAGGCAAGACCGCTCGGATTCCACGGGTCACCGCCTCACATCTTCCGACACAGCTCCGGCGCCCTGATTCTCACCTACGGATACCGGCTGGAGCCGTTCGGGCAGCGTGTCGCGCTCAGCTACGATGAGGGCGTAACGTGGGACCACGACTGGATCCTGCGCGAGGACGGGCCCAACAGCGACCTGGGCTACCCCTCAACGGTCGAACTGGACGATGGCAGCCTGTTCACGGTCTACTATCAGAAGGTAACGGTCGAGGAGAGAGCCTCACTGATGTGGTCGCGCTGGCAGCTTCCGGCGCGGGGAGGCTAGGTCAGCGCCGTAGTCTAGGACATCTGCAGGGGGCTGACGCAGTCGACGCACGTGGGTCGGCCCCCTTCACAGTCAATCCATAACAATCGGCAGGCGGATAGCGAACCGGCATCGCTCGTCTCCCATGAGCACCGACTCGAGCACCTCGGCCCGTACCCGCTCCCCGTAGATGACCGTCCAGGGCTTCTTGTGGAACCCGGCGCTGCAGTTGCAGAACGTCGGCGCCAGGGTCACGTCCCCATTCTTCACACCCTCGCGCGCCCACGGACAGTGACAGTAGTAGTAGCGCTTCAGGACCGGATCAGTCTCAGTCAGATACTGCTTGGTGAGGAACGGGATCTTCGTCTCGTAGATCACGTTCCCCTCCCTGCGTCCCCCGCCCATCTCCGGCACGCTCTTCACAAAGTCGATGACATCGTCGTCAATCTCCTGGGCGAAGAAGAGCCGGCCCTCATCCCTGCACGCCTCCAGGCGCTCGATGAAGGCCTGCTTGCGCAGTTGCAGGTACGCGTCGAGGGCCCTGGACGCCGCGAATCGCTCTTGGTCCTGTACGTAGTACTCGTCCGGTAGGTCGCGCAGACTGTCCCCAAGCAGAGCTCGGCACGCTTCTGCCCCCACCTTCGCTTCGAGCCGCTGGACGACAGGGTGCATAGCCCCCGGCTTGTCCGATGTGGGCAGACCGAGTGGTGCCACGCCAATCCCCGCAAAGACTTCGTCGCGCACCTTGTCTCCGAAGACCTCGCCCACCCTGGCATATAGGTTGGGCTGCGCCTCAGCGCCGTCGAGCAGTTCCAGGATCGCGACGAAGAGCTCGTCACTCCGTGTGAAGAGACCATAGCGTGCCAGCGTCACGTAGTTCTCCTGGGTGTTCAGACCCTCCTCGCTGAGACGCCTTGAGAACGCCCACGCAGCCTCCCGCATCGCGGGGGCGCCGTCGATCTCTCGCGATGCCTCAAACCTCGTCACGAGCTCGATCGCCGCCTCGATCTCGTCTTCGGGCACTTCGCGCCCCACCAGCATCTCGCGGAACCCTTGCTCATCCACCACGTGACACCTCCTTGGCCTGGCGACCCTAGCCTAGGTATAGCACATGTACCCATCCCGCACGACAGGCAACGGCAGAGCTTCGTCACGGGCCAGACGGTGAGGGTTGCGCCTGGTCAGGTGACCGAGCAGGCAGGCTGAGTATAATGTCCGGGATGACACCGAAGACAGACGGAGACGTCAGGATGCAGGACTGCCTTCTCAGCACCAAGATGCAGCCTCCCCAGACCCATCCAGGGCTTGTCTCGCGTCCCAGGCTCAAGGATGCGCTTGGGGACGTGACGGGAGCAAGACTGACCCTCATCTCGGCCCCCGCCGGCTTTGGCAAGACCACCTTAGTCGCCCACTGGGCCGGTGCTGAGACTGCCTGCGCATGGCTCACGCTGGACCCCGGTGACAACGACCCGGCCCGTTTCTTCAGCTACCTCTACGCGGTACTGCACGGCGCGACGCCAGAGTTCGATCCCCAGGCTCTACCTATCCCACCCGCCATGGAACCAGCCCACATCGAGCCCATCGCCATCGCCATCATCAACCAGCTGGCAGTCTTCCGGGACCGGCTGAACCTGATCCTCGATGACTATCACTGCGTAGGCAACGAGGACCTACACGGATTCATTGGATACCTAGTCGAGCATCTGCCCGCGCATGTCCGCATCTACCTGATCACGCGTACCGATCCACCGCTGCCTCTGTCACGATGGCGCGGCCTGGGGCACCTACAGGAGCTACGTGCAGCGGATCTGAGGTTCACTCGGGAGGAGGGCCGGAGGTATCTTGACCAGGTGGTGAAGGCAGCCCTGACGGAACGTGACCTCGAGGTCATCGAGGCGAAGAGCGAGGGATGGATCACCGGGCTGCAGCTTGCAGCGCTTTCGCTGAACAGACAACAGGATCCACGACGTTTCGTCCAGTCATTCAGTGGCAGCAACGAGTACATCGCGGACTACCTGACGGACGAGGTGATCTCAGGACAGCCCGCGGACATCCAGTCGTTCCTCCTCCAGACCTCGATCCTGGAGCATCTGAGCGGAGATCTGTGCGATGCGGTGACAGGACAGAGCGGAGGTCAGGCAATCCTCGAGCAGTTGGCGCACGGCAACCTCTTCGTCACACCTCTCGGTACCGACCAAAGTTGGTACCGCTACCATCAGCTCTTCGCCGACCTGCTTCGGAAGCGACTCCAACTGCGGCACCCAGAGCTCGTACCCGAGCTGTACGGTCGGGCCAGTCGTTGGCACGAGGAGAAGATGCTGATCGATGATGCTATCCGCTATGCCACAACCCTAGGAGACCAGGATCGAGTCCTGATGCTGATCGAGAGCCACATCCTGGACCGCGTGCTACAGGGCCAGCTCCATCTGGTCGATGCTTGGCTGCATCAGCTCTCCGAGGAACGCAGCTGGGAGCGGCCCGTGCTGTGCGTCGCGCAAGCGTGGATCTCGATTCGCAGCCTTGCGACCGCCCGTGCCAACACCTTCATTGACCGAACCGAAGAACTGATCTCCGGAGACCGAAGATCAGACCACGCGAGCAGTGCAGTGATTGTCGACCGGCACATCGCCACCCTCAAGGCCGCTGTGGCCCGTACAGAGGGCCGGTCGCCCAGCGAACAGCAACAGCTGATTCGCAAGGCCCTCGAGGTTGTGCCGCGTTCAGACACAGCGCTCTGGGGAATGCTGATCCTTCGACTGGGGCTGTGTCTCCTCGATCTCGGGGATGATCAGAGCGCAGATCGGGCATTCCGAGATGTGATCGCAGCCGGGGACCCGGCCCAAGCCACGTCCAGCGTCTACAGCGCGGTCTACGCACGCACGGTTGTCGCACACCTGCAGGGCCGCCTGCGCGACATCGAGGAGCTATGCAGCAGGACGCTCAGCAGCACCGCCCGCATGGCAGGAGCGCCGTGGCAGAGGGTCGCTGCGCACGCATTTGCCCACACGGCCCTGGGTCTGGTCGAGCTGGAGTGGAACCACTTGGACGGCGCGGCCTATCACCTACAACGGGGGCTGTCCCTGAATGCCACCAGTGGGGTCACCGAGCTGCGGATCAAGGGACAGTATGCTATTGGGAGGCTGGCAGTAGCTCAGGGCAAGCCCCCTCGGTCCATCGATCTAGTGGGACTGCACGATGGCGCCTTGCCGGAGCTGTTGGATTTCGCCCAGGTCCTTCAGACTCACCTCTGGTTGCTGGCAGCTCGGACCAGCGACAACGGCGCGTCCGCTCTCGGGCTGGCCATCCAGTGGGCAGAGAAGCAGTCGCTGAGTCCGGCGGAGGGTCGCGACCGCGACTGGCAGATCAAACGACAGTTGGTGCTCGTACGTGTCGTGCTGTCCCTCGCCGGCACCCGAAACGGCGCCCCCGGGCTGCCGAGCTTGGCAGCCACCGTGCCGATCCTGGACGACATGGTTGCCACGTTCAGTGACGCAGGCTGGGGCGACCGCGTCATCGAGATCCTGATTGTCCGCGCTCAGGTGCTGGACGCGCTCGACAGACAGGAAGCGGCGCTGGCCTCACTGGGCATAGCGCTGGAGCTGGCAGAGCCACAGGGCTATGCCCGTTCATTCCTCGATGAGGGTAGACCGATCGCCAAGCTCCTCCACGAACGCGTGCGTCGCGATCCAGAGGCCTCCACCTACGCCGCAGAGCTCCTAACCCAAGTCAGCCACCGGACAACGGCATTCTTGGCAAAGGATGGGCAGGAGAGGACCCTGATCAGACCCCTCACGCCCCGAGAGATCGAGGTCCTGGCCTTGATCGCCGAGGGCCTGTCCAATCTCGAGATCGGCCAGCGACTATCCATCGCGCTGGGCACCGTCAAGCGGCACACCGCCAACATCAACAACAAGCTGGACACACGCTCGCGCACCCAGGCCGTCGCTGTCGCTCGATCACTGGGCATCCTCAGCTAGTCCAGCTCGCTTCCCCTGGTCATACCCACCCCAGAACACAACCTCCGTACAACCTCCGGCTGATGCGCCTGCACCCCTGTCCGGTGTAGAGTGCATACAGATGGAGGCCGAGGGTCATTGGAGGCACGATGGGGAGGGACTCCGCCGGTTCGCCGCACACGGTCTACCAGATCAGGGTGAAGGGACTCCTGCGCAGCGACTGGGAGGACTTCATCGGCGGTCTCCGTATTACCCACCACCGGGATGCTGACGGTTGCACGTCGACCACGCTTACGGGGCCGGTTTTCGACCAGAGCGCGCTCCTCGGCATCCTCACCCACCTGCACACACTGAACCTGGAGCTGGTATCCGTAAGTCAGCTAGCTGATAGCCCGGGAGGTAAATAGTATGCAGACGCAACCACGCAACGTAGGACGTGTCATCGCGGTGGCAGCACTGGCAACTTTGGTCTTCTCCATTCTGCGCAGGCTGGATCTATTCCTACCCATGGGCAACAGTCTTGCCGCTAGGGGATGGTCCCTGCCTCCGATCCTGGCAGTGATGGTGCTTGCCCGGATGGCCTTCTCAGCGATCGCCACACTGATAGCACTCCCGCAGATCCTGGGAGTGGCCCTCTCGGAGTGGCTGCCCGACGCCGTGAAGTGCGACCGCAGAGCGACGTTGCTCGGCCTCCTTTCGTTCACGGTGTTCGGCCTGCTCGCGTCCGCCATCTCGCTTGGCATGGGAATCCACAAAGGGGACTGGTCGGCGCTTCTGGCCCGTCCGGATATCCACCCTGATCCGGACGTGGTCGGTTGGGGATACTTCCTGCTGGCGCTCGTTCCTGGTATCTGGGAAGAGCTCGCGTTCAGGGGCCTGATCCTGTCCAGATTGCGGAAAGCGCTCCCGGCATGGGTGTCGATCCTGCTAAGCTCAGTGCTCTTCAGCTTGTTCCATCTCACCAACCTGGCGACCCAGGCGCCCTCTGCAGCGATCGGCGGAGTGGCTATGTCTCTCTTGTTCGGACTCACATGGGGCGTGATGACTGTGCGCACCGGCAGCGTCCTACCGGCTATGCTGTCCCACTACCTTGTCGACTCAATGGGACAGCCATTTCTCAACGTTGCGACCTCGGATCCAGTACAAGCGACCATCTTCTTCTTGACGCTGACCTTAGCATTCCCGATCGTGAACACAGCACTGACGGTGATGATGTATCCAGGCGAACGCCGTCAGGAACGCTATACAGCCGGCACGGAAGCGACGCCGGCTTGATGTGTCACGCTGTAGTCAGCGGACACCAGGTGTAGCACCTTCAACGGACCAAGATAGGGTGGGAGACCGATGCACACTATTCGCGTATGGTTCTGGAATCAGAATGAGTGTCGACTCCGCAGCGGCTGGCGAGTATTGGTGCACGCCGTACTCACCTCGGGAACTGCCTTCGGCCTCTACTACAGCGGCGTCTTCAGCCCAGGGAAGCTATACCTCGCCCGAATAGAGGTAGGTCTCCTGATCGTGACCATCATCACGACGTCTCTCGCGGCGCGGTTCCTCGACCGGAGGGCCTTGCGCGACCTCGGCGTCCACCTTCGTCGGCGAGACTGGGGGCGAGACCTTGGGTTTGGACTGGTGCTGGGTCTGGCAGAGGCCGGCGGTCTCGTCCTCGTTGCGTCCAAGCTGGGCTGGGTGCAGGTGCGGCCCCACTTCCGCACGACGGAATCGGGTATCGGCCTGGTCCTCGCGGTCCTGGTCGACCAGGCGACCTTTGTCTGCGTCGGCGCCTTCGAGGAGCTCATCCGCGGCTACCAGGTGCGCAACGTGGCGGAAGGGCTGGCTCAAACACGCTTAGGCGGCCGAGGCGCTCTATTGGCGGGTGTCGCTGTCGCGGGGCTGTACTCAACGGCCATGCACCTCAACCAGCAGGGCACCAGCTTCTGGCTCTACGTCTTCGCCAACAGCGCCTTCTACTGCCTGTGCTACCTGCTGACTGGGCGAATCGCCATCGCTATCGGCCTGCACGCGGCGTGGGACTTCTTCATATCGACCGTAGTCTCGCTTGGCGGCGCGGGCATGAACGCCGCAGCCCTGTGGGTGGCTCCACTGACGGCATCTGGAGAGCTGGCCGCCGACCGAGGTCTCATCGCCCTCGTGGGCCTTGGACTGGACCTCGTCAGCCTGCCACTGCTGGTGGCGTATGTCCGTCATCGCTACGGTGGGATCCGCTTAGACGATGCCATGGCTGTCTACCGGACTCGTGACATCAGCTCTGCGGGGGCGCCAGTGGCTGCACAGGATAGTCAGACGATCAGTCAGCCGAGGGCGTGCCGTCCACCGATTCAGAGCTTGTGAACAAGCCAAGCCGACCGTGGCGTCACGGTCGGCTTGGCGCGTATCGCGTGTACAGAATCTACTCAGTCAACCCACCCAGGCTCTGCGATCTGGATCCCCTTGAGGGACGGCATCAGCGAGGCGATGTACTGGCGACCCTCATGGTCGATGATCTCCGGCGCAGCCACCGGCAGCGTGCCGACGAGACAACGGTCATCACCGACACCGAAGTCCAGCGGATCCCGTGAGACGTACTGCGTGTTCAGGCTGTCCGCACCGTACCGTTGGTTGCGGAAAAGACAGTATTCGCCGTCGTGTGCGACCACGAACGGACACTCGCAGTCCCCGCCATACCAGTCCGTCTGCAGTGCGGCACTCCCGCCGGCGCTGACCATCACTGGATCACTCCACGTCAACTTGTCGGTTGAGATCCGGCAGAAGACAGCGGCCTTGGGCGTGGCGCTCCGCCGATGGCCCGTGTAGTAGCAGTGGTAGACGCCGTCGATCTTGAGCACCATTGGATCACGGCTGTTGTCGTAGGGACCCGCGAAGAGAATCGGACGGCCGCCACGCACAGGTACGCGCTCGAATGCCTTCCCGTCCTCACTCCGGGCCAGACAGATACGTGACCAGGCCCCGTAGAACATCCAGTAGATGCCGTCTTCCCGGATGACGTGCGGCGCCTGGAGACCTCCGGGCGTCTCGCCCAGATCAGATTGGGCCTCCATCGCGATGCCCATGGGCTCCCAGTCCGGACCTCGCAGGTCGGCACCCTCCCAGCGATAGAAGAGCCGCGTCTGACCCCCGCAAGCCGTATGTCGGATGCAGGACCAGAGCTGCCACGTGCCGTCCGCCGCCTGCCACACCGCGAAGTCGACCGGCTGTTGTTCCGCCGTCGTGTACGGGCCCAGGTCCGGGTCCCCTGCTACTTGCCACCAATCACTGGTGATGATGGGTCTCATGCCTGGCACCTCCCCACAGGTTGTCGCACGGTCATCGCGATGTAGAACGTCAACTTCCAGTTCGTGGGGAGGATGCCGCACTACGGATTCCCGAGAACGAAGCCCCCCAGGTCGCCTCCGCAGACAGGTCAACTGGCCGCGCGCGGTCGCCTTCGCCTATGACCGTACGTCGCGATGCCCCCAGCCGGCGAAGCGATCTCCAGCACAGTCGTGGCAGCCGCCTTCATCCCGCCTAGTTGATAGAGCGGATAAACGCGTCCACTTCAGTCTGGCTCCACCCATTCTCAGGGCCAATCGCCACCACCATCACCTGGCCCTGCTTGCCGTCGAAGAAGCCGCTCACAAGCTGCTTCATCGCCGCACCGTCCTCGTCCGTATCCTCGTAGAGCAGCAGATCGACGTCCTGTCCGCGGATTGTGGTCCGACCTCGATCCACAAGGGTCATGGTGAAGCCCTGGCGTCCCATCGAGGCAGCCATCGCCTGCTGGAACTGTAGCAGCATCTGCTCCTCATCCACCGCCATCGACGAAGGCATCTCCAACAGCATCAGGATCGGTCTGGATCCATCGCTGGCCTTCGTGATCATCGCCAGCTTGAAGATGCCCATGTTCAACGCATTCGACTCCGCATAACCCGGCGAAAGATCGTAATCAACCATCTCCCGCGCCAGCGACGATGCCTCGTCAGGATCCTCGACCAGCATCCGCTCGATGAGCTCCGCGCCGCCAAACTGAACGATGGCGTAGCCACCCACGCACAAGCAGCAGCACATCAGCACGAGGCCGATGAAAACTCCCAACGCTATCTTCGTGTTCCTGTTCACCGTTCCCTCCTACTCAGGTATGCGTGCCACAGGATGCGTGCGGCGACGGCTCGCCACGGACGCCATGCCTCTGCGATCGCGTCGGCCTCTGGGTAGCCAGGTACATCATCCAACTCCAGCACCTCCTGCATTGCCTTGACCAGCGCTAGATCACCCGTGGGCCAGGCGTCGGGCCGACGCAGCGCGAAGAGCAGGTAGCAGTCCGCAGTCCACGGGCCGATGCCCTTGATCGGCAACAACGCCGCCCTCACACTGTCATCGTCCATCTGTCCGACCGTGTCCAGGTCGAGGGCGCCATCGACGATAGCCTGTGCCAGTCCGCGCACGTAGCCGGCCTTCTGCCGGCTGAACCCAATGGCCTTCAGTGCGGCATCGTCGAGTACAAGGATGGTCTCGGGCGCGACCGGCCCGATGTGGCGGATCAGCTTGGCATACGCAGCATCCGCAGACTCCAGCGAGACCTGCTGTGAGAGGATCTCCAACACCAGTCCGACAAATCCCGGCTCGTGGGTCCAGAAGGGTGGTTCTCCCCAACGCTCCACAGCCCCGGCCAGGTGTTGATCACGATCCGCCAGGTCGCGGACCCCGGCGGCAAAGGAGGCCTCGTTGAGCGGCGCTGTCACAACACGCTCGCAGCCCGATGGTCCTGTGGTCGATGGCATGCGGGCGCAATCAGGGCCTACAGCTCCACGATCGAGACCGCATCCCGCATCCGCGCGATGTGTGCCTCGACGTTGCCCATCGTGAAGTCGAACGGCATCCCGCCGCTGGCTAGCTCATAGTGAGCCACGCAGGCGGCATAGTAGTCCTCAGGTTCAGCCTTCTGCAGCGCGTCGAGCCCTCTATAGCCCAACGCCCACTGCGTGCGGATCATCCCGCCACCCATCAGGTGCAGACGCGTCAGATCCGCGCGCAGCACCAGGTCCAGGAGGTCGTCCTCGGGGATCGCTGCCTCCGCCGCGAGGCTCGTGCGTCCCTCTCGCGTGCGGGCAACCTCGAGCAAAGCCAGACTGTGACCCAGCCTGCGTGACGTGAGATGGCCCAGATACGGATAGACCGGATCGTCCTTTGCCACCAACTGGCGCATCTGAGCGCCCTGCGGCAGGTACCTGTAGACCTTGCGCAGGATCGTCACCAGCTCGTCCGGCGCGAGTCTCGCCTCCGCACAGAAAGCTGCTGCCTGGTCCTGCGTGGCGACACGATCGAGGAAGTCCATCAACGTCTCGACACCCGCCTTCCCGATGCGCCGGAAGACGTCCCGGTCCTCGTCGCTCAGCCGTACCGAGACAGGATCGCGCTTCTCCGCCTTCAGCCGCGCCAGCGTCTGCAGCTCGCTGATCTGGCGGTCCCAGTGCTCGCGCACGTAGCCATACCGGGTGCGCTTTCTGATGTGGGCGTTGTACCACCTGTTGTAGGGCCACTGAACCTTCTGGCTGGGCTTGGAGAACGCCCAGGCGGTGTCGATCGGCTTTGGCATCGGATCTCCTCCCCTACTTGTCCGGCACCCAAAGCTGGATCAGCGACACGCGCCACTGCCAACCCTGACGGACCAGGACACTGAGTGCGCGCGTGTGCAGGTGCATGGCCTCTTCGGGAATGTCGTCGGGATCCTCGACCATCTCGGCGTCGTAGATGCAGAAGTCCAGCGTCCCCGTCAACACATCGTCGCTCACCCAACGCGCGCTTGTGACCTTGCCCAGATGGCGCAGCGAGTCCGGCGTCTGCGGGAAAATGCGGTCCCTCCAGACGCGCCCTATCCTGGCCTTGCCACGGATGTGCAGGCCCGTGTGGAAGGTGAAGGTCCCCTCATCCGTGAACATCGCCGCCATTGCATCGGCGTCGTGCGCGTTCCAGGCCTCGTCCATCTCGTTCGACAGGCGCTGGGCGATCTCGAGGGCCGCCCGCCTCCTATCCGCCGGGCCCGCATCGACCAGCGGAGTCCGATAGAAGACCTCGTCGAACGCGCTGCCGTCGGGCTCGACGATGCCTCGGTCCAGTCTGCCGTACTCAAGGAACCCCATCCGGGCGTATGCCTGCTCTGCCGGCGTTCCGGCTCGGCAGCTAGTCTCCACGATCTCTATGCCCAAGTCCAGGGCATGCTGCCGGCCTGCCGCGATCATCCGACGGGCGATGCCCTGGCGTCGGAAGTCGCCGTGCACCACGACGTCGAGCCACTCTGCCCGATGACGATACAGCGGATGCGTGTTGCGCTTCAGCATGGCAGAGCCAACGACCACACCGTCGACAACGGCCACGAGCTGGATACCCTCGCCGGCCTCGTGCATGGCGATGTTGGCCTTCACGCGGTTGACAACCTTGGCTGGGGTACTCCGTGAGAAGCAGTTGGCATACAGATCGTCAGCATCGCTCAAGGCAACAGGTCGGATCTCTGCGTTGAGCTCGGACATCTCAGGCTCCCGCCAAGCCGCAAACCATCACGTCGTCACCCTCGTCGTCCCGGCCGATCAGCCGCCAGCCTCGGTGCGCGTAGTAGCCGGTCAGCTCGGCGCCATCCGTCCACAGGTGAAGCGCACCGTACCCCAGGCGCCGCGCCTCCACAGTGCAGCGGCCCATCAACGCCTCGCCGATTCCCTGACGGCGATGTTCCAGCTTCACGTACAGTGTGATCATCCACAGTCCGTCGGCAACCGCGGCGTGTTCGTCCATCTCCACCAACGTGACGAACCCCAGCAGTTCGTCGCCGGCTATCGCGACCAAGGTCATCGGAAAGGCATCGCGACGAGCACTGTAACGGATCTCGTCGATCCACACGTCATATGGGCGGTCCGGGGAGGTGTTCTTCCAGTGCCCGTACTTGAGGTCGCCGACCTCTGCGATGGTCGCCGGTCGGTCAGCCAGGTACTCGATGGTGTAGTCCACTGCAAATGGGTCTCGCTACTGCACCATCGGGCGTGCCAGGCCGCCGACACACTCGCGACCTTCGGCTATCAGCACCAACCGCGCCAGCGCGTGGACGAGCGCGCTCGAGCCCTGCTGCGACTCATAGTGCTTGCGCCCCGTGCTCATCCGCGGCAGCGGACAATCAAAGTACAGCTCCATAGCGTCGGTGGCGTGCTGCAGCGCCGCGTCCAACCAGACCTGGTCCCCGGTCAGCCGGTACATCTCGCCGGTCAGCGCGATCACGGCACCCGGATCGCCGGCGCGCACGATAACGTCACGGGGGATGAAGCTCTCCAGGTATCCTCGAGCTGCGCGCATCACCAGCTCAATGCCCTTGCTATTGTCGGCAGCGTCCGCAGCATTGAGCAAGTCGATAGCACAGCGAGCCGTGTTTGGCTGCCCACGGTTCCCTGCCCACAGCTGTGAGTAGGCGAACGGCGTGCCGTCAGGATTGTATCCGGAGTATAGACGCCCGGCCTCGGCATCTGGTTGCTCGAACTCGAAGATGGCATCCACGTAGCTGATCCCCCGCGACAGACACGTCTCGGCCAAATCCGGATCTTGGGCCCGGAGCACCTTGCCCGCAGATAGCAGACTGCTGGCCAGCGACAGCGTCTGCTTCAGGGAAACGCCGTTCCAGGCGGTCGCCTTCATAACGCCGCTCTTGGGACAGACGCCACTCTCCAGGCGCCGATCCCACCACGAGTCGCTGAACCGCACGAGCGCTTCCCGCCACGCTGGGTCGGGGTCATCGACCAGGGCAAGCGCGCACGCGTAATCGTGGATGAACATGCCCGAAGCGCCCGGGAAGTCGGAGCCCTTGACTGATTCCGGCGCCACACCGGTCTGTCGGCAGTGCCGCTTGATCTGATAACCCCGTATGTACTGAGTGATCTGCGCGTGGCGGTTGAACTGGGTACGCGCCTCGTCCATCCAGTGCCAGTCGAGACCGTCGACGAAGCGCGGCAGGACCTCAGGGTTCGCTTCGTGGATAATTTCCCATTGGCTGAAGGGCAGCCGGAAGAGCTGCTGGTGCGTGGGGATACCCGCGTCCAGCGGCTGGTCGGCGTACTGGAGCAGGTAGCTGTTGCCGATGACGCCAAACTGCAGGTCCCAGAAGGCGTGCTCGCCCCAGGGCAGCAGCCCGGTCGGGCTCGCCGCCGCGCACACCGTGGCGAATGTCCGGAGATAGGCTTCTCGCTGCAGCGTGTAGCGCTTGCGGCCAAGCGCCTTGTCCAGGCCGTCCAGCATCTCCAGCAGCGGGATATCGTGCTGTAGGTTGCAGCCGCGTGGCGCCCGGTCTGAGTTGCGCTGACCGGGGATCGCCGGCGGTAGTGGGAAGTCCATCAGGACGCGTCCCACGTGCCGTTCGGCCACGGCGGGGAAGAGCCCATCATAACGATGGGCAGCCTTGACCATCACCTGGGTGACGATGTCGACGGAACGCAGGATGTTGCGTGGATCTGTGCGGTACTTCACCATGTCAGAACTCATCTGTATCCCAATCTGTGGACTGTGGTCTACTCCCACTATAGACGGGCGAAAGACGCTCGCAAGTTCGCTGCGGCTACTGGAGGCTGAGAGGTTCGCAGCGGACCGGTCCCAATCAGCTAGGCAGCTGCTCGTCATCCCTAGATTGTTGTCCTACTTGACGCCGCTGCAGCCCTGACACCGTATGTCACCCTCTGTCGCTACCCAAGTATGTCGCCAGGACCAGATATCGAGGAGTTCACCCAGGCCATCCTAAGCGCAGAGCTGATCCGTGCTCGTGTCCTGGACCTCCTAGCAGTGGAGTGACATCCGCAGTCAGCCCGATATCTCATGCAGTGTTGTGCGAGACCACACAAGCATAGCGCGCCGGCCCAATGGGCCGGCGCGCCAAGTACTGGGAGTTCGACTCCGAGTCTACCCGTATAGCGGCCCGAAGTTGGCGCAAGCGCGGAAGTCTGCGCCCATCGGGTCCTGCGCACCGAAGGTGGTCCAGACGCTCGGGCGGTAGACCTTCTCCTCGGGCACGTTGTGCATGTAGACGGGGATGCGCAGCATCGAGGCCAGCGCGATCAGGTCGGCGCCGATGTGCCCGTAGCTGATGGCGCCGTGGTTGGCGCCCCAGTTGTTCATCACCGAGTAGACGTCGCGGAACGGGCCCACGCCCGTCGTGCGCGGCACGAACCACGTCGTCGGCCACGTGGGGTCGGTCCGCAGGTCCAGCGCCTCGTGCACCTTCTCCGGCAACTCGACCACCACACCCTCGGCGATCTGCAGCACCGGCCCCTGACCCACGACCAGGTTCAGACGCGACATCGTGACCGGCATGCCGCCCTTGGTCACGAAGTGTGATGACCAGCCACCGCCGCGGAAGTACTCGACGCCGCCGGGATGCCACGTCGTCGCCTCCAGGCTCTTCTGAGCGTCTTCGGCGGTCACATCCCACCACTGCTTTATGACCGGCTTGCCGTTGACCATCTGCTGTCCGGTGGCATCCAGCGTCGTGGGACCGGAATTGATCAAGTGGATGAATCCGCCCGCAGCGTCGCCGGTGAGATCATAGCCGGTCACGCGCTTGACGGCGTCGGGGCTCCAGTAGGTGCGAACGTCCGAGAACATCTGAGCACGCCCCGTGACCAGATGGCCAAAGAGCATCGAAATGCCATTCAACGCATCGTTCTCGGTCGCGACGATGTAGGGTTGCCGAATCCCATACCAATCGAAGGAGGAGTTCAGCATCGCTTCCATGAAATCGCCGTTGGGCAGGTGATCCGTCCACTGTCGCTGACCCTGGAAGCCGCCTGCGATGGCGTTGTGCCCCATCGCTTCCTCTCCATAGCCGATTTCGGCCAGCTTGGGATTCCCCACCATCAGATCGCGCGCAATCAGCACCATCTTAACGGAGAGTTCCCAGTCACGGTCCTTCAGTTCGCGAGAGCGTTGCTTCTCAACTGGGTTGCGATCGACGCCCTCCAAGCAGTTCTCCTCAACCCAGGCCATGGCCAGCTTGTACTCTTCGGGATCGTAGATGTCCTCGTTGAAGCGGCGCACAAACTCGCTCATATCGATGTACTCGGCGCGCATCCCCAGAAACTGCTCGATGAAGTCTGGATCGACAATCGATCCGGCGATACCCATCGAGACCCCACCCATCGAGAGGTATGACTTGCCGCGCATCCGGGCCACAGCCAGTCCGGCGCGCGCGAAAACCAGCAGCTTCTCCTGGACATCCTCGGGAATCGATTCATCCCCGGCATCCTGTACGTCGCGACCGTAGATGGTGAAGGCCGGCAGCCCCTTCTGATTGTGTGCGGCGCTGACAGCCGCCAAGTAAACGGCGCCGGGGCGCTCGGTGCCGTTGAAGCCCCAGATGGCTTTGGGCGTGAGCGGGTCCATGTCCATGGTCTCGGAGCCGTAACACCAGCACGGGGTGACGGTGAGCGAGACGCCGACGTTCTCCTTGCGGAACTTCTCAGCCACCATCGCGGCCTCGGCTACGCCGCCGATGGTCTGGTCGGCGATGACGCACTCAACCGGGAGGCCGTTGGGGTGGCGTAGGTTCTCGCTGAGGAAGCGTGCCACGTTCTTGGCCATACCCATCGTCTGATCTTCCAGCGACTCGCGGACGCCGTTGCGGCGACCGTCGATGGTGGGGCGGATGCCGATTTTGGGCATATCGCCGATCAGCCGGTTTGCCGGCGCATTCGTCTTCATGTCAGTTGTGTTGACCATACGACCTCCAAGTCTTGGTGTGACGGAAGCTAAGCTGAAACAGCGTGCCTACAAGGCATATGATAACGTTACCATACAGACCACGGCCCAACGGACGCTTGCGATGTCCAAGGGTCACACCCATTGTAAACACTGCTCTGTGGGATGTCAAAGAAAGGGCCGAGGCGAGTGGTCTCGCCCCGGCCCAAGAGGGTGGTCCACGACT
>Ga0180436_10000725_pt1 | contig 33472 bp, 18 predicted proteins | sample SS_ome_2_FD_132434 | JGI IMG/M metagenome (GOLD analysis project Ga0180436, IMG submission 132434) | Hypersaline lake sediment archaeal communities from the Salton Sea, California, USA - SS_3_S_2 metaG | ecosystem: Environmental > Aquatic > Non-marine Saline and Alkaline > Hypersaline >... | reverse complement strand
TTTCGATTTCCATAATGCTCCGGATGGGACTTTTCCAGCCTTCTCCCACAAAAATCAATCTGCCTTCCTCGATTACATAGGGTGATTCCAGCTTGTTGATCTTCAGAAGAATGGAGATGCTGTCGATCTCCAGCACCTCTGCCTGGGCGGTAAGGGGAATGTCCCAATCCACTGTAAAATTCCTTATCACAACCCCCTGGCTGTGATCTACGGTGACTGGCTGCATCCGGTCGTGAAAGACAAAGTCCGATCCTCCTCCATCGATGGTGAGCTTCTCCATTCCTTCCACCAGGATGCCCAGGCGTTTTGGATTGATGTCGGTGGTATTGGATTCATAGTAGACCCGTTCTTCACTGTGCTGGGGCCAGAAATCGTATCTGCCCTTTTCAAATAGGAGCAAGGGCCTTACTTTCGATCTGGCCTCCTTCAGGGCCAGCTTCACCGCCAGAGTAGTGTTTTGCCTGGAATCGGCTATGGCACCGTATTCGGATACCCTGATCGTATCAAAGGGAATCTTTCCTGATGAAAATACGGTGGCAGCCTGATCGGGGTAATCTACCCATGGCAGGCGTGCATAGCCAAAAAGCATTTTCCCTTCCGAATCCCGGCCCAACAGCTTGGCTGTAAAATTATTTTCGGCCAGGCCATTTCCTTTTCCTTCAAAAATAAGTTCCATATCCTTCCCGGCCCTACGGGTTCCGATCAGCTGACTTCCAAAACCGAAATCCACTTCTTCCGGGGCCCCGAAGCGCAAAGTGGTAAGGTCCATATCCCTGTGGGGGTCAAAGCCTTTCTCTGCTTTTACCAGGAGATGGATGCTATCGATGCAGCAATCGATGATTTCGTCATTCAGGATCTTTATCTGCCGGCCCACGGTCAAGGGAATGCAAATATGCTTGGAACTATGGCTGTCCCTGGCTTTATCCTCGTGTTTTAAAGTATCTATCACCGCAAAATGTGCCTGGGTCGCCCTGCCCAGCTCATCCTGCAAAACCTTCATACGTTCGTACTTAAACCAGTCCACCGAGGTCCCGTCCTCATACCTGGCAATGCCCGGAAGGTAGGCTTCGCCGGGATCCACCGTCCATTCCAAACCGTCTTTGGACCTGAGGTAATAAGCAATGCGGCCATACCAGTCGTTGACCACCAGGTGGTACTGTATGTTTGTGCGCCAGATTACCGGATCTTCAAACCTTCCCTCCACCTTGGGATAGACACTTTCTTCGCTGACCTGCCTGTACGGGGAAAGTCCCGTATCGCTGATCCATATGCCCCCTCCCCGGCATACCATCAACATGGAACCATCGTGTCTGCGGGCAAAGCTTAAATTGGAAAGACCTTCAATGATGGGCTTTCCTGCGGGATCAAACTTAAACTTGTGATATTCCCAGGGACCTTCCAGGCCAGAACTCAGATAGTAGCCCTTGTATACATAGATCACATAGCGCCCGTCTTGCAACTGAAAGACTTCCGGGTTGTGCCCTTTTCCAATGGTCTCCTTCACCTCATAGGGTCCCAATGGTTTTTTTGAAACAGCATGTACCACCAGGGAACTGGGCCATTCCATATGTCCTTTCCGGGAATCCTCACGCCAGCGGCATACATATAAATGATACAGACCATCAGGCCCCGGCAAGGCATTGCCACCCCAATAAGACCATTCCCCGTCCTCAAGCCCGTTTTCCACGTAGCGGGGTAGCACATTTTCTGCACCCCAGGTATCTGAACTAAGCTCACCCATCACAGGAATAGCCAGGAAACGACCCATAAATCGTCCACCAAAAGTCAGCTCATCCCATGCTTCGGGTCGTTCTCTTTTTATGCTTTGAGCCTGAAGTACGCAGCAGAATAAACTGCTCAACAGGAGTACGCAGCACAACAGTTTTAATTTCATCCTTAGGGAGTATAAGTTCAGTCCGAAATTTAGCAAATTCCATGGCCCATTTGGGCTAAGGGTTTATATTTATCTTATGAAGCATCTTCTCCCCATCCTCGTGCTGGCCTGCATGACCCTTGCACAGGACTGTAGCAAGGAAACAAAAGAAAAACAGAGTGTAAACGGCATCGATCAGCCGGTAATTTCCCTGAACGGAAAGTGGAAAATTTCCCTTACTCCGCCAGCACAGCATTGGGATAATGGGCTTGAATTCGGAACATGGGATGACATTCAGGTCCCGGGTGAGTGCCAGATGCAGGGCTTTGCCATAAAGCACGATGAGCCCTTTGTGTATAAAAAGCAATTTGAGGTTCCTGAAGATTTTGCGGGCAAGGAAATATACCTGGATTTTTACGGGGTGTACAACCACGCCAGGGTATGGGTGAACGGTAGCTTTGTAAGGGAACATTATGGAGGTTTTACCCGCTGGAAATGCAAAATCACCGACCTGGCAGATCCTGGATCACCGGCCATTCTGACCGTGGAAGTGGTAGACAGGGCCGATGATATCTCCTATGCAAGTGGTTATGCCAAACACCAGATCGGGGGAATTCTGAGGGACGTGGAGCTAAGTGCCCTGCCCAAACAACATTTTACGCATTTCCACATGGAAACAGAGCTGGATGAAGCTTACAGGGATGCCGAACTAAAAATCCATTACGAACTAAATAACAGTAGTCCGCTTGTTTTACAGTTGGAGCTAAAGGACGAGCTGGGCACAAGCATTCATAGTCTGGAAAAGGAAATCCAATCCCAGCGAGGCCTTTTCCGTATCCCGGTAAAAAACCCACGAAAGTGGGATGCTGAGCATCCGCATCTCTATACCCTGGAATACAGCTTGCTTGAAAATGGAACAGTGACTATGAGCGCCAGTGAAAAAATCGGGTTCAGGGAAGTAGAAGTGGAAGGGAACTGCCTGCTGGTAAACGGCATGCCCGTAAAGCTACGGGGAGCCAACCGGCACGACATCCACCCCACCCTGGGCAGGATAACCACTCCTGAATACGATCTGAAGGACGTTCTACTGGCCAAAGAATGTAATATGAACTTTATCCGCACCTCCCATTATCCTCCGTCGGAGACTTTTCTGGATTACTGCGACCAGTATGGTATTTACGTGGAGGATGAAACGGCAGTATGTTTTGTGGGATCGCACCGGACCGAGAACTACAGGGCCACCGGAGCCTCTCAGAGTGATCCCGAATTCAGGGAACGCTACCTGTCTCAACTGGAAGAAATGGTGAATCACCACCGCAATCATCCCTCCATCATCCTCTGGTCCATCGGTAATGAAAATGTATTCGGAGACAACTTCATTCATTCATTCCGATGGGTAAAGGAGAAGGATCCCACTCGTCCGGTCATATACAGCTACCCCGGCCAGGTTCCGGATACTCTTGTCAACTATGAGATCCTGAGCATGCACTATCCAAACTGGCAGGGGAACCTTACTCAGTACGATATCACCACCACCGGCTTTGACTACCCACATATGCCTGCACTGTTTGATGAATGGGCCCACGTGGCCTGTTACAACAATTATGAGCTGAAGGAGGATCCCAACGTGAGGAACTTCTGGGGACAGAGCCTGGACAGCATGTGGAGCTATACCTTTGAAGCTGAAGGTGCACTGGGTGGAGCCATCTGGTGCATGCTGGATGAAACCTTTGCCCTTCCGGAAAACCTGCCCGGATTTAATCAGTGGTGGGGCATCCTGGATAAGAATGTGATTCCCGCCACCTACATGGGGCCCTGTGTGGGCTATGGAGAATGGGGCATAGTGGATACATGGAGAAGGAAGAAGCCTGAATTCTGGGGAACCAAAAAAGCCTACTCCCCCACCCGAATCCTGGTGAAACAAATCGACTCATTTGTGGCTGATGAGGAGCTTTCTGTTCCCATCCATAACCGTTTTGATCATACCAATTTCAATGAATTAAGGATCACCTGGTCCTACGGAGAACAATCGGGAATCCTGGATAAGGTGGATCTGGCCCCCCATGACAAAGGGTCATTGAGCATCCCGGCAAATACCTGGAAAAGCGGCGAAGAGCTTCATATTTCCTTCTATCAGCACGATACTTTGCTGGTGGATCGGTATCAGCTCCTTTTGGGAAAGAGGGATATTAACCTTCCGGTCTGTCAGCCCGGAGAGCTGCTTTCCGAAGAAGACAGTGAAAAGATTATCCTGAAATCCGATGTTTTTAGTCTTACCGTCAATAAGGCCACAGGTTTGCTGGAGGATGTGCTTGTGCAGGGAGATACGCTTATCAAATCAGGGCCCTATCTGAACCTGAGGATACCCGGAAAAGCCAAACAGTATTCCACCATTGAAATGGATGATCTGGCAAAAAAATGGGAATGCAGGGAGTTTTCCTACTCCGTGGATCAGGGAATTGCCACAATTCAATCCCAGGGCATATACCAGAAGATTGATTTTTCGTTTACAATCCGCATCGACGACCGGGGGCTTATGGAAATCTCTTATGAAAGCACTCAAAATGTAATAGAGAAGAACATTCAGGAAGCCGGAATTAAATTCCTTACGGGAGACTCCTTTGAAGAACTGAGCTGGAAGCGTGAGCCCTATTTTACCGCCTATCCCGATACACATATGGGTCGTGCCACGGGACAGGTTAAACTTGAGCATCAACCCAAGATGGTCTACAGAGAAAAACCCATGCACCGATGGGAAGAGGATAGCAAAGGTTTTTATTACTTCGGATTGAACGAAGAACTGCCCTATACCAACGTGGTGCGTTCCCTGAAGGAGCATATATTTGAATACGTCCTGAGCACAGCCTCAGAATCGGAGATCAGTGTGCAATCGGATGGCAGTCAGGCATGCCGCTTTGATCGTATACAGGGGAAAAACACCCTCATAGTAAACGATCAGTGGGACTATAACAGCCTGCTCTGGGGTAACTACATGAAAAGAATCCCCCTGGAGAATTCCTTCCAGGGACAAAGCACCCTGCTTATAGGGAAATCTCTCTGACACTGCCTCCGTCCAGGCGCGAAGCTTCCGCCTGGAAGCCCATCAGGTGACTTTCCATGGATACCTGGATGGTGGAAGTAAGCAAGCCGGGATCCTTGGCCTGCACAGCCCTGACAAAATCATGGACCAATCCGTGGTCACCGCCCCCGTGTCCAGATCCGGAGTTTATGGCTTTCCGGGCATCCCAGACTTCCTGCTTTCCGCTTACTGCATTTGTAGCGGTCAGGGTATGCTCGTCACCGAAAATATCTCCTTCGGTTCCAAATATCCGGGTCCGTCTGCCTCCGTAATGAGTCAGGGCCTCCATGGAGAAAGCTGCAGTGATACCCTCTTCAAACTCGAAGTTGGTGACCTGATGATCTACCACATCGTTATCGCAGCGATATACGCATCGGCCATAGGGTCCATTATTCAGTTCGCGAAGAATGGTTTGATCATTTACCTCTTCCAGGACCAGGTGTCCGAGCCATCCCCTCTGTTCCAGGTAAAGTTTTTTAGCCGAATAGGGACACTCCCTTTCCACTGCACATCCGCCGGTGCATCGATCGGTCGATCCTTCGGGAGCCATCTCCTCCCTGAACAGGGTAAGCGATCCAAAAGAACTCACTTTCGTACAGGGTTTATCGATAATCCAGCGTAAAATATCTGTATCGTGACAGGACTTGGAAAGGATCATGGGATTGGATTTCTCCGAGTTTCCCCAGTTACCACGTACAAAGGAGTGTGACATGTGAATGCGTTCCACCGGTTCAAGGTGTTGCACACTTACCACATCGCCAATGGATCCGGACTTAACCACTTCCCTGAGCTTTTTGAAATAGGCATTGTAGCGAAGCACATGACAAACCGCTACAATGGCATCCTTCTTCACGGCCAGTTTCAGAATGTCGTTGCATTCCTCCCAGGTTTGTGCAATCACCTTTTCCAGGATCATATCGTAGCCCTGCTCCAAACCTGCCATGGCCGGACCATAATGCAGCTCGTCGGGTGTGGTCACAATCAGGGCATCGGCGAATTTGGCTTGGTCAAACACATGCTCCCAGGTCACAAACTGTTTGTCTTCAGGAATCCCAAAAGCTTTAGCCATACGTTCCCTTCGATAGGGTATGGGCTCAGCCACCCCCACCACCTGAAGCTCGTCGGGATACTTCAATCCGTAGGAAGAATAAGCTCCCCATCCCCTGCTTCCGGCTCCAATCACTATGGCCGTCAGGGGCTTTCCGGGCTTTTTTCCTAAGCTTTCAAAGCCAGGGGCAATCTCCCGGAAAGTACTGGGGTCAGCAGGCATAGAGCCTGTGAGGGGTAATGCTGCTGTGGCAATCCCCAGCGATTTAAGGATCTCGCGCCTGTTCCATTGCTTTTGTTCCATGCTATGCTAAGGTTTTAGGTTTTACTCAATAAGGCCTGCCACCTGGCCGTCCAGGTACCAGGAATCCCTGAGCTCTATGTTCAGATGTTTCAGTGCCGTCACAGCCACATCCACCACTGCTACTTCCTTTTCGATTTCACCCCTGGCCACATTTTTTCCCTGCGCGATATAGAAGACAGTGGTATGCTCCGGGATATTTTTCCCATGGCCAAAATCGCTACCCCCATGATCGGTGGAGATAAGGATCAACCAGTCTTCCTGGAGGTAATCAGGACGTTGTTCAAGAGCACGAAGCATTTGGCCCACCTGTTTATCACTCCGTTCAATGGCTTTCAGGTATTTGGGACTGTTGACCGAATAATCGTGCCGGTGACCGGCACCATCCACTTCGTCGAGCTGCACAAAGATTACATCCACTTCTTCTTCTGTAAGCACTTCCACCACCTTTTTGGTCACCTTAACGTCGTTTGTGGCACTGGAAATGTGGTCTGCATCACCTTCCTGAAGAATCTTATGAATGGGGCCCCAGTTGGCCACAGAATAACATTGTAAGGCTGGTTTTTCTTCCTTGATGCGATGAAAAAAATGTGGGTAGTGCTCCAGGTCGGGATTCAGGTAATCGTTGGAAAGCACCTTGTGTTTCAGATGCCAGACTCCGGTAAGCATGGAAGTCCAGCAGGGACCGCTGCTACTGATTATGTCGGATTTTGCCATAAAGGAGTATGCTCCGTTTTGCCACAGCTCATCCAGCTTGGGAGTTTTAGCGGCCAGCAATGCATCAGGCCGACAACCATCTATTCCGATAATCAGGACCTTTTTTTTGTTCTCTATACCAAAGCTAAACGCCGTGGTGAGTAAGATAAAAACACTTGCAAGGATCCAAGCTGGTTTATTTCTGAACATCGTGATAAGTTATGAATTATGCCGTACTAAAACGCCAAAAGAAGGGTCTTTTCTTTTTGATTCCTGACAAGGACGACCTTACATTTTTTTTTCTGCAATCCCTTCTCCATATGTATGCGAAAATCCTCCGTCCGGGCTATACCCTTACCGTTTACCTCCCGGATAAAATCACCGCTTCGAAATCCCAGTTCCCAGGCAGCTGAGAATTCAGGTACATGTACCAGGGCCACACCGGTGGAATTCAGGCTGACACCATAGGCCGAAAGGGACTCTCCCCGGGGTTCGCTCAGCTGGGCATCCTTCCACAGGATCAGTGACGTGCTTTCAGTGTCTTCCAACGCAGTATCCGGATTTATGTGCACTTCCGGGAACTCCGGCTCAGCTGCCAGAGCTCGTAAGCGGGGAGATAGCACTCCGAAGCGTGACATCTCAAAATTCTTAAAGCCTATCTGCTTGGCCGGACCATCTTGCAGCACAGTATAATCGCCCGAGGAGGGATCTTTGAATCCGGGATCGCCCACCAGGGAATTCAGATCACAATCATTCTTTGCATATAACAGGCGGTCGCGATGACTGCTGGTGAACAGGTTATGATCGATTTCTTTTCCCCACTTTTCGTCTTTTTCCATGCCCCTGTTCATGGCTATGGCCTGGTGGGAGCTGAAGAAAATATTGGCACGAATCACATCCCCGTTGTTCCTCGGCCACACATGGGGGTGCAAGCCGTCGTTAACCACAATGTTGTTATATACAGTCCGGTGATAACCTTCCCTGAGCTTGAGTCCGCCGGCCAGTAAAAGGTTGTTGAAGATTATGTAGTTGGAGGAACCATCATCCAGGTCGACCGCCCATCCATGATCGCAGCGCCAGCGGTTATTGCGTAGAATATTGGGCTCCAGCATATCCAGGAAGACCAGATCGGGATTGCTGCCCACCTCACGGTTCATGGTAGGGATATCCGGATCCCAGAATCGGTCCCGTCCCCAGGAATTGAAGCTACCGTGATCGCCGGTTTCAAGCACGGTATTAAATACATCGTTATTTTCGATGATATGGCCCCCGAATGTTCCTTCACTGATATTGATCCCGGCACGGGGCACATCCGAAATGGTGCAATGGGATACTGAAATTCGATGCGACATGGAAATCTGTATAGCCGCAGTCTGCTTCTCGGTCCGGCCGGTCTTTGTTATCAGACAATTGTAGACCAGGCAGGACGAAGGAAAATTTTCCCCTTTGGGACCCGGACTCAGATCCAGCTTAAGATAATTCTGCGGACCGTAACGATAGATCGGATTGCGAACGGTTGCCGGATCGCCGACAAAAGCGATTCCGTTGGCCCCGCTCTGGTGGATGTGGCATTCCGAAAAGCTCAGGTAACGGTTGTAGTTATTCACAAAAATGCTGTTCCCTCCCAGTTGATCGAACTCACAACGTGTCACCGAGCAATGTTCGGCACCGTTATAGAACAAAGCACCTCCCCTGTAAGTGGTCCAGTCGGAACGAAGCAGGGGTTCTTTGTTGTCCATAAAGGTGCGGCTGGTATGCTTAAGGGTCAGACCTTCCAGGTGGAGATGCGTAACAGGATTCTCCACAGAGCCATGGAATTCAAAGAGATGTGGAAGAGTAACTATTTCAACCAGGGCATTTTTCAGGTCCGTGTCAGGCAGGGGATAATAATATAACAGTCCCTCTTTTCTGTTGTGAAACCACTCACCGGGTGCATCCAGCTCTTCAAATACATGTTCAATAAAGCGATAAAGCCCATGCATCCTGTCGGGACGATTATTCTGCCACCCGCCTTCCATATCCAGGGTACCATTTTTCTTTTTTCCCAGTACACGATAGTGCATTCCTCCCCAAAGTGCCCTGTGCATGGCATGCAGGTAAGCTCCTTCTGGATTGTTCCACTGCGAGATGCGATCTTTTGAGAGAGGGTCCATGTCGGGATCAGCCTGGGCACTGTGACTCAGGGTCCAACAATCAAACACATTTTTCCCGGATTGAGAATTGGGAAAGCGGGCCATTTCCTGTCGGACCTGGTTCACAAACAGCTGATCGATAGGCAGTCCGTCCGGAACATTGCACACATGAATCCCATCCCGGTATGGCTTCCACTGGAGGTCCAGGGCCCTGCCGCCGCTGATTATTACACTGCCTTCCTTGAGGGCACGATAAGTCACCGGATAACTTTCCGTCCCCCCATCATCCCGGGTAAAACGAATGGGACGATTCAGGTAATAGCTGCCTTCCATCAGCCAGATGGTCACTTCTTCTTTCCCCGTAAACGGCAGGGCAGCCAGCCTGGCTTCTTCTATGGTTCGAAATGGATACACATAGCTTCCATCACCCTTTGTATCGGCACCGGGAGAAACATAGAAATCGATGGCGGATGCTGAAAGTGAAAGTATTAGCAGGAACTGAATGAAAAAAAACCTCATGGACCGGGAATTAGGTAGAATAGCTGCCTTAAAAATAGGCAGTAAATCTTAAATTTACCGGGAATGTTCACCCAAATATCCCTATGAAACATAAGATTCTTTTTCTTTTATGGATTTGCAGCTTTCCGCTTTATTCACAGCCCCTGAGCAAAGAAAGTATAGCGGTTTCGCAAACAGACTGGTTGATCGAAAAATCTGCCATCAAAGCTGCCGTTTATGAGTCTGGAAATTCGGAAGTAATACTGAGCAATGGGCTCATTTCCCGAACCCTTCGAATTGAACCCAATGCAGCCACGGTGGGTCTGCGAAACCTGGTGACAGGCGAGGAATACATCCGTTCGGTAAAACCTGAAGCTCTGCTCACCATCAATGGAAAGGAATATCCGGTTGGGGGCTTGTCGGGGCAGAAGGAACACGGCTATCTGAAAGAGGAATGGCTGGAGGAAATGGGGACGCTTGAAAATTCTTTCGTACTGGATAATTACACCGTCCGGGATGTACAGGAACAAATCCCCTGGAAAAAAGTCCGCTGGATCCCGGAAACTCAATGGGAAAAGTCCGGGAAAGAAGTAATTTTTACCTATTCTCATCCTTCTCCGGAGTTGGACCAGGTGGTGGTGGAAGTGCATTACGAGATCTACGACCATATTCCCCTGTTAGGTAAATGGATTACACTGAAAAACGGTTCAGGGCTTAGCATACTCATTAATCACTTCACCAGCGAAATCATTGCCCACCCCGAACAAAACAATTACGTGGACATACCTTCCCGCTGGGACCTGCCCAATCTTTATATGGAGAATGATTATGCCTTTGGCGGCTTCACATACATGGAATCGCCCAATACCATCCTCTGGGATATTGACACGGCATATACTTCGCAGGTAAACTGGGAAAGGCTTACTCCCTGTGTACTGAAAAGTCAACCCTCAGTCGGTCCTGAGCTGAAAGTGGAGAGCGGAGATAGCTTTGAAAGCTTTCGTACCTATACCCTGGCCCTGGATGGAAGGGACCGGGAACGGAATGGTTTGAGTATCCGGAAAATGTACCGGACCCTGGCACCCTGGATCACTGAAAACCCCATCTTTCTTCACCTGACCACCACCGATGAAAAGAAAGTCAGGACGGCCATTGACCAATGTGCCGAAACAGGTTATGAAATGGTCATCCTGAGCTTTGGCAGCGGATTGAACATGGAAGACCTGAGTGATAAAAACATCCGCAAGTTCAGGAAACTGGCCGATTATGCCCATGAAAAGGGCATCGAGTTTGGCGGATATTCCCTTTTCTCCAGCAGAAAGATCGGGCCGGAGACCGATGTCATCGACCTGGAAACAGGCAAGCCGGGCGGTGCCAAATTCAATAATGCCCCCTGTGCCGGATCGGAATGGGGAATAGAGTATTATCGTAAGCTGGAAGAGTTTTTTGAAAGAAGCGATTTTGACATACTGGAACACGATGGACCCTATCCCGGAGATTTCTGTGCTTCTACCAGTCATCCCGGTCATGAAGGTCATGGGGACTCCCAATGGAAACAATGGAAGCAGGTCACTGATTTTTACAAGAAACTTCGCAGCAAGGGCATCTACATGAATCTGCCTGACATCTACCACCTGAGCGGTTCCAACAAAATTGGCATAGGATACCGGGAAGTCAACTGGTCCCTGCCCCGGGAGCAGCAAATCCTGCTGGGAAGGCAAAACATTTATGACGGAACCTGGCTGAAGCCGCCTTCCATGGCCTGGACCTTTGTACCACTTACCCAGTATCATGGCGGAGGGGCAGCTGCCACCCTGGAGCCACTGTCTGAACATCTGCATGAATACGATGCTCATATGACCCAGAATTACGGTTCCGGGGTGCAAGCCTGTTACAGGGGACCACGCTTATATGATACTGAGGAAACCAAGGAACTGGTGACCCGAAAAATCTATTACTACAAAATGTACCGGGATATCCTGAATGCCGATATCATTCACCTGAGACGACCCGATGGTCGCGACTGGGATGGTATCCTGCATGCGGATCCACAGCTGGATATCAAAGGATTTGCCGTGCTTTACAATCCCACCGGGGAGGACCTGGTGAGACAGATAGAACTACCTCTTTACTATACTGGTCTAAGCACACAAGCCCAGGTACAGGTTGGATTCGAAGAGGCAAGAGATATGCAGCTAAATCGTGATTTTTGCGTGGAAATTGAGGTAACCATCCCAGCCAATGCTTATATACCCATCGTGATAAAATAAAATGACTATGAAATTCAGATTGATATTTAGCGTGATCCTGACCCTGTTCCTGGTTCAGACACTTCAAGCACAGAAAAAGTATGAGCCCAACTGGGAATCCCTGGACAGCCGTCCGGTAGCCCCCTGGTTCGAAGATGCCAAATTTGGAATTTTTCTCCACTGGGGACCCTATTCGGTGCCTGCCTGGAGTCCGAGAGGTACCTATTCTGAATGGTACCAGTACTGGATGCAGACCAAGACCCTTTTCGGCAACGGGGACTTCACAGGGAGCGAAGTGTATGACCATCATGTGAAGACCTACGGGGAAGACTTTTCCTACTACGAATTCGGAAAGATGTTCACTGCCGAGGATTTCCGGGCGGACGAATGGGCCAAACTATTCGAAGATGCCGGTGCCAAATACATGGTCATCACTTCCAAGCACCATGATGGATTTACCCTCTGGCCCAGCGAGACCGCAAGCCGCACCTGGGGTTTTCCCTGGAATGCCGGCGAGATTGGGGCCAAGCGGGACCTCCTGAAAGAACTGGAAGTGGCTGTGAAAAAAACCGATGTGAAATTCGGCACCTACTATTCCCTCTACGAATGGTTCCATCCCTGGTGGCTTGACGATAAGGAACGTTTTGTGGAAGAGCACTTTCATCCCCAGTTCAAAGAATTGGTGGAAAATTACCAGCCCGATGTGGTCTGGACAGACGGAGAATGGTCCATGGAGGCCGAATATTGGAAATCGCCCGAGCTACTGAGCTGGCTATTTAATGAATCGCCCATAGGTAAAAGTGTGGTTATCAACGATCGTTGGGGAAAAGGCGACAGGCACAAGCACGGGGGTTACTACACCACCGAATACGAAGCAGGCATGGAGAGCGACCACCCCTGGGAAGAATGCCGTGGAATTGGCTTCTCCTTCGGCTACAACGTGAACGAAACGGAAGAAGATTATGCGACTGCTCAAACCCTCATCTACCTCTTGCTCAACACGGTGAGCAATGGAGGCAACCTCTTACTGGATATCGGTCCAGACGGAAAGGGAAATATCCCGGACATCATGCAGGAACGTCTGCTGGCCATGGGAAAATGGCTGGAAGTGAACGGGGAAGCCATTTATGGCAGCCGCAAATGGGACAGGGCCTGTCAGTGGTCCAAAAAAGGCAAGAAGGACTGGAAACCCAAGGACACCCATTACCTGCCTGCCGACTACATTCTGAAACAGACTGTGGACCCACAACCCGGATATGCAGTCAGGGAAGCCTTCTTCACCCGGAAAGACAATGCCATATATGCCATTGTACCGGATTGGCCCAAGGAGGATTTGCTGATCCGTGACCTTTCTGCAAGCTACGGAACCACAATTAAACTTCTGGGCACAAACCTGGAACTGGAGTATGAGAAGATGGGGAAGGATTTGCTTATAAAAATACCTTCTTTGAAAAAGGAACAACTTCCCTGTGACTATGCCTATGCATTTAAAATAAGTGCTGAATAGATCCACAAGCTCTATGCGAATTCGAAAACTATTCCTTTTCCTGTTAATGATCCTGGCTGTTCAAAGCACCCTAGCCCAGGAAGGGGATTCGGTCTATCTGTTTTCTTACTTCATGAATAATGGAGAGGACGGACTGCACCTGGCCTGGAGTGAGGATGGGCTAAGCTGGAAGGCTCTCAGGGAGAATCAGTCTTTCCTGAAACCCGAAGTGGGTAACGACAAGCTGATGCGCGATCCCTGTGTGATCCAGACTCCCGATGGCATGTTCCATATGGTTTGGACGGTGAGCTGGGGTGAAAAAGGCATTGGCTATGCCAGGTCATTGGATCTGCTCAACTGGAGCAAGCAGCAATTTTTACCCGTGATGGAGCATGAAAGAAAGGCCCGAAACTGCTGGGCCCCTGAGATCTTTTACGACGAAAGCAAGGAGGAATTTATGATCTTCTGGTCCACAACCATCCCGGGACGCTTTCCTGAAACAGATGATACAGGAGATGGCAAGTACAATCACCGTATGTATTACGTGACCAGCAAGGATATGCTTAGCTTCAGTGAGACAAGTTTGCTTTACGATCCGGGATTTAATTCCATCGACGGAACCCTTCTGAAACAGGGGGGGCGCTATTGGATGTTCCTGAAGGACGAAACCAAACGTCCGGTGGCACGCAAAAACATCAAAATAGCCACTGCCTTGGACAAGACCGGACCCTGGTCTGCAGCTTCAGATGCCATATATGACAAAGACTGGGCAGAGGGACCCACCATCGCCCGGCTTGGGGAGCGTTGGATCCTGTACTTTGATCGCTATACCAGTCATGCTTTTGGAGCCATGGCATCCACCGATCTGAAACATTGGGAAGATATATCGGATCAGATCTCCTTTCCCAAAGGGACGCGGCACGGAACCATATTCAAGGTATCCCGGTCGGTGTTGAAAAGTCTCCAATCACCCCAAAAGCCTTTTGCTGCTCATTGGGAATATGCGGGGATAGCTGTGGAAGAACCTGACTACACTGTTTGGGGCAGCTCACCCATTCAGGACGAGGCAGGCAATACACATCTTTTTGTGGCTCGTTGGCCAAAAGAATTTGCTGTGGATCCCGGGTGGCGTTCCCACAGTGAAATCGCTCATTATGTGGCCCCATCGCCTGAAGGGCCTTTTCGCTTTTCCGATATCGCAATGCAAGGATCAGGAAAAGACAGCTGGGATAAATTCGGGGCGCACAATCCAGCCATTCATAAGGTTGGGAATACTTACGTGCTGCTCTACATCGCTAACAACAATCCGAACACTCCACCCCATCCGGCCAACCAACAAATTGGTATGGCCCTGTCCTCCTCCCTCTTTGGTCCCTGGGAAAAGGTAAACAGAGACGGTCTCATCCTTTCTCCTCCCGAGGACACCAGCTTCTGGAATTTTGAGGCCAGCAACGGGGTAAACAATCCTGCCCTGCTCTGTCATCCCAGTGGAGAATTCTATCTTTATTTCAAATCGGAGGGTGGACGCATGGGACTGGCTAAATCGACAAGGATCGAAGGTCCATACAAAGCAGAGCCAAATCCTGTGACCTCCAACGATCAAACCATAGAAGATGGCTATGCATTCCTGCACAGGGACCAGATTTGTTTGCTTACTACAGACAACCACGGGATCCTGGAGAAAGGAGGTGGACTCTTATGGAAATCAAATGATGGGGAGAAATTCATGCTTGCGGAGCAAGGTTTCTTCACGGTGGAAAAGTATCTGGGGAAGAAACAACTTCATCGGGCCAAACGACATTACGGGGGCCAAATCATCAAATTCGAACGGCCCCAGCTCCTTTTGATCGAAAAAAAACCCGCCTATCTCTATGTAACTTCCGGTTATCACTTTTTTGGAAAAGATGCCACAGCCAGCTATGTACTGCGCCATAAAAACTAAAGACATGAAAACTAAACTGCGCCTTCTTTTGTATTTGTTTCTTATAGTTTCTGTCTCATGCTCTGTGGGCCGGGATAAGTCCCAACCCAATATCATTCTTTTTTATGTGGATGATATGGGCTGGCAGGACTGTTCACTGCCCTTTCACAGCGAAGAAACCCGACTGAACCAGATCTATCATACACCCAATATGGAAGAACTGGCCCGTGAAGGGATGAAGTTTACCCAGGCTTATGCCTATGCTGTCTGCTCTCCCTCCCGCGTCAGCCTGATGACTGGGATGAACGGTGCCAGGCACCAGGTCACCAACTGGACCCTGCGCAAGGATAAGTCGCCCGATCCCAAACACAAAAAGATCACCCCGCCCCAATGGAACATGAATGGCTTGCTCCAGGAAGGTGAGGTTTCCCTGACCACCCAGGCCATTACCATGCCCCAGCTCCTGAAGGAAGCAGGATATCGAACCATACATGCAGGGAAAGCACATTTCGGGGCTGTGGGGACTCCCGGGGAAAATCCATTGAACCTGGGCTTCGATGTAAATATTGCGGGGCATGCTGCCGGGGGACCCGGTTCTTATCATGGCGAATACAACTACAGTGCTGCCTGGAGAAATGCTGACCGGATCTGGGATGTACCCGGATTGGAGAAGTACCATGGTACAGACACCTATCTTACCGAGGCGCTGACCCTGGAAGCTATGGCAAATATTGACGAGGCCCTGGAAGATGAAAAACCTTTTTACCTATACCTCTCCCACTATGCCATTCACGCACCCTGGGAAGCAGACTCCAGCCTATACGACAAATATCTGCGAGAGGGGATTTCAGATTTTGAGGCCATTTATGCCTCCATGATCGAAGGCATGGATAAATCGCTGGGGGATCTTATGGAGAAGCTTAAAGAAACGGGACAATGGGAAAACACCATTATCCTCTTTATGTCCGACAATGGTCAGCCGAGTCAGGCCACCCTCAACGAACCTTTAAGAGGTCATAAATTACTTCCCTACGAAGGAGGGGTTCGGGTGCCTCTGATTGTCTACTGGCCCGGTGAGGTAAGAGCCGGATCTTTAAACAGTCAGTACGTGATGGTCGACGACCTTTTCCCCACCATATTGGAGATGGCAGGAGTGGATTACAAAGACAGGATCACTCAGGTGATAGACGGTAGAAGTTTCGTACCCTTCCTGAAAAATGAGAAGCTTCGTGATCAGGATCGGCCTCTTTACTGGCATTTTCCCCATACCTATGATCGCTTTCCCTATTCGTCTGTGAGAAAGGGTGATTGGAAGTTGATTTACCGCCACCTCGACCAGAGCCTGGAGCTATATAACATACCCCAGGATATTTCCGAATCTAAGAACCTGGCCGCTGAAAATCCTGACCTTGTGAAAGAACTTGCCAGCCTGCTTTCCGGGCATCTGCGCGAAACCGGTGCAGGCATGCCCATACTGAGCAAAACCAAGCAGACAGTTCCTTATCCGGATGAAGTAAAGTAGTCCCGAACAAATGCATGAAAAAAAAGACTGCGATGAAAAGAATTTCTCCTATTTACCTCTTCCTGATCCTGTTCAGCCTGAGCATGTCCTCCTTTGCACAGGTCAGTTTCACCACAGAATCTTTCAGGCTGAGCCTGGATAATAAAGGTCGAATTAATGAGCTAAGGGATCTTTCAGGCGACGTGGATTATGCAGCAGCTGAAGCTGCCTTCCTGGTGCTGATTAAATCGGATGGGAAGCTCCTTAATCCCTTGGATTTGCAGGTCCGTGCCAATAGATTGACCTACCTGTTTCCAGGCGATCTGAGTGTAGACTTGCAAGTGGAAAGTAAAGGAACTTACCTCAGACTGGAAGTGGTGGGGATTTCGGGCAGCGAGCTAATAGATGCCGTACTCTGGGGACCCTTCAAAACCACCATAGGGGAAACCATAGGTGAGTTTGTGGGGGTAGTCCGCAACCAGAACTATGCCATTGGCATGCAGGCCCTCAATGTGAAAACCACCGGTGGAATGTTGGTGGATGAACAGGGCTTTGTACGTCCGCGGGGGACCGCAGCCCTGGAACAGGAGTATGGTTCCAGCCTTCAGGCCTTCTGCATCGATCGCACCTTAGCCCGGACTATCAATGTATGGAACGATTTTGGAAATACGGAGGTGGTGGCCAATCCTGATTTCGGAATCCTGGGTTCTGCCATTGCACTCTTTGGGATTGAAGAAAATAAGGCTCTGGAGCTGATCGGTCATATTGAGGTGGAAGAAGGTTTACCTCATATCCTGATCGACGGGGAATGGGTGAAAAACAGCAAGCTGGCCGGACGCCCCTACCTCATCAGTAATTTTGGTGAATCGACCGTGGACATGATGCTCGACTTCACCGAAAAGGTGGGCTTTTACAGCCTCTACCAGAGTCACCCCTTTAGCACCTGGGGACATTTTGATCTGATACCCGGACTTTTTCCCAATGGACGACAGGGATTAAAGACCTGCGTGGAGAAAGCCAAACAAAGGAACATTATGATGGGTGTGCATACCCTTACCAATTTCATAACCACCAATGATCCCTTTGTAAGCCCCCTGCCTCATAAAGGTCTGGCCACTTTTGCCAGAACCACAATCACCAAAGGAATTGGGGAAGCTGATTCAGAGATTATCATAGAAGACACCAGCTTCTATCATAAAAAGACCACCCTGCAAACAGTGCGCATTGGAGACGAGCTGATCCGCTTTTCCAGCGTGTCGTCAGACGAGCCTTTCAGGTTGTTGAACTGCAGGCGTGGAGCTTTTGGAACGACTGCAAGCATTCATGATGAGGGAGCTAGCATTGCCCGCCTTATCGATCATCCTTATAAGACCTTCTATCCCAACATGGATCTGCAGAATGAGATGATCGATAATCTGATAGATTTTTTCAATGAAACCGGAGTAAACCACCTGGATTTCGACGGGCACGAAGGGGCCTATTCCACAGGCTACGGGGATGCTTCCAAGGACTATTTTGCACTTCGTTTCCTGGAGGGAGTGGATCATGTGGTGGTAAACGGGACCAGCCAGTCCAGCCACTTTTACTGGCACATGAACACCTACATGAACTGGGGTGAACCCTGGTACGGCGGAATGCGGGAAAGCCAGAACGACATCCGTTTTAATAACCAGGCAACCCTGGAACGCAACTACCAGCCCAATATGCTGGGCTGGTTCTGGTACCAGGCTGGCACCACCCTGGAAGAAATGGAATGGATGCTGGCCCGGGCGGCCGGCTGGAACGCTGGTTATGCTCTGGTGGTGCACCCCATAGCTGTCGGCAAAAATCCCAACACCGAAAAGGTAATTGAAGCAATCCGCATTTGGGAGGAAGCCAAAAACAGAAGTCTTTTCAATGAGGAGCAAAAGAAACTATTGAAAGCAGGGGAACACGATTTCTCACTCTATAAATCCGGTGAGAATGAATTCCAGCTTCAGTACTATCTTAAGGAAAAGTTCAGCCACGAGAACCTGGTTCTTCAACCAGGTCAGCCCCACTACAGCGAATGGGAGTTCACAAGTAAGGCGGAAGATCAAAATCTGAACTTCAGGCTACTGTCCTCCGGCGAGGAAGGGGAAATCCAGGAAATTCTCCTGGAACTGGATGGTGCCCGAACCATAAGCCTGCCCCTTGTACTGAAGGCAGGATATAGCTGCATATTCGACGGAACCGGAAATGTTCTGTTATACGACGAGAGGGGGTCCCAGAAAAAGCAATATCCCTTGGATTGGGAGCTGGCTGCACTGAATCCTGGCTCACACACTCTTCGCATAAGCTGCACTTTCAGCAGCGATGCCGACCTGGAACTTCAGGGAATAGTGAAGCTGAAAGATAAGGTCGAGCTTCTCGATCCTTAGTCAGAAGCCGGTAAGAGCTCCAGTACACTTAAAAAAGCGCAGTGATCTGAGGCAATTTCATCACAGATCACCCTGGATTCCAGCACCCTCCAACGATTGCCCGGACCATAGAGAACGTAATCGATCTTGGACCTTGCACCATCGGAAGGAATGGTGGGTGCAAAGCTAGGATCGCTGGGTTTTAGATCGGAAAACAAAATGTCCATGGTCTGGCTGCCCGGTCTGGCATTCAGGTCGCCCGCCACCAAAACAGGCAGGTCCATCTCCCCCAGGATTTCGACTACCCGGGTCGCCTGCTGAATCCGGTCCACTTCTCCCGTGTGATCGAAATGGGTCCCTATAAAGGCCACGGTATCCCCGCTTTCCAGGATCACCCGAACCTCAAGGGCAGAACGGGGTTCCTTGCCTTCTCCTGCCGGCAGGGCATGGTTCCTGGAACTCAGGATGGAAGACCTGGACAGGATTCCCTCCCCGTATTCACCCCCGTCAAAAAACATGGCGCGGCCAAAAAGGGGCACCATCCGGGTAAGCAAACCCAGCTCAGAAGCCAGGTCCCTTTGCCCGCTGCGACCGGTATAGAGATCCACTTCCTGAAGAGCCACCAGGTCGGGATCTGTTTCCCGGATTACCCTGGCAATCTGCTCAAGGTCAAAATCCCCCCTCATGGTCTCCCCATGATATATATTAAAACTTAATACCCTGAGTACCCGAGTCGTATCGACAGAAACCTGGCCATCTGCTTCATATGTGGTGAAGACCAGTAGAGTCAGAACAAATAGTGTTATAAATTTTTTCATATCCAATTCCGGTATTATGCCATCTTAGTTGGCTGTGATCACTCCCAACTCAGCAATGCTTATGAAGGTCTTGTCATTGATTTCACGCTCCCCCACAAATTTTAAATAACGGGCACTGGTAGCTTCAAAGGTCTTGGTCTGAAGCACCGGACTGTTTTTGATGTTGCTGAATTCGCCTGAAGACACGGGATCACCCCAGGACTTTCCGTCCGAACTCAGGTAGAGGGAATAAAAACTAATGGTGCCGTCCACATAACGTTGCTGTGTGGGAAGGTAGGTAAAGCCTTCCATCGCCAGCTCCTCTCCCAGGTCAACCACCACCGTCTGTGGCAGGCCCTGATCCGCCAAACTTCTCCAGATACTTCTGGGATTGGAATCCACCACTGCTTTTCCCTTGTGATCCTGCCGGGGATCAGGCTGAAGCACCGTCCAGAGCTCTTTGCAAACATCGAAGATCTGTGCAGTCACTGCACTGGATTTTCCTGAAGCAGGATCGTGGGCCATGACCCTGACTTCGCCCTTGCCTTTAAACTCGATGGGCTTCGCATAAAGCTCCGAATTTGTATCCGGATCGCTTCCGTCCAGGGTGTAGTAAATTTCTAAGCCCATATCGAAAGATTCCATGGAAACCAGCCCTTCCTTGCTTCGTTCAATGGCAGGGGGCTCAAGAAGTTTGGGGGCATGGTATACTTCCACATTGGAGATGGTGAGACTGCCCTTGGCATCCAGAATGTTCAGACGCAGCTTCTGGCTGCTCACATTTTCAAAGCGTAAGATCCGCTTATATCCTATGGTGGTTTGTTTATCTAATTCTTTCCATTCTTCATCGACCCAGGCTTCCAGGCTAAACTCCTTTACACGCTGACCCAGGGGAATATATTCCTGCAAAAGAAGACGGTTGAAGGTTGTCTCCTTTCCAAAATCAAGGGTAAGAGAAGCGCTTGTGATCTCATCATCGGTGGACCAGTATGTTTCCGGATCCCCGTCAATGGCATTTTTGCCGTCAAACTTCCTGGAATCACCCCGAACCTGACTGGCTTCCACGGTGGCATCTGCAGCCAGATCAGTCTCCAGGTCTTTACGGATAATCTCCACCATCTTCATCAGGTGCTCCACATCATTTTCATGGATGAGTCCTCTCTGGTCCACCGGGAAGTTGAGCAGGAAGGAGGCATTCCGACCAATGGAATGGTAGTAAATATCCACCAGGTGTTTCACCGACTTCACCTTGTGGTCTTCGGACTTATGATAGTACCACCCCGGCCTGATGCTCACGTCCACCTCGGCAGGTACCCAGTGGCTTCCGTCTTCGTGGCCGGTGGTCAGGTCTTTGTAATTGGGCGATCCGGGCCAGAACTCATCCTTTCGGATGATGCTCCAGTTGGTCTCACCGGCCCATCCGGCCTCATTACCTACCCAGCGAACTCCCGGACCGGCATCGCTGAACATCACTGCATTGGGTTGGAGCTCCCTGACGATCTTGCGGGTATTGGGCCAGTCGTAATAAGTCTTGCGGTCGACCCGGCGCTCTTCGTTGGCTCCGCCATAATAGCCTGTGCCTCCATTGGCCCCGTCGAACCATACTTCAAATATTTCCCCGTAATTACTCATAAGTTCTGTGAGCTGATTCCTGAAATAGCTCAGGTACTCATCTGTGCCATATTCGGCATGATTCCGGTCCCAGGGACTCAGGTAGAGTCCCAGCTTCAATCCATACTCCTCACAAGCATCGGCCAATTCCCTTACCACATCGCCCTGCCCATCTTTCCATGGAGAATTCTTAACCGAATGCTCGGTATACTCAGAAGGCCACAGGCAGAATCCATCGTGGTGCTTGGCAGTCAGAATAATACCCTTCATTCCGGCTTCTTTACAAACGCGGGCCCACTGCCTGCAATCCAGTTCGGTGGGATTAAAGGTCGCAGGAGATTCGCCTCCCGTTCCCCACTCCATGTCGGTAAAGGTGTTCATATTAAAATGCACAAAACCATAAAACTCCAGCTCGTGCCAGAGCAATTGCCTGGGTTCTGGAACCGGACCTACAGCTTCGGGTGCAGGAGTATTATCACAACTTGCCAGAAGGGCAAGGACAAGAAATAATGGAAGTAGTTGTTTCATAAAAATGAATGTAAATGCTTATTAATCAGTCATATAATTTTACCGCACTTCCAGATCGTCCTTGGAGGGAAGCGCTGGAAAAGGCTCATGGGGCTCTATCTGGTACCAGTAAGCCACAGAAGCAATATCGCTGCCCTGCTTCAGGTAACGGCCTTCGCTGCGCCAGCCCAGGTCCTGGATGGTTACCTTCAGGTCCTTCTCAAAACGAATGGGATCGGTGAGGTGCCAGCGGTAGAGACCAAAACGGGTATTGGCCTGGTAAGAACCATCGGGCCGGATCACCTGGTGTAAGCCTGCATAGGCTGTGCTGAACTCCTTGTACTGCCCTCCCACATCGAAGTTGTAGGAACCGCAGAAATAATCCTCGGCACCTGTGCCGCAGATGGTAGGAAATTTCTTGTCGCCATCCATGTAGAATTTGATCTCACCTTCACCCCACCAGCCGTTGTTGTTCACCTGCCAGGCCATGAAGGTGCCCACATACTGTCCCTTCCCTTTGATGTTGTCAATAATGGTGTAAGCTTCCTTTTTGCTGTCGGGGGCAGGACGCCTGAACTGAGCATGGAAATAGGCAGCGTCGTCCGGAATGTCTGTTAAAACGTAATCCACCTGGTAATATAAGCGGGTGGGTTTTACATCAATATTTTCCATGGTAATCCTGCACTTTTTCCCAAAAGGCATCTGCCAGTAGGAATTAAAGGCTCTTCCCGGATTCACACATACGGCCAGGGAATTCAAATGAGCATATTCTCCCCAGCCCATGCCAAAGAAATCACCCACAGGAACTTCCACGGAGGGCTCTTCCTCATCGTCCCAGTAAAAACGTAAAATATAGAAACGCCAGTTGCCGGTTGGGGTTAGCCAGATGTGCTGAATGCAGCCAGGACCCTCAATTTCAGCCATGGTAAAGGTTTCCCCGGGCTGGATAATGACGTAGGGGCTGACTTTGTAACCCTGTCCCAATTCCCGGGCTTCATGGGAAGCTGCTCCCTCGCCAAGCTTTGCCATTCCTCCCTTACCTTTCTCTCCTGTAAAATTCTCCGGAGAAATGCTTCGGGTCTTGGCATCAGAAACGCGATATAAATTTGAAAGGTCCGTATCCAGACCATCAAATTTCTGAGCCTGCAGGCTTGCTGCCAGGAAAAGCAGCATGGCCAGGCCAATGGGTGTAATTTTTTTCATGCCTATGGTTTTAGTGATGGAAATGCCAGTCTAAAATAGCAAATATCTATTCACCAATCTTCACTTGGAGGCTTTCATTTTCATGAAGGATCTTTGGCGTTTCAAAGGTCAACTCTCCCCCACCGTTCAACGTGAAACATTTTAGCTCAATTTTGCCATGCAAAACGGAAAAATCAACTTCGTATCCCACCCCATTATGCTTCACCTCGCATTCTCCCCAGGCTGAACCATTGGACCAGAAATACTTTCCGGGTCTCTGAGTAAAGCGGATGGATTTGTCCACTCCGGAATAATGGAAACCACTCAAAGCCAGTACCGATGTCCAGGAGGCCATGGCCCTGGCGTAATGATGCCCGCACTCGGCCTCATCAAAAGGACTTCTCTTGCTTCCGTCGTATCGGTCTCTGATGTTCTTGATGACCTCCAGGCCCTCCTCATGCATACCCTCGTAGAGCATGCCCACAGCGGCAGTATATTCAAAGCCTGTCATCACCTCAGACCAGTAGGGAAAGGGAATTTCCGGCCGGCCACCGTGGGGCCAGCTGGCCATCAAAAGGGCTTTTTCCTTTCCCAGTGCATAGGAGCGCATGTTGTTGAAATGGTCCGACATGTCCTCGCGCTGGTTATAGGTTTTAATGCTGCGATAGGCCGAACGGATGTTCTCCGGGTCTGCCAGGTAACCCAGATCCAGCACATGGGCCATGTACTGTCCCACCATCTGATCCACCAGGCAGCCATTCAGGAGCTGGTAGTCGGGATTTTCCAGGTCCTTGGTCCCCATGTTGGCCATCAGGCCCCAGGCCACATCTTCTTTGGATTTAACAGGCACCAGCTTATGAAAATAATACTCACCGTTGAAGATTTGGCTGTCGGTAAGTTTGCTGCCCTGTATATGCAGTTCCCTGCAGGTGGCTGCGAAATTGTGATCCCCCATGGCTTCTGCCATGCGCTCAGCAGCCCGCAGGGCCCCCAGATACCAGAACTGCATCTGGGGATTGGGGCCAAAGTATTCAATGTCCATGGTATTGTGCTGAACGCCTTCCATGAGGCCGTCGCGATCACCGTCCCATCCGCCTTGGATCCAGGCAAATGCCAGGACGGACTTTACTTTTTCCCAGTGGGTTTCCAGAAAATCATGATCTCCAGACAATTGCCATTCCCTGTAAAATTTCATAATGGTGCCCATTTGACCGTCAGCTGCCGAATAGGGATAGGTGGCTGCCAGGTCAAGGGGAAGGGTGACCCGGAAACTCATCTTACCCTGCTCATTAGTAGCGTGGCCAAATTCCACTTCCCGCATGCTTCTGGCCAGTTCACCAAAGAGAAAGGGTGTGGCATTCTCATAATTCCAGACATGCGTGCAGGAGCCGAAGCAGGAGCCAAAGCGGTCCATAACGCCTTCCCAGCCAAACATCCGGCCGTCCTCCGTACGGAAAACGGTCTGGGATCGGAGGGTACTCAGATTAAACAAAGCTGCCTCTTTGACCACCTCCGGATAATCGCTCTCCATCATGGCATTCACAAAACTCAGGGTCTTTTCCAGGTAAGATGGCAGCCGATCCACTTCCATTTCTATTACTTCCCATGCATCTTTGTAGCGGGTAGTATAATAATTTCCAACCCGATCCTCGGGCGAATTACTCCAGCTTCCCCAGGTCTGACGGTTGGGGAAATGCCAGGTAAAGTAAAAAGTGAAGACTGACTTGCCTCCAGCGGGAATGAACTTCTGAACAGACAGGGAGGCCATGGGGTCCTCATCGGCTCTTTCATTTTTATCGCTTAGCATTCCATCGTCAGAAAAATCATCCCAAAAGTCCAGCAAAGCCTGTCCCCAGGCATTGGGAATGGAGCTGGTCCTGTAAGTCATCGCCGCTGCTTCCAGATCGGGACTGGTCAGGGCCATGGTACCCCATGCGGGATGCTCCTGTTCCACTCCCCGGGAATACATATATATTCCACTCACCTGACTTCCTTCCCGAAAGGTATTGATGTTTTGCTTGGCTCCCTGTGGAGCCTCGTCGCCCTTCCAGTCGAGCTGCACTTCACGGCCGTCTTTCCCGATGAAGTTCCTCAGGCTTCCGGCTATGCTCACCGATAGTTCCCCGTTGCTTTGGTTTTCTACCTCGTATTGCAGAACTGCCAGGGGGACACCCGAAGCATCCGCATCTCCTGGAATGAGGGGATTATAGCCCAGCAACCTGACTTTCACTGGTAGCTCCTCATCACTTAAAGTGACCATACCAAAGGGATAGGTACTCTGAAAAGAGGCATGATCGAATCGGGGCAAGCCATGATTGTTTACGCTCCTTCCCTCCTTGTCCTGATATTCGGAATCGTCGAGAGGGCCCAGAAGTCCTTTGGTGGTTTTCTTTCCATCCTGGTCGTTTACATGGATGGCGAAGAAGGGGGCGTCGTTCCCCTTTACCACAGTACTGTATCCTTTGCCGGGCACATTCATGATCTCCCAGTCGCGCAGCTCTCCCCTTCCTCCCAGGGATACCGTACCGGTACCAATACCACCCAGTGGTAATGCTATATTGAGCAAATGATCTGCGTCATAGCTTTTGAGCATGTTTATGCGGTCACCCACAAAGGGGGACTGAGCGGGAAGATTCTGAGCCAGTAAAAGTGCTCCCATCAAAAGCCCTGCTAAAACCAGGATGGAAATTTTCTGAAGATGCTTCATGGATCTAATTTTTAGTAATCCCTCCTGACTTACTAAAAAATGATCACCCGGAGGGTACTACAAATTTAGTCCTTTGTTTCGATCTTAAAGACTGTTGCGAGTGTATCCAAACCGGTGGAAGGTATGAGCAGACTTAGACCCTTGTCATTCATGCTCCACTGAAGTTTTTCATCGGATCCAGGCAGGCTAATAGCCTCGATATCCCAGCTATGGTGGGACTTTGCTTCCGAAAATGCTTCCAACAGGATGGATGTTCCCGGTTCAGGCATTCCCAGGAATATGGCATAAATGGCATTCTCTGCGGTGGTATATCGAACATCTTGGTCTGTATACCTTAACTTCTGAAACTCATTACTCAGGTAATCACCTTCAGGATCTGCCGTGGGACCTTCTCCAAAGATAAGCCAGGGTCTGGTCTTATAGATGGCTTCTCCATATTTGTTGAGCCAATCGCCCATCTCCAGCAGTACCTTCTTTTGATCGTCCGGTATGCTTCCGTCGGCCCTTGGTGAGACATTTAACAGGAGAACACCATTCTTGCTTACTATATCAATCAGGACATGGAGTTGTTCTTTGGCCGATTTGATGGTCAGGTTTTCGGTATAGCACCAGCTCCCGTGACTAATGGTCTCATCGGTCATCCAGACCTTGTCGGTCAGGTGGTTCTTGCGGCTTTTTTCCAAATCGTCCACGCTGCATTCCAGGGGCAGATCGTCCTGTTTTCGTGTAATCACCACTTCCTTACCCTGCTCCAGTGCATGATTGAGGTAGTATGCACAAAACTTCAGGCGCATGCTGTCAGGAATGTAATTCAACCAGGAGTCAAAGTAAATCAAGTCGGGGCTATAGAGATCGATCACCTCCTTTAGCTTGGCAAACCAAAGTTCCTCCAGCCATTGAGCTTCAGGGATGTTGCCGTAGAGGTAGTTCAATTCCGGATCGTCCAGGGTCGGGGGTGTTCCGGGATAGAGCGGATAATGGCTGTTCCGAAACTGGTAATGGATGTTCTTCTCCCGGGTAAGTATCTCTTCTTCTTTGCCTTTATAACGTTGCAGGTGACGGGCGTGATGAAAGGAGGTCATAAAGCGCAGACCCCGGGAGCGGATGGATTTTTCCAACTCCCCGGTAATATCTCGTCCGGGCCCTTTGTCACTTACATTCCACGGCGTTGTCTCACTATCCCACATGGCAAAGCCATCGTGGTGTTCGGCCACAGGTCCGGCAAAGCGGGCACCTGCTTTAAGAAATAGCTCGGCCCAGTCTTCCGCATCAAAATATTCTGCACGGAACATGGGCACAAAATCGTGGTAGCCAAATTCTGAAGTGGATCCATAGTTTTCCAGATGATGCTCATATGCCCCATAGCCTTTCACATGCATGGTTCTGGGGTACCACTCACTTCCAAAGGCCGGAACAGAATACACTCCCCAGTGAAAGTAGATGCCAAATTTGGCATCCTTAAACCAGTCGGGTTCTTCGTTGGCACGGGCCAGTTCTTCCCAGCTTTCCTCGTAATATTGTTTGGCCGGCTCCGACTTTTTTCCGGAGGGTGTGCAGGCGGCCAATAAAAACATAGCTGGCATTAGAAGGAAGATCAGCTTATGGGAAAAGAGTGTGCTCAGTTTCATAGGCATGGATATAAAAAGACCGGGGAGAATGTCCCCGGTCTGATTAGGGCACGTGATCCCTAAGTATTTACTTCTTTTTAGTGGCGGTGATAGGTATGGTACCATCCGTATAGGAGGCGGTACCTTCCATCTTATCCTTGCCCACGGTGGCTTTAATGCTTACAGTTTCACCTTCGATATATACTTTGAATGCAAGTTCGTTCTTCTCATAAGTCACGCTGGAAGCTTTCACCTTGTAATACTCTCCAAGTACAATCTGTGCGGTATACTCTTTGCCCTCTTTGGCAACCACAATGTCTCCTTCACTGTACTCGTAAGGAGCATCTGCTGCTTCATAGGTCCAGGTACCTACCGGATCTACTTTTTTCTGTGCACTCACTGTGGTGGTCACGGCGGCCACCAACATCACGATCATTAAGAATCTTACTGTTTTCATAGTTGATTGGATTATAATTGTTTAAAAAAAAGTGCAATTAGGTGATCTCTTTTCGTCCTAAGTAAGCTCCGGAATCCGGATGGCATAAAAATAAGAGATGCAATATTCATATCAAAGTTGTTTTCCATATTTCCTTAGCTAAGCTTCTTATCTACAGGCTATCCTGCCCAATCAGTACATCCTCTCTAAGTTTTCAAAATCCAGGAACAATGCTTTGTCCTGAAAGGAAAAAGCAAGTGTTTTATCTTTCTTCTCCGCGCTGATATAGGGGGAGTCATACCTGGAGTAGGAAGTTTCGACTATTTCATCATCAATCTTAAAATCTTCGTTGAATGTTAAGCGGTATATGCGACCCTGCGTGCTGTATTTCAGCATAAGGGATCCGTCGTCAAATTCCACCTGGTTGTTCCGGATCCTGGATACAAATTCTTCAAATCCGCCGTCGGCTGACTTTGAACCGGCTTCTGCAATCCAGAATGTCTGTTTGCCGTCCTGGATAATATCATCCCTGGCTTCGTCCCTGAAGCGAAAGTCCCCGGCGCCAATGAAAGCGCAGTAGGCATCTCCCTTTTTTCCGAAGACGTAGCTGCCGTCTATGAAGGCTGTGTCGAAGAGGGAAACCGGAAAATAGGCCCTTGTATAATCCAGCAGATCCAGTTCCATGATGGCTTTCTTCTCGGGGATATTATAGATTGACAGGTTGACATTTTTATCCTGGACAGAATGCGGGAAATGTCCGTAGCCCACCCAGTAATTGGGAGACTGGTGCTTCATGTCCTTCTCCAGAGCCGGGTGATTGTGGAACACACTGAAATGATTCTTCATGTTCAGGCCAAAGACATGCTGCTGGTCCCCATAGGTCCCGGGATGGTGACTTTGCACGGTGTGCATGGAATAGTCGTTGGTTTTATAGCTATAGGTGTTCCCTTTTTGTATGGCCACTCCATCGGTCTGCGGTTTGATGATCCGGTGAATTACTGGTTCCAGGTGAAGCCAGCGCATCAATGAGTAGTCCAGCATTTTAAAATCCGCAATAAAATCATTGGAAAACATATTGCAGCTGCGCATATGGCTCAAAGAATTGCGGATGATCTCCCGGTTGGTGAAGCATTCCATGCCCCACTGCATCATCATGCTCCGGTTATCCGTACCGTAATAGCCTTCCTGTTTCAGTTCCGAGATATCCAGTCCGTTACTCTGCTTTATAATCACTTCCGAGCTGTCAAGGGCAATGGCCTTGAGTACCGGGGGCAGCTCGTAGTTTTGACTCACCGAAATGCCGTAGACCATGCCGGGACCGGGAGGCTGTCCGTCGCCCCAGAAATAAGAAGTTAGTCCCCCCAGCCTGGAGCCGGGTCCCCCCTTTCGGTTCCCCTCGTAGGCACGTCCGCTCACACTGGAGAGCATGGTATGTATGTTCTGAGATGCCACGTCGTAGAAAAGCAGGTCCATAACCATCTGGCTTTTGATCACCAGCTCCTGGTCACCGGCAAAATCAATCACGTTGATCAATGCCCCGATATCCTCGTTGTAGTATACCTCCGAATAATACTCTATAAAGCCATAGTTCCATCGCATTTCCAGCCAGTCGAGCAAACGGATCCTGGCTTTCTTCATGTGCTCTTGACCTGTAAGCCCGCTGCTGTGGAATATTGAATCCGGATAGAGCTGCCCTATGAGGTATTCGGCAGAGGCAAACAATGCCTGGTGGTTTTCACTCCAGTAACACATGGAATTCTCCCCGGGCTCGTCCCACCAATAGCGGAAATTAAATAAGACCTCTTCGATTTTGGCTTTGTAGCTATCCGGAATCCTGTCTCCGAATTCATACAGGATTCTAAGCAGGTTTACCATCCTGAAATCGGCACAATCGTATTCCCCTTCAATGTATTTCAGGGTACCATCCAGGCGGCTCCAGTCCATGCTGCTGGCGCCGTTTACCAGTTCGTAGTAGACCCTGTCCTGTTCACAATGGATATTCTCCGCCGGCCTCCTGGGGACAACCTCATAACGGGAAATCCGCAGCCAATCCATAAGAAGGGTGGTGGCCACAAAGAGCAGGGCCAGCAGTAAGATGTGTTTTATCCTGAGTTTTTTAAGCATCAATAGCACAAGTTTTTTGCTTGGTATCTACTCACCTGAAACTGCCCGAAGGGGTAAGACCAGTGTCCGTTGGATATTTTTCCCTGTGGGCGAAATGATAATCTTGCCTCCGGGCCCGTGGTCACAGTGTTCAAAATCGATCTCATGGACAGTTGGGAACAGGACCAAACCCTTAATAACCATAGCATTAAGATCAGGAATAAAGATCTCCGTAGGTGCTTCGCTACCTGCCTTTTCTTCCCAGGTGCAGGAGAACACACCCGTAGGAAAATCGTAGTCATATTCGAGCAGATTGCCCGAAATATATTGCGGATAAGGTCTGATGATGGCCTGCTGGAAATAGGGATAGTCGGCGATGTCGCTGTAAAAGGCCCAGTAGGTATTGCTGAACTTATGTTCTTCAAACAGATCCACCAGGTGTCGGGCAGTTTCAATCATTTTCTCCGATTTCCCATGCAGTGCCCCCCATTCGCCTACCAACACAGGCATATCCATTCGCTTGCCACTTTCAGCTATACGTTCAAAAATAAACTCCACCCTTTCGTAGCTGGGATTAGCGACCTCTTTGGTATCCACCACCAGGTCGTAACCATGTGCTGCATAGACCACATTGGGATCGCGGCTTCCATCGGGCAGTGTGGTAGCCTCCAAAGCTGTTGATACCCCGGTGTTCACAAAGTAGTTATGATTGTAGAATAATATATGATGCATGTCCACACTACGAATGGCATTGGACACTCGCTGATACATGGCTTGTAGTTGATTCTTCTCAAAATCGGCGCTCAGTTCATACACCGCATCAACTACCCTGGAGTATTTGTCTTTGGTGGCAACCAGTTTCAGGGCCTGAATCCTGGATGCTTCATCTGCCCACATGGCTTCAAGCTCTTCAGCTGAAGGGGGCATCTCTCCCGTTTCCTCCACGTAAACCATGGCATATGCACCCAGCATCAAAGGCATAACCTGCTGGGCGGAGCTTCCCATAAAGGGTTCGTTCATAATATCGTAGCCAATAACCGTTGTATTGTCAGCATAACGTTCGGCAATATGCTTCCACAAATTGGCATAGTGGTCCTGTATCCCCACCCCGTCCGAAGCTGGTGCATTCTTCCAGAAATTGTCGAAAGCTGTCTGCACAGCCGGACTGATCAGGTAGGAATCGCTCCATACTGCTCCCCTGTAATGTTCCTTTCCCTCATCCAGGGTAGCCCAGTCTGGAGCCCCGTCTGAATACTTGGCACCATAGAGGTCCTGGTGCATATCCAGAAAAACATAGATATCGTTATCTGCTGCCCACTGGATACGTTTGTCTATTTCCTTTAAGTATTTTTCGTTGTATACTCCTGGCTCCGGCTCCAGTCCGTCCCAGATAATGCCCAGGCGGATGCAGTTAAAGCCCCATTGCTTAAACTGTTCAATGGTTTCCTTGCCTTGAACAGGCAAGTAATTTTCTTCCGGGCTTTTGCTTATAAAGTTGATGCCGCTAAATAGGAGCTGTCTTCCTTCCGGATCTATAAAATTTTGTCCTTCAACAGATACATATCCTATGGCATCTTTATCAGGATTCGTATTCGTGCATGCACATAGCATGACAGCGATAAACAGTAAGACTGAAAATCGTACAAGCATTTTAATCAATTATAATGTGATCAATGGGAACTAAACCTTCCGGGAAAAAGTCCCGGAAGGTTTAGTTTCACTTACAATATTATTTAGGAACCAAAGTTAAGTGCAACAGAAGAGAAGGCAGGTGTGGAAAGGCAGGCCAGCTGTTCAGTCCCACTGCGATATTTATCATATCGGCCGATACCTCCTTGAGGATGTAGAGGGAGTTGTCCACTGGACCTGGTAATCCAAGGCCTGTAGCATATGGCTCGGGATAGTACAGATCAGTGAAACATAAGTAAGCACCCGATGAAATCTTAATCTCAGCGATCTTATCGGGATCATCGTCAGCAAAAGTAAAGGTGGTTTGTGCCAAATCCTGTGTCACAAACTCATCGTACCAATCAACCGTTCTGTCTTCATAACTCAGTGACCAGGTTGCGTCATCTATGTTGACACCGGGAATGGAAGCGAGAGGCAGACTTCCCCAATCGCTGGATTCTACTTTGTCATTGGGAGATATTGCATTGGCATATACGATTCCTGCCACCATGCGATCGTTCTTCAGGTCAATTTTCAGGGTACCGTCACGGTAAAATGTGTATTCGTCGGTATATTCATCACCCAGTCCGAAAATGGTAAGTACACCATCAGGGATCAGGCTCATCTCTGGGTAAAGGGCCACATCGTTGGTGACTCCGCCACCTCCCATTTTTCCGGTAAAAGTGGATTCGGCCTGGGTAAGCACCCAAGTTTTTCCTTCAGAACCCACACCTGCAATGATTTCTTCCAGCGATGCAGCAATGGTAACACTCGCCGTTTTCATAGCAGTCAGATCGTCCACACTGGTAACTGTACAGGTAATGGTGTACGAACCGGAACCTGCATCCTCGTAGGAGTAGGAATGGCTTCCGGCTGTAGTGGATGTGTTCCCATCTCCATAATCCCAAAGGTATGATTGTGCATCTGTTGCCTCTGCAGTAATGGTTACGTTATAGCCATCTACTTCAGCCACAAATTGCAGGGTGGGTGTAACTGGATCTTCCTCTTTGCAAGAATTAAATAATAGGGCAACTGCCACAATAACAGCCACTCCAAGTGTTTGAAATTTGAATCGTCTCATAGCATAAATTTTAGTTATCATTTAGATTATATGGTTATTTATCTTACATCCCACCATAGCGGCAGATCTATTTCATCGCCTCCCATATTTGCAATAGCAGCTTCCTGGTTTTCCCCGTTTACGCCTTTTTCGACGGTAAAGGGATATTTGATCCGGGTTGGCATATACCCGTCGGTTACCCCCTTGGAAAACATAGCTGAAGTGCGTTGCGCAATTACGGGATATCCCGTTCTACGTATGGTAGTCCAAGATTCATAGGCGTTGGGTACAAATGAGATCCATAGCTGTGTGGCTATCTGCCGGAACTGGTTTTCCTGGTCCCCGTTTAGAGTGGCTTCCGCTTCCTCTGACAAAAACTTGCTAACCAGGGTATCATGAATGTCCCACTGATCCATGGCCAACTCAATACCCGTCTGATAAAGTTGGTTGGCATCACCAGGGCCCAAACCAAATAGTGCAGATTCGGCTCTTAAGAAATAAATTTCGGAAGCACACATATGATACATGGGCTGATCCTTTGCAAAGAATTCTTCTGTGGGTACGGAAGAATTGGACCTGCTCCAGCTCGAATAATGCGTATCTTCTAATCCATTGGGCATTCCCAGATATTCA